>Ga0180217_1004348_pt1 | contig 11281 bp, 11 predicted proteins | sample eDN3rd37CBELigOP_FD_128521 | JGI IMG/M metagenome (GOLD analysis project Ga0180217, IMG submission 128521) | Enriched Organic Plus compost microbial communities from Emeryville, California, USA - eDNA 3rd pass 37_C BE-Lig OP (version 2) (version 2) ... | reverse complement strand
CATCGCAGGGCGAAGCGGGGATCAGATCGTATAGACCCGCCGGAAGCGGCGCCCCAGATTGGTCAGCAACTCGTATCCGATGGTGCCGGCTTCGGCCGCGACGGCGTCGAGGTCGAGATCGCCACCGACCAGGGTGACGAAATCGCCCCGGCGGACGGCGTTGTCGGGCAGATCGGTCAGATCGATGGCCATCAGGTCCATGGAGATGCGCCCGAGGATGCGGCAGCGTTTGCCGGCTGCCTCTACGTGCCGACCGGTTCCACTGTCGGTTTGCTGGGACGCGCGCAACACGCCATCGGCGTAGCCGGCCGCCACAATGCCGATCCGGCTGTCCCGCCGCGCGTGCCAAGCGGCCTGATAGCCGACCGTGGTGCCGATCGGCACCTGGCGCACCTGGATGATGCGCGCCTTGATCTCGACCGCCCGGCGCATGGGATTGGGAAATCCAGGCGTCGGATTGAGTCCGTAGAGCGCCATGCCCGGGCGCACCACGTCGCAATGGGCGGAGCTGTCGAGGAAGATGCCGGCGGAATTGGCGAGGGAGGCCGGCACGCCGCGATAGAGCGTCCGGAGCTCCCGGAAGGACCGGATCTGGCGGTCGTTCAGCGGATGTTCCGGCACCTCGGCGCAAGCGAAATGGCTCATCAAGAGCGTGATGCCGTGATTTTCTACCGCGGCGCGGCCAGCCATGCCGGCGGCTTCCTCGATGCCGAGGCCGAGCCGGTTCATGCCGGTGTCCACATGAAGCGCGAACCCGGCAGACCAGCCGCCCGAGCGAACGACATGGTCCCACTCGGCCAGTTCCAGCGCGCTGTTGATCACCGGCCGGGCGAATGCCTCCACGAAGCCGGCCTCGGACCCGGTCGCGTAACCGTTGAGGACGTAGATCACCGCTTCGGGCGCGATCGTGCGTACCTGCCGGGCCTCGGACAGATGGGCGACAAAGAATGTGCGGCAGCCCTCGCGCACCAATGTGCGCGTCACCGGCTCGATGCCGCAGCCATAAGCGTCGGCCTTCACCACGGCGGCGCATTCGGAGGGCATGACCCGCGAGGACAGCGCGCGATAATTGGCGGCGATGGCCCCGAGATCGATGGTGAGAATGCCGCCGGCTTCTGCTTCGGCTGGACCCACAGGTTCCGGCGCGATCACGGGTTCAGGCGCGGGTGTTTTGGCTTTGCTGGGCTGTCGGGCCATGGTGTGCCTTATGCCGCCCGCGGCGCTATGGGTAAAGCCGCGGCCGACCTCAGCCGAAACGGTCCGGCAGGTGGCTGTCCTGGGCGAGATCGCCGAAGCGGGTGACGTTGGCATCGAACTGCACCTGGACCGTGCCGGTCGGGCCATGGCGCTGCTTGCCGATGATCAACTCGGCTTTGCCGTGCACGGCCTGCATCTCCGTCATCCACTTCAGATGCTCCTCAGTGCCGGGTCGCGGCTCCTTGTTGGCGAGGTAATATTCCTCGCGGAACACGAACAGCACGACGTCGGCATCCTGCTCGATCGAGCCTGATTCGCGTAGGTCCGAAAGCTGCGGCCGCTTGTCGTCGCGGCTCTCGACCTGACGCGAAAGCTGCGACAAGGCGATGATCGGGATGTTGAGCTCCTTGGCCAGCGCCTTGAGGCCGGTGGTGATCTCGGTGATCTCCTGCACGCGGTTGTCGGAGCGCCGGCCGCCGCCTTGCAGAAGCTGGATATAGTCGATCACCAGGAGATCGAGACCGCGCTGGCGCTTCAGGCGACGGGCCCGGGCGGCGAGCTGTGCGATGGTGAGGCCGCCGGTCTCGTCCACGAAGAACGGCAGGTTCTGCAATTCGATCGAGATGTCCTTGATGCGCTCGAACTCGTCCTCGCTGATGCCGCCGCGCCGGATCGTGCTCGACGGAATCTCCGTGCGTTCGGCGATGATACGCGTGGCGAGCTGCTCGGCCGACATTTCGAGTGAGAAGAAGCCGACCATGCCGCCGTTGATCGCCTTGACCGAACCGTCGGGCTGCACGTCGCCCTGATAGGCGGCGGCGACATTATAGGCGATGTTGGTGGCGAGCGAGGTTTTGCCCATGCCGGGACGGCCGGCGACGATTATCAAGTCCGACGACTGAAGTCCGCCCATCCTGGCGTCGAGATCACGCAGGCCAGTGGCGATACCGGAAAGCTTGCCGTCGCGCATGAAGGCATTGGCCGCCATGTCCACGGCCGTGGTCAGTGCCTGGGAGAAGCGCTGGAAGCCGGCGCCGAAGCGTCCGGTCTCCGCGATTTCATACAGCCGGCGCTCGGCGTCCTCGATCTGTTCGCGCGGGGCGAAATCCACCGGTGCGTCAAAGGCGACGTTCACCATGTCCTCGCCGATTCGGATCAGGGTGCGGCGCACCGACAGGTCCGCGATGGTGCGGGCATAGTCCACGGCGTTGATGACGGTGGTGGCCTCGGCGGCGAGGCGGGCCAGATATTGGCTGGCGTTCATGCCGCCGACATCGAGGTCGGCCGGCAGGAAGGTCTTGAGCGTCACCGGGGTCGCCACCTTGCCGGCGCGGATCAGGTTCGACGACAGCTCGAAAATCTGCTGGTGGATCGGCTCGTAGAAGTGCTGCGGGCCGAGGAAATCCGAAACGCGGTAAAGCGCCTCGTTGTTGACGAGGATCGCGCCGAGCAGAGCCTGTTCCGCTTCAATATTGTGGGGCGCGCTGCGGTATTGCGGCGCAACTTGCGGCTCTGGGAGTCGGCGGACGGTTGTTTCGAAGGATGCCATCGTGCGGTCGACGTTTCCGGAACGGGTATGTTTGTTGTTGGACGAAAGACAACCGGACTCGAACGCAACTCGTTACAGCAGACACTCGACTGGGTTGTGGCAGCAGGACGATGACGGCTTTAGCACCGAGCGCGCTCGTCGGCTTGTCGATAGGGATGGGCGCGCGAGCATTTCCCCATCTCTCACCGGCGCGATGTGAATGCTGACGGAAGACTTGACTCTCAAGAAGCGGCAAAAGCGGGGCGGTTCCGCGTCCGCCGGGCGATATGCCGGCAATTCGCCCGCCATCTATTCGCCGGCCAGGCGCAACGGCACCGGCTGGCTCTGCTCGATCTCGCGCAGCCTGGCTTCTTCGCGGCCGATATAGTCGCGTGTCATAGGCACGATGCCCTGGCGCTTGGCGAGCTGAAGCTGCATCACCATCATCGCCTGCTGCTCGCGGAACGCCATCTCGGACGCCGCCAGATAAAACTCCCACATGCGCACGAAGCGGCGGTCGTAAAGGCGTTCGGCGTCCTCCTGGTGGGCGAGGAAGCGCTCGCGCCACGCCTTCAGCGTTTCCGCGTAATGCAGGCGCAGGATTTCGATGTCGGTCACCAGCAGCCCGGCGCGCTCGATCGCGGGCAGGACCTCCGACAGGGCAGGGATGTAACCGCCGGGGAATATGTATTTGGCAATCCACGGATTGGTGACGTTGGGCCCCTCCGACCGGCCGATCGAATGCAGCAGCATCACCCCGTCATCGGTGAGCGTCTGTGCGCATTTGCGGAAGAATGTATCGTAATGGTTGACGCCGACGTGCTCGAACATTCCGACCGACACGATGCGGTCGTAGTGCTCGGGAACATCGCGGTAGTCCTGGAGCCGAAACGTCACTTTGTCAGCGAGTCTGCGCTCGGTCGCGCGTTCGCTGGCGCGGGCATGCTGTTCGTGCGACAGTGTGATGCCGGTCACCTTCGCGCCGACGGTCTCGGCGAGATAGAGCGCAAGCCCACCCCATCCGCAGCCGATGTCGAGCACGCGTTGGTCGTTGCCAAGCACCATCTTGGCGGCGAGGTGGCGCTTCTTGGCGAGTTGAGCGTCGTCGAGGGACTGATCGAGGCTTTCGAAATAGGCGCAGCTATATTGCCGGTCCGCATCGAGGAAGAGCGAATAAAGCCGGCCGTCGAGATCGTAGTGCTGGGCGACATTGCGCTGTGAGCGGCCGCGCAGATTGAATTGCTGAAGCCGTCGATAGAGGTAGCGCAGGAGCCATTGCGGCCGGGCCCAGCCGGGAGGCTTCCCATCGGAGCTTTGACTGAGCAGCACCGACAGGAGATCGGCGACGGAGCCTTCCTCCATCACCAGAGTGCCGTTCATGTAGGCCTCGCCGAGCCGGAGTTCCGGATCGAGCATGACGGCCCATTGAGCGCGCTTGCTGGTGAAACGGGCGGTGACTGGGACTCCCACGCCGTCGCCGAAAGTCAAAACCGATCCGCCGGCTGTGATCAGCCGCAGATCACCTCGACGCACGAACTGCCCAAGACCCCATCGAATCAAGCGGTCCACGGCTTCGCCCCATATTCTGATCGTCTCCCTGACCGGGATGTCCGATGTGTTTCCTCGCGAAAAATGTTCTGTTTCTCAAACGCAACTGCGACGAATTAGACCAAATCCGGGCGCGTTGATCAATCTGGGCGGAATGAAGACAATGGCCTCCCATTCCCCGAATATGAGATATGAGCCATGCGCCAAGGGCGGGGCGATCGATTCGAAATTGGGCAACGACAGCGTCGCATTTGGCGGACGTCCGCCAGGATGCTCCCGCTGACCTGTCCGGCGCTGTGAGGACGACGCAAGCGGAGGCCGACGTGTCTCGATCGATGGTGGTGCTGTTATCGCTGCTGTTGCTGGGCGCTTCGGGCGGCTGGAGCGCTCAAGCCCAATTGTTCCCGCCGTGGGAGCGGCTTCAGCCGCGCAGCGCCGCGCCCCAGCCGCCTCCGCCGCCAGGCGTCGGCCGCGACCATACGAATCTCGGCGCCGGGAAAAGCGGCCAGGAGCTTTTCGCGTCTGATTGTGCCAGCGCGGGGTGCCACGACGGTCCTGCGAATCTCGCCCACGGCCGTTCGGTCGGACAACTCGCTCTGTTCCTGCGCGCGCATTACACGACCAGCCGGCAAAACGCTTTCGCGATCGCGGACTATCTGACGGAGCTGGATCGGGGCGCGATCAGGGGAGACCGGCCACGCCAGCCCGCTACGGGCCGGCCATTGCGTCAGGTCGTCCCGGAGGCGGTTCAGCCGGGAGGCATCGCGCCGGAGCCTCCCAGACCGGCGCCGAAATCCCGGCTGAGGCCGAAATCCGAAGAGAAAACGCCCGCTGGACAGCCTCTCAAACCGTCGGTGGGCGGGTCGGCCAGGAGCAAGCCGGCGCCGGCGGACGCCCCGGAGGGCAAGCCGGATCAGACGCGTGGGCGGCTGGGCAGGAGCGAACCGGATCCGGCTGCCTCCCGGGAGGCCCCATCGCGCCCGGCGGCCCCGCAGGGGACTGGAAGAAGCACGGAGCCGGACAAGGAATCCGACGCCGGCCGTGAAGCCGCGCAGGACGCAAAGCCGATCGCGTCTGAAACCCCGGCTGTTTTGGTGCCGGTGGCCCCGGTTCAGGAGCCCGCGCGGACCAAGCCGAAGCTTGAACTCTTCGAGTAGTCTTCGAACAGGGCAAAAGAAAAGCCGGGCGCGGTGGAACCACGCCCGGCTTCGCAATGTCTCAACGCTATCAGGCGGAAGGCGTCTCTTCGGTGTCTTCGCCTTCATCCTCGGTCTCGAACAGTTCCTCGGCTTCGGCGGCCGCCGCGGCGCGTTCGGCCTCGTCCTCCGCGTCCTCGTCACGCCGGGTCGAAATGTCCTCGCCGCGGGCCAGGCGTTCGGCCTCTTCGTTGCTGCGAGCGACGTGGATCGTGATCTCGACCTCGACCTCGGGATGCAGCACGACTGGCACCTTGTGGGAGCCGACCACCTTGATCGGGGCGTTGAGCGCGATCTGGCTGCGTTCGACGACGAAACCGCCGTCGGCCAAGACCGCGGCGAGGTCGCGCGGCGACACCGAGCCGTAGAGTTGGCCCGAATCGGCGGCCTGCCGGATCACGGCGAAGCTTTCGCCGTTGAGTTTCTCGGCGACCTGTTCGGCCTCCTTGCGGGTCTCCAGGTTGCGGGCCTGAAGCTCAGCTTTCATCTCGTCGAACTTGGCGCGGTTGGCCTGGGAGGCGCGCAACGCCTTGCCCTTCGGCAGAAGGAAATTGCGCGCGAAGCCGTCGCGCACGCGCACGACGTCACCCATCTGCCCGAGCTTGGGCACGCGTTCCAGCAGGATCACTTCCATTGTCTTCGACTCCGTTGACTCAATTTGAGGGGTTGATCGGTGGTGAGGGTGGGCCGGAGTGGCCGGCAAAGCGCGCGCGCAGCCCGAATGCGGATTCGGTGAGGCCGAGGATGGTGAGCAGCAGCACCGGCCAGCCGAAAATCAGCACCGACGCATAGACGGCCACCAGGATCATCAGGCGGCTCGGCAGGCGGCGGCTCAGAACGTGGGTCACGGCCAGACCCAGAAAGGCGTAGGCCGCGAGAAGGCTCGCCGTCAGCGCCCAGGCGGCGATGCTGCTCAGCCCCGGCAGGAAGGTGCCGACGAAGGCGAGGCCGAGCAGAACCGGCGCATACCAGGGAAATTCCATGCCGGTGAGATCGGGCCGCGGCCGGTGCAGGAGGCCGGACACCGTCACGATGCGCCAGGCCAGCCACAGATTGACCAGGTTGGTGATGGTGGTCAGGACGGCGGCCGCCGGCGGCAGGGCCATCACCAGGATATCCAGCATCCGGTTGATGTCGGCGGGGGAATTGCCGTCCTGCGCCTTGAACATCTGCTCCAGCGTCTCGCGCAGCCCGGCTCGGAACTCCTCCGGACCTCCGCCAAGGCCGATCAGCGCGGCGACCACGACACCGCCGCCGAGGATGGCGGCCCAGGTCACGAGATGCCCGACCGGATACCATTCCAGCCCGTCGGGCGTCGTCGTCTCGGCGGGGCGCGCCAGCAGTGCGAGATGGCCGAGCCACCACGCCGGCAGTCCGGCGCCGACCAGAAAGGCCAGGGCCATCGGCCCGCCGAAGGTGGCAAACAAGCCGAAAGCCGCGCCTCCGGCGGCCACAAGCCCAGCCCAGTGGCTGAAACCCAGCGCGGCGATGAGAATCGGCAGGGGAGCAAGATAGAACAGCAGGATCGCGATCAGCGATCCGGTCTGGATGGATGCGAACAGCGCAAAGCTCGCTATCGCCGCTCCCAATCCGATGAGTGCTGTCTGAATCATGGTTCCAAGCTGTCCCGCTGTCTGGCTGCCAGAAGCGGTTAGAGGCGGGTCTTAAAGTTCGCCCGCCCCAACCATCGGATCGCGGATCATTCCGCGATCCTCGTCGTGTGTTGTCGGCGCAGGGCCGATTGCCATGCGCCGGAAAGCCCGATGCTGCGTCGGCTCAGCGGATCATATAGGGCAGAAGGCCCAGGAAACGCGCGCGCTTGATCGCCTTGGCGAGTTCGCGCTGCTTCTTGGCCGAGACGGCTGTGATGCGGCTCGGCACGATCTTGCCACGCTCCGACACGTAGCGCTGGAGCAGCTTGGCGTCCTTGTAGTCGATCTTGGGCGCGTTGGTGCCGGAGAAGGGGCAAGTCTTGCGTCGGCGGAAGAACGGACGGCGGGCGCCGCCTTGGGGAGCCATGGCCATGGTTTAGTCCTCCGTACCGGCAGTGGCGCTGTCGTCGTCGCGCGGGCGGTCGTCGCGGTCACGCCGCGGCCGATCGCCCCGGTCGCCGAAGCGGTCGCCGCGATCGCCGAAGCGGCTGCCCCGGTCGTCGCGCTCGCGATCGCGGTCGGCCTTGCGCATCATCGCGGACGGGCCTTCCTCCAGCTCGTCCACGCGGATGGTGAGCTGGCGCAGGATGTCCTCGTTCAGGCGCTGCTGGCGCTCGACCTCGGCAATGGCAGCGGCCGGCGCGTCGATGTTCATCAGCGTGAAATGCGCCTTGCGGTTCTTGCGCATGCGGTAGGTCAGGGTCTTGACGCCCCAATATTCCACCTTGGCGACCTTGCCGCCCATCTCTTCGATGATGCCGGTGAAATGCTTGGTCAGGTCCTCGACCTGCTGCGCGCCGACGTCCTGGCGCGCGAGATAGACGTGCTCGTAAAGCGGCATGAAAAGCCTTTCCCTATGGACCGGACCGGTTCCGCGTGCGGATCGGTGCGAAACAGCCACCACTCCCGGCGCTAAGCCCTTCGAGCCCCAAATCGGAAAGGCTCGATTGCTTCGAAGGCGGGAACACGGGACGCCGGACCCGAAAAAGGCCCTGCCACGGGGACGAAGCGGTCCACACAGCCGTCCGTTCAGCTCCCAGCCAGTTTGGCGGAACCGCGGCTTTATACGGGTTCTGCTCCGGAACGCAAGACTTCACCGGGACTTGCGGGGTTGTTGAGCCCGGTTCAGCATCGGGTTGACAGGGCAAATCCTGCGGTGTCTTTGCCGGCCCAACGAAAATCCGAGGGGTACGAATGGCGGCGGCCTTCATTTTTCCTGGTCAGGGCAGCCAGACGGTCGGTATGGGCAAGGCGTTGGCCGACAATTTCCCAGCCGCGCGGGCGGTGTTCGATGAGGTCGATGCGGCGCTCGGCGAAGCGCTGACCGGGGTCATCTGGGAGGGCCCCGCCGAGAAGCTGACCCTGACCGAGAATGCCCAGCCGGCGCTGATGGCGGTCTCGCTGGCCGCGATGCGGGTGCTGGAAAGCGAGGCGGGGCTGGACCTCGCCCGAGATGCGGCCTTCGTTGCCGGCCACTCGCTGGGCGAATATTCCGCCCTGGCGGCGGCCGGCGCATTCAGCATCGGCGATGCCGCCCGGCTTTTGCGCATCCGGGGACGGGCCATGCAGCAGGCGGTTCCGGTCGGAACGGGGGCCATGGCCGCCTTGATCGGCCTGTCCTTTGAGGAGGCCCAGGCCGTGGCCGCCGAGGCGGCCGGCGACGAGGTGTGCCAGGCCGCCAACGACAACGGCGGCGGACAGGTCGTGGTCTCGGGCCACAAAGCCGCCGTCGAGCGCGCGGTGGAGATCGCCAAGGGCAAGGGCGCGCGGCGGGCGATGCTGTTGCCGGTCTCGGCTCCGTTCCATTGCTCGCTGATGCAGCCGGCGGCGGAGGCCATGGCGCAGGCGCTGGCATCGACCGGCGTCAAGCGGCCGATCGTGCCGGTGGTCGCCAATGTTCTCGCAAGGCCGATCGACGATCCCGACGAGATCGCCAAGAGCCTCGTCGAACAGGTCGTCGGTACGGTACGCTGGCGCGAATGCGTGGCCACGATGGCCGGGCAGGGCGTGACGCAATTCTACGAGGTCGGCGCAGGCAAGGTTCTGACAGGACTTCTCAAGCGCATCGCCGAAGGCGTGACCGGCCAGTCCGTCGGTACGCCCGAAGACGTCGAGGCGTTTCGTGCACAGCGAAGCTGATCGGCGGCATTTCATATCGCAACGGGGATCAACGGCATGTTCGACTTGACCGGCAAGACGGCGCTCGTGACCGGCGCGACCGGTGGCATCGGCGGAGCGATCGCGCGGGCGCTTCATGCGCAAGGCGCGCGCGTGGCGCTGTCCGGAACGCGGCGCGACGCGCTCGATGCGCTGGCGGGCGAACTGGGCGGGCAGACCGTCGTGCTGCCTTGCGATCTGTCCGATGCCGAGGCGGTCGAGGCGCTCGTGCCCAACGCCGAGGAGGCGATGGGCCAAGTGGACATCCTGGTCGCGAACGCCGGCATCACGCGCGACAACCTGTTCGTCGCGCTCAAGGACGAGGATTGGGACACGGTCCTCAACGTCAACCTGACATCGGCGTTCAAGCTGACGCGCGCGGCGGTGAAGACGATGATGCGCCGGCGATTCGGTCGGCTGATTGGAATCACTTCAGTGGTGGGCGTCACCGGCAATGCCGGACAAGGCAATTACACCGCGGCGAAGGCCGGCATGATCGGCATGTTCAAGTCGGTCGGCAAGGAATACGCCCGGCGCGGCGTGACAGCCAATTGCATCGCGCCTGGATTCATCGCGAGCCCGATGACCGACAAGCTCAACGATAAGCAGCGTGAGGCGATTCTCACCATGGTGCCGGCGGGCAAGCTTGGAACCGGCGACGACGTCGCGGCGGCGGTGGTCTATCTGGCCTCGGACGAGGCGGCCTATGTGACCGGCCAGACGCTGCACGTGAATGGCGGAATGGCCATGATTTGAGGGCGGAACATGGTCCCGATCATGCGTCATCCCCAGGCAATCAGCGTGGTTTCCGACACGGCGGTCCTATGCTGGTCAAGCCATCGGAAGTGTGTTAACCGAGCCGGACCCGGCTGGAGGCAGCCCCGGGGGCGATGGATGTTGAGCGGGCCGCTCGCGACCGCTAAGGAGACATCCAGTTCCCCGACGATTGCCGACGAGGTTCTGTAGCAACAAGGTTTGACGGGTTAAGGCTCGCACCGCGAAGGCTCGGGGGCGGCGGAGCGAGGCCGGTCCAAAAAACAGAGGTTCAGGCGATGAGTGATATTGGCGAGCGCGTTAAGAAGATCGTCGTGGAGCACCTGGGCGTGGAGCCCGACAAGGTGGTGGAATCCGCCAGCTTTATTGACGACCTCGGCGCCGACAGCCTCGACACCGTCGAGCTCGTGATGGCTTTCGAGGAAGAGTTCGGCTGCGAGATTCCCGATGATGCGGCCGAGACCATTCTCACGGTCGGCGATGCCGTGAAGTTCCTTGAAAAGAACGCCAAGGGCTGATTGCCGCGCTGGCGCAGCAGCAGCCAGCATGGCCGTCGCAGTATATCTCGCATCTCGGATCAGGGGGCGGACAATCCGGCGGGCCGCAAAGCCGCCGGCAATGGCCGCGATACCGCGCGGCCCATAATGATTTGGGGGCACGGTCCGTCGATGCAGGTTTGCTCCGTCGGATCGTGCTCTGAGGAGGACAAATGAGACGTGTCGTCGTCACTGGCCTGGGAATGGTCACACCGTTGGCCTGCGGCGTCGAGGCAACCTGGAAGCGTCTGGTTGCCGGCGAAAGCGGCGCGGCCAAGATCGACCGCTTCGACGTCTCCGATCTGTCCACTCAGATCGCCTGCATGATTCCGCACGGCGACGGCTCTGACGACACTTACAATCCCGATCAGTGGATGGAGCCAAAGGAGCAGCGCAAGTTCGACAAGTTCATCGTGCTTGCGGTCTGCGCCGCCAAACAGGCGCTCGACGACGCCGGTTGGAAGCCGTCCACGCCTGAAGAACAGAACGCATCGGGCGTGCTGATCGGCTCGGGCATCGGCGGCATCGAGGGCATCGCCGAAACCGCCGTGATCCTGCACGAGAAGGGCCCGCGCCGGGTCTCGCCGTTCTTCATTCCCGGACGCATCATCAACCTCGCATCCGGATTCGTTTCAATCGCGCATGGCCTGAAGGGTCCGAACCATTCGGTCGTGACGGCCTGCTCCACCGGTG
>Ga0180217_1004345_pt1 | contig 11287 bp, 7 predicted proteins | sample eDN3rd37CBELigOP_FD_128521 | JGI IMG/M metagenome (GOLD analysis project Ga0180217, IMG submission 128521) | Enriched Organic Plus compost microbial communities from Emeryville, California, USA - eDNA 3rd pass 37_C BE-Lig OP (version 2) (version 2) ... | reverse complement strand
GGGGCGGCTGGAGCGAGTAGACGCGCACCTCGAAGCCGTCGCCGTGCAGTCCGGTCGCCAGCCGCACCAGATTGCGCTCGGCCCCGCCGACGGCGAGCTCCGTGATGACGAGCGCAAGGCGAATCGGGCGTTGGGTTGGCTGCGGCTGGTTCAATCGCGTCTCCACATCGGGCCCTCGGTCGGCGGATCGTCCGCTATGGGGCCAGGGCGTCTTGTCCTATACTCGGCTGGTCGCTCGATCGCTTCAAGATCAAGTGAGTTTTCCCGGCCATAGACCGAATCGCCGACGCAAAGTTTTGCCGCAACAGAGTGAACACGGATGTCTGAACTCGACCAGTACGACTACGACCTGCCTCGCGAACTGATCGCTCAACATCCATTGGCGGTTCGGACCGACGCCCGGCTGATGATCGTACATCGGGCCGAAAATCGAATTGAGCATGCGCACGTGCGGGATTTGCCGGAGTATTTGAATCCCGGCGACTGCCTGGTCTTTAATGACACCCGAGTCCTTCCCGCCCGGTTGGTGGGACGGCGCGAGCGGACCGGCGCCCGCTGGACCGGCCTCTTTCTGGCTGCCGACGATGCCGGAAACTGGCAAGTGCTGAGCAAAACCCGCGGCCGACTCGAGCCGGGTGAGGCGATCGTGGTGCTGTCGTGGGATCTGCGCGATTCGATCCGCCTGCGGTTGCTGGCCAAGCTCGACGGCGGGGCTTGGGCTGTCCGCCCGGAGCCGATGGGCGAACCGGTCGAGATACTCAACCGTATCGGTCGCGTCCCTCTTCCGCCGTACATTCGCGAAGGGGAAATGATCGACTCGGACGTTCAGAGCTACCAGACCGTGTTCGCTCGCGAACCCGGCGCGGTGGCCGCTCCCACGGCGGGGCTGCACTTCACCCCCGAACTATTGCAGCGGCTGGCCGACGAGCGCGTAGAACAAGCGTTCGTCACGCTCCACGTGGGAGTCGGCACGTTTCGGCCGATCACCGCCGAGCGCCTGGACGAACATCAGATGCACTACGAATGGTGCAGCGTATCGGCGCCGGTCGTCGATTTGCTCCGCGCGACGCGGCAGCGGGGGAACCGCGTCGTGGCGATCGGCACCACCGTCGCCCGAACGCTCGAAGCCGCTTCGGCTGGGGGCGAGTTGCAGCCCTTCACAGGGCAGACCAATCTCTTCATTCGTCCCCCCTATCAGTTCCGCTCGGTCGACGCGCTATTGACCAATTTCCACCTCCCTAAGAGCACGCTCCTGATCTTGGTCCGCACGTTTGGCGGCGATGAGCTGATGAAGCGGGCCTATGCGATCGCCATCGAGGAGCGTTATCGCTTCTACAGTTACGGCGACGCGATGCTAATCCTTTGAGCGACAGGCTCCTCGTCGCTGACGGTAAACCGCACTCGAACCTTGCGCTAAGATTTGAAACCTAGCTAATGCCCGCAAGGTTGCCATAATAGACCCACAGGCGTGTCGCCGCGGATGATTCCGCGCTCCTCTCGACACGGACGTATCTGTCGTCAATTGCGCTCACCGGGCCCAGCGTCCCGGGGGAGAAACCGTGGACCAACGCACTACCGTTGCACCGCCGAATCCGCGCCCAGCCGCCAGTGCTTCCAGCGGGGGAGCCGCCGGAGCGGGCGCTTTGGGAGACCGTGTCCGCTCACTGCGCTTGCCGCCACTAGAAGAGCGGCGACGCACCGGTTCGTGGATCGCCTGGGGCGTCGTTCTGGCTGTTCTCGCCGGCGGCGGTTGGTTTGCCTACAAGCAATTCACGGGGGGGCCGGCAGCCGATCCGCCGGCGGAAGTCGCCGACAAGCCGGTAATTGATAAGGCGCCCGCTCCCGCGCCTGTCGACCAAGCAACAGCCGCCGACGGTTCCGAAATCGCTCTGCAAGCCAAGGGATACATCATCGCCGCTCACCAGATTCTGGTCAGTCCTAAAGTGAGCGGTCAGATTTTGAAGCTCGACATCGAAGAGGGGCGGCGGGTTCAAAAAGGAGACTTGCTCGCCATCATCGAGTCGACCGACTACCAGGCCGAGTTCGACCAGGCCAAGGCTGCAGTCCGGCTCGCCGCCGCGAAGCTCGAAGAGCTGGAGAACGGCCCGCGCAAACAGGAAATCGAACAGGCCAAGGCGGAACTCGCCCGCGCCAAAGTGCAGGCGGCGCAGCTCAAAATGCAATACGAGCGCGAGAAGGAACTCGTGAAGAACGAGACCGTGACGCAGCAGACGTTCGAGGAAACCGAGAGCGCGTATCGCGCGACCGAGCACCAGGTCGCCAGCTTGCAGGCTGCGCTCGACCTGCTCGAGGAGGGAACCCGGCGCGAGCAAATTGAAGCGGCCCGCGCCGAGCTCGAACGGGCTCGCGCCGCCGCCAGCCGGGCCGAATGGCAGCTCGGCAATTGCTCGATCACCGCCCCGATCACCGGAACCATCCTGAAAAAGAACGCCGAAGAAGGGAACCTCGTCAACCCGATCGCCTTCAACGGTTCATACAGCCTATGCGACATCGCCGACCTCTCGGACCTGGAGGTCGAACTGAATATTCAGGAGCGGGACGTCTCGACGATCTACAAAGGGCAAAAGTGCCGCGTAAACGCGGAAGCTTATCCCGACCGGACCTACGAGGGCTATGTCTCGCGGCTGATGCCGATTGCCGATCGGGCGAAAGGGGCGGTTCCGGTCCGCGTGAAGCTCAGCGTGCCGGCGGAAGAGGAAGGCGTCTACCTCAAGCCGGAAATGGGGGCAATCGTCACTTTCCTGAAGGAAAAGCAGCCGGAAGCCGCGTCGCCTGAAGCTCGCTAGCGCGTTGCGCGCTCCCCGCCGTCATTCATTCTGGCCGCACTGGTCGATCTATGTCCGACGAAAACTCCCGCGATCTGATTGTGAACATCGTAGGCGTTCACAAGTACTTTCAGCGCGGCAGCGAGAAGATCGATGTGCTGAACGGCCTGAACATGCAGGTTTCGCACGGCGAGTTCGTTGGCTTGATGGGGCCGAGCGGTTCGGGCAAAACGACGCTGCTTAATTTGATCGCTGGACTCGACCGCCCGAGCGAGGGCGAGGTGTGGGTCGGCGATTATCCGATCTCGCACATGAGCGAAAGCGAACTGGCCCGCTGGCGGACGCGGCATATTGGGTTCGTTTTTCAGTTCTATCACTTGTTGCCGGTACTGAGCGCCTACGAGAACGTGGAACTGCCGTTGCTGCTACTCCCGCTTTCGCGAGCGGAGCGCGCCGCGCAGGTTCGCACGGCGCTCGAGTTGGTAGGCCTGAAGGACCGCATGTCGCACCGGCCCGGTCAGCTCTCCGGCGGCCAGCAGCAGCGCGTGGGCATTGCACGCGCAATTGTGACTGATCCGACGCTGATCGTTGCCGACGAGCCGACAGGGGACCTCGACTCACGCTCGGCGGGAGAAATCCTCGACTTGATCGAAGAGCTGCGCAGCGCGCTCGATAAGACGATCATCCTCGTCACGCACGATCCTCGCGCCGGCCAGCGGGCCGACCGCGTGCTTCGCCTGGACAAAGGACGGCTCATCGACCACGAGTTCACCGCAGCCGATTTGCACTAACGAATCGTAGAATCGGTAAGCGATCCGCGATTCTGGTTCTCTCTGCCTTCTGGGAGAAGGGAGAGGGCAGGGCGGCTTGCAACGCTCATTGCACGGAATCACAGCTCCCTCACCCCGACCCTCTCCCGGAGGGAGAGGGAGGTAAGAAGTCGACCTATGAAGTTTCTGCTTCTCATCTTCCGCAATGTTCGCCGCAATCTGGTGCGGACATCGCTCACGGCGTTTGGCACCATGTGGCTAGTGCTGGTGGTGACGCTCGTGTGGTCGATTCTCTCGTTCTTGAGCGCGGTCACGGAAGAAAAGAAGAACAATCTCAAGGCGATTATCACCGAACGTTGGCAGATTCCCAGCCAAATGCCGTTTTCGTACGCCGCCAGCCTGTCGGAAGGAGCGGCGCAGTCTCCCGAGGATGTGCGGCCCGTTGACTCAATGACCTGGTCGTTTTACGGCGGCAGCACCGAGGCTGACGTCGGAAAGCGAAATCTGATGACCAACGGCTTGTTCGCCTTCGCCATGGAGCCGAGCAAGCTGACGACCATGATGGACGAGCTCGACTCGCTCGAGGGGCCCGCGAAGGAGGAGTTCGCCGCGGCGGTCGCGGCGCTAGAGAAAAATCGGCAGGGAATCATCGTGGGCAAGGTTCGGCTGGCGGCGCTCAACAAACGCGTCGGCGAGACCATCAAGCTGTACGGAATCAACTACAAGGACATCGATCTCGAATTGACGATCGTCGGCACGTTTCCGGAAGGACGCTACGATCAGTCGGCCGTAATCCACCGCGACTATTTGAACAACGCGCTCGATGTGTATGCGCAGACGCGGGGCGTGAAGCACCCGCTCGACGGCAAGAGCTTGAATTTGGTGTGGATCAAGGTTCCCGATATGGACGCGTTTAATCGCGTGGCGGATCAAATCCACAGTTCTCCGCTTTACTCGAGCCCGTCCGTGAAGGCCGAGACGGCGTCGTCTGGCGTGGCGACGTTTTTGGACGCCTATCGCGATTTGATTTGGGGGATGCGTTGGTTGATGGCGCCGGCGGCGATCGTGTCGTTGTCGCTGATCATTTCCAACGCCATCGGCATCAGCGTTCGCGAGCGTCGATTGGAGTTGGCAGTGCTCAAGGTGCTCGGGTTTCGTCCGATCCAAATTATGCTGCTGGTGCTCGGCGAGGCGGTCTTGCTCGGCGCGGGGGCGGGGTTCCTCAGCTCGGCTGGAACGTACTTTCTGGTGAACTCGATGGGAGGCCTCAAGTTTCCGATCGCGTTCTTTCCGGCGTTTTTCATTCCAGCCGACGCGCTTTGGTGGGGGCCGGTGGTCGGAGGCATTGCGGCGCTCCTCGGCAGTATCGGACCGACCTGGTCGGCTTGCACGGTGAAGGTGACCGACGTGTTTTCGAAGGTGGCGTAAGGGCAGGCGCATTCGCAAAGAAGGCTGAGTTCTGGCGAACTCGGCTGCAAAAAGATCAGCAACTAGTTCGCTTCAACGACGTATGCAGTTACTCGCAGCACAATCCGCTCCGCCGCCTTGGCAGGTGACGCCGATGATGCTCGTGCCGCTGGGAATTGCGGCGGTGATCATCGTGGCGCTTTGGCTCGGCAGCCGCGTGCCGCTGCGCTACAACCTGCGTAGTGTGACGGTCCGTTGGCGGACGGCGCTGCTCACGGCGATGGCTTTCACGATCGTGATCGCCCTGATGACGGTGATGCTGGCGTTTGTGAACGGTATGTATCGCCTCACGCAGAGTAGCGGCCAGCCGGGGAACGTGATGGTGCTCTCACAAGGAAGTACCGATGAGACGTTCAGCAGCCTCGGCTTCTCCGACGTGACCGATTTTGAATTGCAGCCGGGCGTGCTGCGTGATCCCGAGACCAAACAGCCGCTCGCGAGTCGCGAGACGTACATCGTCGTCAATCAGCCGGTCAAGTATCCGCAGCCGGGGCGGCCGAAGGGGCGATTCCTGCAGGTGCGCGGAGTGGAAGACGGCGCCATGGCTGGCCGCGTGCATGGATTGACCTTGACCGAAGGCTCACGCTGGCCGACGCAGGCTGGCGTGCAGCGGATCGCCGGCAAGGATGAGGCGGCCATCGAAGCGGTGCTCGGCGAAGGGGTGGCGATGGAACTTGGGCGCGATCGCGAGCCACCCAAGGAGGTGCTCAGCGCCAGTTGGCTGGATCCGCTGCGCACCGTCTGGCGGATTCTCACGCGGCAGTCCCAAGATCGTGTTCGGCCGCTGACGGTGGGAGAGTATTTCAGCCTTGGCGGGCGCACGTTCGTTGTGGTTGGCGTGATGCGCTCGTCCGGCTCGACGTTCGACTCCGAAATTTGGGCGAAACGCGACCTGGTCGGCCCAATGTTCGGCAAAGCCAGCTACACCTCGGTGGTCCTCAGAACCGCGGGGGAGAAAGAAGCCAAACAGTTGGCCGATTACTTTCGTAATGACTACGAGAAGGCTTCGGTGCAGGCCTATGTGGAAAAGGAGTACTTCGCCAACCTGAGCGCCACGAGCAAGCAATTCCTGTTGTCGATTGTGTTCGTCACGGCCGTGATGGGCTTGGGGGGCGTTTTCGGCGTGATGAACACGATGTACGCCGCCGTAGCACAGCGGACGAAGGACATTGGCGTATTGCGGATCGTCGGCTATACGAAGGCCGATGTGCAAGCATCGTTTTTGCGGGAGTCGCTACTGCTGGCGATGCTCGGGGGCGTGTTGGGGTGCGCGGTGGGTTCGCTGGCGCATGGCCTGAAAGCGGCGAGCATTATTGGCAGCGGAGCGGGGGGCGGAAAATTCGTAGTCCTGGAAATGTTGGTAAGTGGCGATATTATCGCCGCGGGGCTTACATTAGCGCTGCTTATGGGACTGATCGGCGGGTTGTTTCCGTCGTTTACCGCGATGCGCTTGAAACCGCTTGAGTCGCTGCGGTAAGGTTTGTAGGGGATTTGCGGGTCTGTACGAGGCTGCAACTGACCCGACCCGCGCGGCGCGCGGCGGAGTTGTTTCGTGGACCCCGCGGCGTGGCCGTTGCACTGCACAAACGGCGGTTCACGGGATAGAATGACTTGTCCCGCGCGCTCGCTTGCAACTTCTTACAGTGCAATCGGCTGCGACAGGAGGGACGCCTGTTCAACCGAAATCAGCAGCCTGCGGGCTGCGACCTTCGAAGGGTAATCGATGGAGAAGTCCAACCACGACGAAGTCTCTTCCGAACGGAAGAATGCGCCACGGTCGGCAGGGCAGGGTTTCCTGCTACTTGTGGTTTTGGCGATGGTCCTGCTCGGCCTATTCATGTGGACGCAGGGGACGCCGCGCACTCGCATTTCGTACAAGTTCTTCGAAGAGCAACTCGCCGAAAAGAACGTCGCCACGCTGCAGATCATGGGCACGCAGGGGTTGGGGAAGTTTCGCACTCCGCCCGAGTTGCCCCGCGACGAGTCGAAAAAAGGCGACGCCAAGTCTTCGGACAAGCCGAAGCGGGCTGAGCTGTATTTCGAGGTAGGGCTTCCGGCTGGAGCGGACCAGACCTATCTCACCAGCATTTTGAAAGACAGCGGCGCGGACTTCTCGTTCGCTCAGCCGCCTGATCCGACGCTTTATGTCCTGTTGATTGGGACGAGTGTCACGGTGGGGCTGTTTGTCGTCTTCTGGATTTGGCTGCGCCGGACGCAAAGCCAAATGATGGGAGGCGGTTTCCTTTCGGGGTTCGCCAAGAGCCCAGCCAAGCGCTACGAAGCCTCGCGGCAGGCGATCACATTCGCCGACGTCGCCGGGCTGGAAGGCGTGAAGGCCGACCTGATGGAGATCGTCGATTATCTGAAGAATCCGAAGAAGTTTCAGAAGCTCGGCGGCCGCGTGCCGAAAGGCGTGCTGCTCAACGGGCCGCCGGGTACCGGCAAAACGCTGCTCGCCCGCGCCGTAGCTGGCGAAGCCGGCGTGCCGTACTACTCGGTGAGCGGCTCGGAATTCATTCAGATGTTCGTCGGCGTCGGCGCCAGCCGCGTCCGCGACCTGTTCAAGACGGCCAAGGACAACTCGCCGGCGATCATCTTCATCGACGAAATTGACGCCGTCGGCCGCCAGCGGGGAGCTGGTTTGGGCGGTGGTCACGACGAACGCGAGCAGACGCTCAACCAGATCCTGAGCGAAATGGACGGCTTTGCGCAGAACGATTTCGTCATCGTGCTCGCTGCGACGAACCGGCCCGACGTGCTCGATCCGGCGCTACTGCGGCCGGGACGCTTTGACCGGCACATCACCGTCGGCCGGCCGACGCAAAAGGGGCGGGTCGAGATCTTCAAGGTCCACACGCGCGATGTGCCACTGGGGGACGATGTCGATCTGGAAACGCTTGCCGCCGGCACCATCGGCCTGACGGGCGCGGACATTCGCAATATCGTCAACGAAGCCGCCCTGTGGGCCGCCCGCAACGACAAAACGCAAGTCGACATGTCCGACTTCGAGTACGCCCGCGACAAGGTGCTGATGGGGGCGAAGCGCGAAGAGGTGATGCAGGAAAAGGAGAAGGAAAAGACCGCTTATCACGAAGCCGGTCACACGCTCCTGGCCTGGACGCTCCCCGGCACGCACCGCGTGCACAAGGTGACCATTGTGCCGCGCGGCCGAGCGCTCGGCGTGACGCAGACGTTGCCCTCCGAAGACCGGATGAACCACTCGGAGCCGGAACTGCGCGACAACCTCGCATTCATGCTCGGTGGCCGGGCAGCCGAGAAGCTCATCTACAACGAGACGAGCGTCGGAGCCGAAAACGACCTCGAACGGGCCACCAGTATCGCCCGCCGCATGGTCATGAGCTGGGGCATGAGCGAAAAGCTCGGCCCGGTCAGTTACAAGATGGCCGACGACGACCCGTTCCTCGGCCGCGAGATTCATCAGCAGCGGCAATTCAGCGAGGCGACGCTCGAAATGATCGACGCCGAAGTGGCCCGCCTGCTTCACGAGGCTGCTGATCGGGCGTTCAACCTGCTCACCAACATGCGCGACAAGCTCGAAGCGTTGACGCAGAACCTGCTGAAGAAGGAAGAGCTGGACGAACAGGAGATCACCGAGATCATCGGTCCTTCGGTCCACCATAAAGATAAACGCGAGCCGGAAGTTCTGATCGCGCCTCCATCGCCAACGCTCGCTCCCTCGTGAGCTTATGGGCAAAAAGAAAAAGATCCGCGCCGATTTCCGCAAGCACCACGAGTCGCGGCAGCGGCGACAGCAGCGTTCCTTGACTCGCGAACTGCAGCAGGGAACGCTGGAAGAGGATCAACTGCTGAAAGAAGAGCGAGTCAGCGGCAAAGGCGAGCTGACTCGCAAGCGAACCGTGATCGGCCAGGAGGCTGACGCGGCGGCCGTCGGCTTCGACGTGTTGCGGGAAGTCGACGAAGGTACGCTCCGCGGCCGAGTCCTGAGCGTGCATGGTCTCGCCAGCGTCGTCGCGGGCGACGACGGCAAAATCTATCACTGCGCGACGCGCCGCCTGCTCAAGACGCTGAGCACCGATCAGCGGCATGTGGTCGTCGCCGGCGACGTCGTGGTGTTTCGGCCCGAAGGGGCGAACGAAGGCTTCATCGAGCGAATCGAGCCGCGCGGCGCCACGCTTTGCCGCACGAGTAAGAATCGACAACACATCCTGGTCGCTAACGTCGATCAGATCGTGATCGTCTCCAGCGCCGCTGAGCCGACGCTCAAGCCGAACCTGATTGATCGGTTTCTCGTCGAGGCGGAGCGGAACCGCCTGCCGGCGACGATATGCATCAACAAGGTCGATCTGGTAGACCCCGCCGATCTGCAGCCACTTGCGGGCGTCTATGGGCAGATGGGCTACGACGTGCTGCTGGTCTCGGCCGCCAAAGGATGGGGCATCGAAAACTTGCGCCGGCTGGTGAAGGACAAACAGACGGTCGTCGCGGGACAAAGTGGCGTCGGCAAAAGCTCGCTACTCAACGCGATTGAGCCGGAACTGGGCCTGCGCGTCGGGGCGGTGAGCACGGAGAACCAGAAAGGCCGGCATACAACGACCGTCGCCCGGCTGATCCCGCTACGGATGGGCGGGCACGTGATCGATACGCCCGGCATCCGTCAGTTCCAGTTGTGGGACGTGATTCCGGAAGAAGTCGCCGGCTTTTATCGCGATATTCGGCCGTACGTGAACCTTTGCCGGTTCCCCGATTGCACGCACATTCACGAGACGCAGTGCGCCGTGAAGGACGCCGTCGCAGACGGGCAGCTCGACGTGCGACGGTACGAGAGTTATTGCCATTTGTTTGAAGGGGATATGGTCTAGCGCTCACATACGCGGTCGGCGAAAATTCAAACTCCGTCCCAGGCTCCAGCCTGGGACGGAACTAACCGGAGGCTCCGCCTCCGCGCGCAGCGCCTGCGGTTAGCCCAGAGCAGCGCCGACGTACCGAGGAGCGTCAACTCGCGCCGCTGCGAGCCAGAGCCTCGCCAGCGTTTTCGTCCCAGGTTGAAGCCTGGGACGGAGATGCAGACGAAATCCGTTCAAGATTCGACCGATGCTGCAACTGCCGATCTACATGGACAACCACGCCACCACGCGGGTCGATCCGCGCGTCGTGGAGGTGATGTTGCCCTATTTCAGTACGGTTTTCGGCAACGCCGGCAGCACCAGCCATAGCTTTGGTTGGGAGGCGAAGGCTGCGGTCGATGCGGCCCGCGAATCGATCGCTGAGGCGCTCAACGCATCGCCGAAGGAGATCGTCTTCACCAGCGGAGCGACCGAAAGCTGCAACCTGGCGATTCGCGGCATCGCCGAGCGAGCCCGTCGCAGGGGGAACCATATCGTCAGCGTCGCGACCGAGCATAAGGCAGTGCTCGATCCGCTGAAGAAGCTCAGCCGGCGCGGCTTCGAGGTGACGTTGCTCGACGTGCGTCCGTTCAGTGACGAAAAGGCCGGCTTGATCGACCTCGACCAATTGCGGCACGCATTGCGCGACGACACGATCTTGGTCGCCGTCATGCTCGCGAACAACGAGATTGGCGTCCTGCAGCCGATCTCTGAAATCGGCGCATTGTGCCGCGAGCGAGGCATTCCGCTCTTTTGCGACGCGACGCAGGCGGTAGGCAAGATTCCCGTCGACGTCGAATCGCTGCAAGTCGATCTGCTCGCGTTCAGCGGGCACAAAATCTACGGTCCGAAGGGGATTGGTGGGCTGTACGTCCGCCGACGGGGCGGAGCGGTGCGGCTGGAAAGTCAGATCGATGGCGGCGGGCAGGAGTACGGCCTGCGAAGCGGCACAGCCAACGTGCCGGGGATTGTCGGTATGGCTGAGGCGCTGAAGCTGTGCCTGGCGGAAATGCCGCAGGAGCAGACGCGGCTCAAGCAACTACGGGGACGCCTCTGGGAAGGGCTCAAACGGGAAGTGCCCGACGTTCAGCTCAACGGACCGCAGCTCATGACGCCGTACGACGCCCCTTGGTCGGCCGACGAGCTGCGGCTGCCGGGCAATCTGAACTGCGCGTTCCCGTATGTCGACGGCGAGGCGTTGATGCTCAGCATGCGCGACGTGGCCGTTTCGAGCGGTAGCGCCTGCACCTCCGCCAATCCAGAGCCAAGCCACGTGCTGCGGGCCCTGGCGCTTGGGGAGGACCTCTGCCGGGCAAGCTTGCGGTTCGGCCTCGGGCGATACAATACGGAGGAAGAGGTCGACTTTGCCGTCCGCTCGGTGGCCGAAAATGTCCATCGG
>Ga0180217_1004341_pt1 | contig 11293 bp, 10 predicted proteins | sample eDN3rd37CBELigOP_FD_128521 | JGI IMG/M metagenome (GOLD analysis project Ga0180217, IMG submission 128521) | Enriched Organic Plus compost microbial communities from Emeryville, California, USA - eDNA 3rd pass 37_C BE-Lig OP (version 2) (version 2) ... | reverse complement strand
GATCGTGGCCGGCTGGCGCCGGGCAAGAAGGCGGATGTGAACGTCATCGACTTCGAGGGCCTGCGCCTGCATCATCCCGAGATGATCTACGACCTGCCAGCCGGTGGGCGGCGCCTGGTGCAGCATGTCGATGGCTACGACATGACCATCGTTTCCGGCGTACCGATCTTCGAGAAGGGGCAGGACACGGGCGCACGCCCCGGAAGGCTCGTGCGCGCAGGCGCCTGAGTCCGGGCGGCTGCCCGTGACGGCAAGCGGCATCGGCGCGCCGGTCCGGCGCGTCGAGGATCTACGGTTCCTGCGCGGCGCCGGTCGCTTCGTGGACGACGTTGCCGCACCGGGCGCAGCGCATCTGGTCCTGCTGCGCTCGCCGCATGCCGCAGCGCGCATCGACGCCGTTCAGGTGGAGGCAGCCCGGGCCATGCCCGGCGTGCTGCTGGTGCTGACAGCGGCCGAGATCACCGAACTCGGCGTGCTGCGCTGCGTGACACCGCGCCACCGCCGCGACGGACGCCCGCTGGCCCAGACCCCCTGGCGCATGCTGGCCGCGGACCAGGTGCGCTATGTGGGCGACCCGGTGGCAGCGGTGGTGGCGGAGACGCCCGCGGCGGCGCAGGACGCGGCCGAGGCGATCGCCGTGGACTATACGCCGCTGCCCTGCGTCACCGACCTGGCGGAGGCTGTGCGGCCGGGCGCGCCCGCCGTCTGGCCCGACCTGGCGCCGGACAACGAGAGCTTCGTTTTCCGCCTGGGCGACGTCGCCGCAGTGGAGGCGGCCTTCGCCAGCGCAGCACATGTCGTGCGCTTCGACTTTCGCATCACCCGTGTCTCCGCCAATCCCATGGAGCCACGCAACGCGCTGGCCAGCCACGACCCGATCGAGGACCGCTACACCCTCGTCACCGGCACGCAGCTGCCGCATGTGATGCGCAACGAGATCGCGGAGCATGCGCTGGGCATTCCCTCGAACCGCCTGCGCGTGATCGCGCCCGATGTCGGTGGCGGCTTCGGCATGAAGGAGAGCCCGTTTCAGGAATATGTGCTGGCGTTGCACGCGGCGAAGCGCCTCGGCCGGCCGGTGCGCTGGACGGCGACACGGACGGAGAGCTTTCTCTCCGACACCCATGCGCGCGACAATCTCTCCACCGCGGAGCTGGCGTTGTCGGCGGAGGGCGACTTCCTGGCCTTCCGCGTGCGCACCCTGTGCAACCTGGGCGCTTATCTGGCATGGCAGGGGCCGGTCTCCTCCACCAACAATGTCGGTGGGCTGGCAGGCGTCTATCGTACGCCGCATATCTGTACCGAGGTGCGCGGCATCTTCACCCATACCCAGCCCACCGCGCCCTATCGCGGTGCCGGGCGGCCAGAGGCGATCTACGCGATCGAACGTGCGATCGACCTTGCCGCCGACCGGCTGGGGCTGGACCGCCTGGCGCTGCGCCGGCGCAACATGATTCCGCCGGAGGCCATGCCCTTCCGCACCGGCCTCGACTACACCTATGACAGCGGCAACTTCCCGAAGGCCATGCAGATGGCGCTCGATGCCGCGGACTGGGCAGGCTTTCCGGCCCGGCGTGCGGAGGCGGCCGCGCGTGGAAGGCTGCGCGGCATCGGCATCGCCAATGCCATCGAAAGCGCCGGCGGCCCGCACCGGAACCCGATGGAGGAGGGTGCAGAGATCCGCTTCGACTCCGGCGGCAGCGTGACCCTGCTGATGGGCAGCCACAACCACGGCCAGGGGCACGAGACGGTGTTCCGCCAGATCGCGGGCTCACGCCTCGGCATCGTGCCCGAGCGCATCCGCGTAGTCTGCGGCGATACGGACCTTGTCACGCATGGCCGCGGCACCATCGGCTCGCGCTCCATGATGGCGGCCGGCGGCGCGTTGGTGGGCGCGGCGGAGAGGATCATCGCGCGTGGCAGGCGCATCGCCGCGCATCTGCTGGAAGCGGCCGAGGAGGATATCGAGTTCGCTGACGGCGTGTTCCGCGTCGCCGGCACCGACCGCGGTCTTCGCATCGAGGAGGTTGCGCGCACCAGCTACCTTCCAGGCGCGCTGCCGCCAGGTGAGGAGCTCGGCCTCTCGGCGTTGCTCGTCACGCGGCCGGGGGACGCCACCTTCCCGAATGGCTGCCATGTCTGCGAAGTGGAGCTGGATCCGGAAACGGGCGAGGCCGCGCTGCTCTCCTACGTCGTGGTGGACGATGTCGGCACGGTGATCAATCCGCTGCTGCTGAAGGGGCAGATCCATGGCGGCATCGCCCAAGGCTTCGGCCAGGTCTTCGGCGAGCGGATCCTCTACGCGCCGGAAAGCGGTCAGCTCCTGACCGCGAGCTTCATGGATTACCCGATGCCGCGCGCTGCCGATCTCTGCGATTTCAGGGTGCTGAGCAACCCGGTGCCCACCGCGACCAATCCGCTCGGCGTCAAGGGGGCCGGGGAGGCCGGCACTGTCGGCGCCTTGCCGGCGCTGCAGGGCGCCGTCATCGATGCGCTGCGGCCGCTGGGCGTGACGCATTTCGACATGCCGGCAACGCCGGAGCGGGTCTGGCAGGCCATCCGGGCCGCGCGCGGATAACACTACCCGCCGCGATCACGGCGGTCGTAGCATGGCGCACCACAACGCCGAGGGAGCTTGCCGTGCCGCTGGAATCCATCAAGCCCCACGACATCGCGATCGAGGACGCCCGCTGGCAGGCCCGCCTGGATCTGGCCGCAGCGCATCGCCTGGCGGTGATGCACGGCTTCAACGAGGGCATCTTCAACCACTTCACCCTGCGCGTGCCTGGGACCGAAGATCGCTACTACCAGATCCCGTTCGGCCTGCACTGGTCCGAGGTGACCGCCAGCTGCTTCATGGAGGTCGGCTATGATGGCCGGCTGCTGGCCGGTGAGGGCGAGGTCGAACGCTCCGCCTATTGCATCCATGCGCCGATGCACCGCCTGCTGCCCGATGCGGCAGCGGTGTTTCACACCCACATGCCCTACACCAGCGCGCTCGCGCGGCTGGAGGATCCGCAGATCCTGCCGATCGGCCAGACCGAGCTCGGCACCATGATGCACACCGCCTATGACGACATCTACACCGGCCCGGCCTTCGATCCTGCCGAGGGCGAGCGGTTGGCCGGTGTCATCGGCGACAGGACGGTGCTGATCATGGCGAACCACGGTGTCGCCACGGTGGGCAGGACCGTCGCCGAGGCCTATGACCGCCTGTACTACATGGAGCGCGTCGCGCAGGTGCAGCTCTACGCCATGTGGACGGGCAAGCCGCTGAAGCGCCTGCCGCAGGAGGTGGTGGACCACACCATCGGCACCTATCGCAGCACGGCGCCGAAATATGGCGACAGGTCCAATGCCGAGTGGCACTTCGCCGCGCTGAAGCGCATCCTCGACCGCAAGGAGCCGGACTACAAGGACTGAGCCGCCGGGACGCGGCGCGCGCCCGTTTCCGCCCGGCGGCAGCCAGCGCAGCAGAGGCACGGCTTGACATCCTGCCCCGCTCGGCGCCGCAATGGCGCCGGGAGAAGACGAAGGCGGAGCGGTGCATGGATGGTCCCTGTCCAGCCGACCCGGTCACGCGCGCCAAGGCGCTTGGCGAGGCCATAGGGGCTGCCGCTGACGAGGTGGAGCGCACCCGCCGCATCCCGGCACCGCTGGTCGATGCGCTGCATGAGGCGCGGTTGTTCCGCCTGTTGCTGCCCCGCTCCGTCGGCGGGGAGGAGGTCACGCCGGGCACCTATCTGCTGGCCATCGAGGAGGTCGGCCGGCACGATGCCTCCATCGCCTGGAACCTGTTCGTGGCGAACAGCACGGTGCTGATCGCGCCTTTCCTCGATCCTGCCGTGGCGCAACGGATTTTCGGCCACCCCCGCAGCGTCGTTGCCTGGGGGCCGCCGAACGAGGTCATCGCCACCGCCGTGCCGGGTGGCTACCAGGTCAGCGGCCGCTGGGATTTCGCCAGCGGCTGCCGTCTGGCGAACTGGATGGGCGTGCACTGCCGCGTGCAGGAGCCCGGTGGCAGCTTCCGCCTGAACAGCGCGGGCCGGCCGGCGATCCGCACGCTGCTGTTCCCGGCGGAGCAGGCCGTGCTGCTGGACACCTGGAACACCATCGGCCTGCGCGGCACCGCCTCCGACTCTTACACTGTCAAGGAATTGTTCGTTCCCGAGGCCTTCAGCGCAACGCGGGAGGAGCCGGAGCAGCGGCGTGAGCCGGGGCCGCTCTACGCCTTCACCATGCAGGGTCTCTACGCCGTGGGCGTCGCCGGCGTCGCGCTCGGCATCGCGCGGGCGATGTTGGACGCCTTTGTCGATCTCGCCGTAGCTAAAACGCCGCGTGGGCTGTCAAGGCTGGCGGACGACCCGCTGGTGCAGGCCGAGGTGGCTCGGGCGGAGGCGAAGCTCGGTGCGGCCCGCGCCTGGCTGCTGGAGATGCTCGCGGAGATCCATGGGCGCGCCGGGCCGGTTGGCGCCATCGGCGTGCCGGATCGCGCCCGCGTGCGCCTTGGCTGCGCTCATGCGATCCAGTCCGCGATCGAGGTGGCGGACACGGTCCACCGTGCCGCCGGTGTGAACGCGATCTTTCCCGGCAGCCCCTTCGAGCGCCGTTTCCGCGACATGCACACGCTCTCGCAGCAGATCCAGTCCCGCACCGCGCATTTCGCCGCCGTGGGGCAGATTCTGCTCGGCTGCCCGCCGGCGGTGTTCCTGTAGCCGGTTGTTGTCCGCGGTGGCCATGAGGAGGACACTCGCACCATCACGAAATCGGGGCGCCGAACCCCGAGGGAGGAACGCAAGATGCGGCGTCGTCATCTGCTGCTCGGGGGCGCTGCCCTCGCGGCCCTTCAGCCGAAGCTGGCCGTGCCGGCCCTCGGGGCCGAGGCGAAGACCCTGATTCACGTGCCGCAGGCCAGCCTGGCCAGCCTCGATCCGGTCTGGACCACCGCCGTGGTCACGCGCAACACGGCGCATATGCTGTTCGAAACGCTCTATGGTCGGGACGAGCACCTGAACCCGCAGCCGCTGATGATCGAGGGCCATGTCGTCGAGGACAGCGCCAGGCGCTGGACCATGCGGCTGCGCGAGGGGCTGCTGTTCCATGACGGGGAGCCCGTGCTGGCGCGCGACGTCGTCGCCTCGCTACGCCGTTGGATGGTGCGCGACCAGATCGGCCAGACCATCCAGGCACGGCTCGATGCGCTGGAGGCGCCGAACGACCGCACCGTCGTCTTCCGGCTGAAGAAGCCCTTCTCCTCGCTGCCCTATGCCCTGGCAAAGACGCAGCCGAGCCCGGTGATCATGCCGGAGCGCCTGGCCCGGACCGACCCCTACAAGCAGGTGCCGGAGATCGTCGGCAGTGGCCCCTTCCGCTGGGTGGCGGAGGAGTATCTGCCCGGCAGCCGCGCCGTCTTCGCCAAGTTCGACCGCTACCGGCCGCGCGACGAGAAGCCGAGCCATGCCGCCGGCGGGCACCATGTTCTGGTGGATCGGGTGGAGTGGCAGTTCCTTCCGGATGCCGCGACGGCGGCGAACGCGCTGATCAATGGCGAAGTGGACTGGATCGACCAGCCGCTGCCGGATCTGCTGCCGCGCCTGCGCAGCAGCCGCGGCGTCGTGGTGGGGACGATCGACGAGTACGGCACCTTCGGCGCGCTGCGCCCCAACCACCTGCACGGCCCTACCGCCAATCCGGGCGTTCGCCGCGCCATGCTCGCCGCGATCGACCAGGTGGAGGCAATGACGGCGGCCATGGCAGGGGACCGCTTACTCTTCCGCGCTCCGGTCGGCTTCTTCCTGCCTGGCACGCCCTCGGCCAACGAGGCGGGAATGGAGAATCTTCGCCGGCGCCGCAGCACGGAGGAGATCAAGGCCATGCTTGCCGAAGCCGGTTACAAGGGCGAGCGCGTGGTGTTCATGCACCCGACCGACCAGACCTTCTACGATGCCATGTCGAACGTCGCCGCAGCGGCCTTCCGCGAGGTCGGCATCAATGTGGATGACCAGGCGATGGACTGGGGCACCATCGTGCAGCGGCGCACCAACCGGGAGCCGCTGGACAAGGGTGGCTGGTCCATCTTCCCCGCCGGCTTTCCCGCGGCCGAGTACCGCGACCCGCTCTTTGCCACCAACCTTCGCGGCAACGGCGCGCGGGCCTGGTTCGGTTGGCCGGAGGACCAGGAGATGGAGGCGATGCGCGATGCCTGGATCGACAGCACCGACGAGGCGGAGATGAAGCGACTCTCCGAGCGGATCCAGGCCCGTGCCTTCGAGACGGTACCTTTTATCCCCCTCGGCCAGTACATGCCTTCGGCCGCCTGGCGCAGCAGCCTGAGCGGCATCCTGAAAGGGCCGGTGCCGGTGTTCTGGAACGTGAGCAAGGCCTGAACCCGATGGCGTGGAAACGCATGGTGCTGCAGATCGGTATGGGCACCGATATTCGCGGCGCAGACTACACCAAGGCCGCGATACGCGCGCTGCGGGATGCGCTGTGGCACAATTCGCTGACCATCACCCATGCGCTCGGCATGGAGGTTGACGCCATGCGTGTCGAGGTCAGCATCGGTGTGCCACGACCGGAACAGGTGGACCAGGCGGCGGTGCTGGCGGTGCTGCCGCATGGCACCGGCACGGTGGAGGTGGTCGAGGGCGGGCTCGAGATCGCGAACGAGGCCGGCACAGGCTCCACCGTCATCGCCCATGCTGCGGCCGTGGTGTTCCTCGACATCCCGGAACAGGGGGCGGGCACATGACTGCGCGGCGCGTGATCCTGGAGATGGGCCATGGCAACGACCTGCATGGTGGCGACTACACGAAGGCGGCGCTGCGGGCGGTGCAGGATGCGCTGCACCACTCTTCGCTGTCGATGCTGCGCTCCCTGAAGGTGGATCCGGCGGAGATGCTGGTGGATGTCACCATCGGCGTGCAGCAGCCGGCGAAGGTGGATGCGTCCCGGGTGCAGGCCTCGCTGCCGCACGGGAAGGTGACGGTTCGGGTCGTGAAGGGCGGGCTGGATGTGCCTGACGCGGAAGGCCGCGACCCCGCGGTGATCGCCACCGCTGCCATCGCCGTGCGGCTGGACCTCCCCAAGGCGCGTGGGCAGACCTGATCCGTGGTCTGGTTGAGGCGAGGGAAGCGAAGCCGATGACACTGGCGACGGTGTGGTCGTAGCGGGTAGCGGCGCGGCGGCTGTTCTTCAGACGGTTGCGCAGCACGTGGAGCGGGCCGCTGATGTGGCAGGGCGGATCGCAACGGGTATCCGTCCCGTCACGCTGCTTCTCTGGCGTGGCGTCGTCCAGCAGGGTGGGTTGCGGCAGGCCCCCTGATTCACGAACCCTGACCGGCGGATTGCCCGGCGGTGGCGGCACGCCGGGACGCGTGCCTTGATCGGTGACCGTGCGGGGCGCCCTGGCGACGGCGAGTGGCGGCGTGGCCGAGAGCGGTCGCGCCTCCGTGACCGCACCTCCGTCTTCGCCGGGCGTTCAGCCTGCATCCACTGCCATGATACGGCGGATCCAGGAGACGATCCCGATGGCTGATAAGCAGGGCTCCAGCCACCACCGGAAGCAGGGCGGCGAACAACAAGGCCAGCAGCAGCGCGGTCGGATGTCGCATGGCGACAGGCGCAACGAAAGCGGGCGGACCGGCGGCGAGTCTCCGCGCCAGGACGAGGATCCCGGCCGGCGCAGCCATATGGAGCGCGAGAAGGCCGACAAGGGGCAGGGCGGCCCGGCCTGAGGCAATCGGGAACCGGGACCGGTCATGACCGAAGTGCGGGTCGAGCCGAGGCGACCCTGGTACGTGACGTGGTTCTGGCGCTCGCTCGTCCTGCTTGGCCTCGGTCTCGGGCTGACGGCGCTTGGCGAGGTGCGAGCTCTCGCCGCGAGTGGCGGAGGCCCGGCGCCGGTCCTGCCCGACTACGCCCTTCTCCTTCCGAACATTGCCGTGTTCCTGGGGTCCATGATCGCCCTGGTCGGTGCCGCGATGGCGCTGGTCAGCATCTGTGCCGCCTCGCTCCATGCGGTGCGCAGATGGCGGGGAGGGTCCAGGCCGGACTAAGCGTTCCAGTGCGCCCCGCCGTGCGTGCCTGGGGTGGCAGACGGCAGCGTCGTGGAGGTGAATCCAGGCGCCGTGGCTGCAGGGGAACCGCATGGGCGGGAGAGCGGTTGATCCACGTCGCAGTGCGGGAGCCAGAGGGATGGCCAGCCACACGAACCGCGGCGGCCTGGAGCGCCGCATCCTGCTTGCCGCGACCAGCGCTTCGGCGGCATCTTCCGTTCTGCCCCGGGACAGTGCTGCGCAGCCATCCACGGTGCCTGCGGCTGACATGCCGGTCCGCCTCCGCATCAATGGCCGGGAGCATCGGCTGGCGCTCGATCCGCGCGTGACGCTGCTTGACGCGCTGCGTGAGCGGCTGGATCTGACCGGCACCAAGAAGGGCTGCGATCAGGGGCAATGCGGCGCCTGCACCGTGCTGCTCGATGGTCGCCGCGTGCTGTCCTGCCTGACGCTGGCACTGTCCGCCGAAGGCCAGGACGTGACCACGATCGAGGGCCTAGCCGGACCGGACGGCGCGCTGCACCCCATGCAGCAGGCCTTCATCGACCACGACGCCTTCCAATGCGGCTACTGCACGCCAGGCCAGATCATGTCGGCGGTCGGCTGCGTGGCGGAAGGCCATGCCGGCTCGGAGGATGAGATCCGCGAGTACATGAGCGGCAATCTCTGCCGCTGCGCCGCCTATCCGAACATCGTCGCGGCCATCCTCCAGGCCAAGGCGGGGATGGAAAGGGCCTGACCCATGCGCCCCTTCGCCTATGAGCGCGCCTCCGATCCGGCCGCCGCGGTGCATGTGGCGACCTCCATCGCGGCGGAAGCGCATGTGCGCGCTCCGGTCCAGTACCTCGCCGGCGGCACGACGCTGCTCGACCTGATGAAGATCGATGTCATGCAGCCGGAGCGGGTGGTGGACATCCGCACGCTTGCCGCCCGGCTCGGGGCCATCGAGGCGGATGCGTCCGGCCTCAGGCTCGGTGCGCTGGCCAGCATGGCAGAGACGGCGGCTCATCCGGCGGTGCGGCAGGACTACCCGGTGATCGCCCAGTCGCTGGCGCAGGCGGCCAGCGCGCAGTTGCGCAACATGGCGAGTCTCGGCGGCAATGTCCTGCAGCGCACCCGCTGCCACTATTTCCGCGATGTCTCCAACCATGCCTGCAACAAGCGCCTGCCGGGTTCGGGCTGTGCCGCGATCAGCGGAGTCAACCGGCTGCTCGCGGTGCTCGGCACGAGCGAGCACTGCATCGCCAGCTATCCCGGCGATCTTGCCCAGGCGCTGATCGCGCTGGATGCCAGCGTGGAGACGCTGGGGCCTTCCGGCCCGCGGACCCTGCGCTTCGCCGAACTGCACCGCGCCCCTGACGATACGCCGCATATCGAGACCAACCTCGCTCCCGGTGAGCTGATCACCGGCTTCAGGGTCTCCTCTGGCCCGTGGACCCGCCGCTCGCTCTACGTGAAGGTCCGCGACCGCGAATCCTATGCCTTCGCCCTCGCCTCCGCCGCCGTTGCGCTGGATCTGCAGGAAGGCGTGGTGCGGGAGGTGCGCATCGGGCTTGGCGGCCTCGCCACCCGTCCCTGGCGCGCCGAGGCGGCCGAGGCGGTGCTGCGCGGACAGCGGCTGGATGAGACCTCGGCGCAGAAGGCGGCGGAGGCCGCCTTCGCCGACGCCATCATCCATGGCGACAATGCCTTCAAGCCGGAGCTCGGTCGCCGCACCCTGGTGCGTGCCCTGCTGCAGGCTGCGGCGCTGGAGGTCTGACATGCCCCAGGAGGTCATCCAGCCGAATGGCGTGATCGGCCGCGACATCGCGCGCGGCGATGGACCTGCGAAGGTCACGGGTGAGGTGCGCTATCCCTCCGACGAATCGGTGCCGAACCCGGCCTGGGCCTTCCTCGTGACCAGCGCCATCGCCCGCGGCCGCGTCACCGGCTTCCGCCTGGACGAGGCGCGCGCGGTGCCGAGTGTGCTCGACATCCTGACGCATGTGAACACGCAGGGCCAGGTGAAGCCGCTGCCGCCACCGAAGGGCGGCGGGCACGCCACCACCACGATGGAATCCGACCGCATCTGGCATGAGGGCCAGATCATCGCCGTGGTGCTGGCCGAGAGCTTCGAGGCCGCGCGCGAGGCCGCGTACAAGGTCCGGACCGATTATGCCGAGGAGCCGCCCGCCGCCGGCTTCGGCAGTCCAGGCGCGGAGGAGCAGCCTCTCGCCGAGGCCAGCAGGGGGCATGAGGACCCGGCAGTGGGCGAGGCCGAGCGCGCCTTCGCCGCGGCCGTGGCGAAGGTCGATGCGCGTTACGGCACGCCGACCCAGCATCACAACCCGATCGAGCTCTTCGCCACCACCTGCGCCTGGTCCGGCGGGACGCTCACCATCCATGAATCGAGCCAGTTCGTGCATGGCCTCGCCGCTACCGTCGCACATCAGCTCGGCATGGACCCCAAGGATGTACGGGTGGTGTCGCATTTCGTCGGCGGTGCCTTCGGCTCCCGCGGCCAGGCGACGGGACGCACGGCCTGGATCGCCCTGGCGGCGCGGCGGCTCGGCCGGCCGGTGAAGCTCGTGGCCACGCGCGAGCAGGGCTTCAGCATTGCCACCTATCGCGCCGAAACGCGCCATCACGTCAAGCTCGGGGCCGGTCGCGACGGAAGGCTGCAGGCGCTGGTGCATGAGGGATGGGAGGTCACTTCCCGCCCGACCAACTACACCGTCACCGGCACCGAGACGACGGCGCGCATCTATGCCTGCCCGAATGTCGCCACGCGCGTGAGCGTGGTGCATGCCGACCGCAACACGCCCGGCTTCATGCGCGCCCCGCCGGAGACGCCCTACGCCTTCGCGCTGGAAAGCGCGATGGACGAGCTGGCGGTGGCGCTCGACATGGACCCGGTGGAACTGCGCCGACGCAACGACACCGACCGCGAGCCGATCAAGGGCCTGCCCTACACCAGCCGCTCGCTGGTGCGCTGCCTGGAGGCGGCGGCGCAAGCCTTCGGGTGGTCGCGGCGCGATCCCCGGCCAGGTGCGATGCGCGAAGGCGACTGGCTGCTGGGCTGGGGCTGCGCCGCGGCTTATTACCCAGCGAAGATCGGCCCGTCCTCGGCGCAGGTGTTGCTGATGCCCGACGGCACCGCGCGTGTGCGGACCGGGGCGCATGAGATCGGCACCGGCACCTACACCGTCGTCGCCCAGACCGCGGCGGACCGGCTCGGGCTCGACCCCGGCCGGGTG
>Ga0180217_1004340_pt1 | contig 11294 bp, 11 predicted proteins | sample eDN3rd37CBELigOP_FD_128521 | JGI IMG/M metagenome (GOLD analysis project Ga0180217, IMG submission 128521) | Enriched Organic Plus compost microbial communities from Emeryville, California, USA - eDNA 3rd pass 37_C BE-Lig OP (version 2) (version 2) ... | reverse complement strand
CCTGCGGCAGGTCATCGACGAGCGCCGGCAGGCGGATGTGGGGGCCGATGGCCTCGGCCGGCTGGTGCTCGATGCGCCGGCGCCCGACACTGTATCTCTCGCGGAGGACGCGGCCGGCTCGCCCTTCGGATTCAAGCTCGAATCGGTCCAGTCGTCGCTGTCAGGCGCGACCGTGAGCGGTCCGACCGGCGCGCCCGCTCAAATCGAATTGGCGTTTGCATCCAATCCCCAGCCTGGCGAGTCGTTCGGCGTGACCTTCACGCTGCCGGACGGATCCCGCGAGACGGTGACGATGACGGCCACCGCGTCGGATACGCCCGGCCCGGGTGAATTCCGGATCGGCGCCACGCCCGACGAGACAGCCGCGAATGTCCGGGCCGGTCTCGCGGATTCGGTGGAGGGTCTGGCGTCCACGGCGCTGACGGCGGCGTCCGCCGTGGCTGCGGGGGACGACTTCTTCAACATCGACGATGCCAATCCGCCCCGGCGGGTGGACGGCCCGCCGTTCGACACGGCGACGGCCCTGCGCGACGGGACGCCCGCCGACACCGTGACCTGGTACACGGGCGAGGGTGGTTCCGATCCGGCGCGCCAGACGGCGACCGGGCGCGTGGACCAATCCATGGTGGTTTCATATGGCACCCGCGCCAACGAGGAGGGCATCCGGCTGGCGATCCAGAACGTCGCGGTCTATGCCGCCGTGACCTTTTCGGAGGGCGATCCGAACGCCAAAGCCTCCTACGAGGCGCTTTCATCCCGAATCGGCGAGGGGCTGGGCGGCAAGCCCGGACAGCAGAAGATGTCCGACATCCAGGCCGAAATCGCCGGAGCGCAGAAGACGGCCGATTCGGCCAAGACGCGGCACCTGCACGGCACCGCGATGCTGGAGAATTTTCTCTATGAAATCGAGGGCGTGACTCCCGAGGAGGTCGCGGCCAAGTTCCTGACCTTGCAGACCGCGTTGCAGGCGTCGCTCCAGACCACCTCGATGATGCTCCAGACCAATCTGCTGAATTACCTCTGACGTCCGCCCTGGACGCACGCCTCCAAACCGCGCAAATAGGCCGGAGCGGGACCGGCCATGCTTTGTCGTGGCCCGCGTGCCCGTTCAGAGTTCTCGTTCATACGACGGGCCGTGCCATGAACGCCGCTCCCAAGGTCTTGCGACATCTGTCGGACCTGCTTGCCGCCGGGCTTGTGTCCGATGCGGATCGGGCGGCGTTGGAGCAAGTGGCCGCGCGTTATGCGGTTTCCATCACGCCGATCATGGCCGGCCTGATCGAGGTTGGCGCGGCGGATGATCCGATCGCGCGGCAGTTCGTGCCCCGGGCCGCTGAATTGGAGACGACGGCCGAGGAGCGGGCCGATCCGATCGGCGACGAGGCGCATTCTCCGGTCGCGGGCATCGTTCATCGCTATCCCGATCGTGTCCTGCTCAAGCTGACGGCCGTTTGCGCGGTCTACTGCCGCTTCTGTTTCCGCCGCGAGATGGTGGGGCCGGGCAGCGAGGTGCTTTCGCCCGCGATGCTGGAGGCGGCGCTCGATTATATCGCGTCCCATGAGGACATCTGGGAGGTGATCCTGACCGGCGGCGATCCGCTGGTCCTGTCGCCGCGACGAATCAAGGCCGTCCTGGACCGGCTGGCGGCAATCGATCATGTGAAGGTGATGCGCGTGCACACCCGCATTCCCGTGGTCGATCCCTCGCGCATCACAGACGATCTGGTGCGGGCTCTGCGGATCGACGGCAAGGCGACCTATGTCGTGCTCCACGCCAACCATCCGCGCGAACTGACGGAGGATGCGCGCGCCGCCTGTGCGCTTTTGATCGACGCCGGTATTCCGATGTTGAGCCAGTCGGTGCTCTTGGCGGGCATCAACGACGATCCGGAGACGCTCGGGGCGTTGATGCGCGCCTTCGTCGAATGCCGCATCAAGCCTTATTATCTGCATCATGGCGACCTCGCGCCCGGCACGGCTCATCTGCGAACCTCGATCGCGCATGGCCAAGGCTTGATGCGCCATTTGCGGGGGCGCTATTCCGGACTTTGCCTGCCCGATTATGTGCTCGATATTCCAGGCGGTCATGGCAAGTCGCCGGTCGGTCCGCTCTATTGCCGGGAGGCCGACGAGCCGGACCGCTATCTCGTGGACGACTTCAACGGAGGCCAGCATTGCTATCCGCCCAAGGACTGACTGCCCAAGGATCGACGGGAGAGGCGCTGACCGCTCAGGCCATCATCGACATGCTCGGCCTGCAACCGCATCCCGAGGGCGGGCATTTCCGCGAGACGTTCCGCGATAGCCGCACCTTGGAGAGCGGGCGGGCCATCTCAACCGCGATCTATTTTCTGCTTGCGCGCGGCGAGCGCTCGCACTGGCACCGCGTCGACGCGACGGAGACTTGGCACTGGCATGCGGGCGCGCCGCTGACGCTCCGCATCAATGATGGCTCCGGCACGCAGGTTTTGCGGCTCGGTCCCGATCTGGCCGCAGGCGAGCGGCCGCAGGGGATCGTTCCCGTCAACGCCTGGCAGGCCGCCGAAAGCACCGGCGACTGGACGCTGGTCGGTTGCACCGTGGCGCCAGGCTTCGACTTCGCGGGCTTCGAATTGGCGCCGAAGGGCTGGGAGCCGGCCTCTTAGTTTATGCGAAATATTGCCCGCCGTTGGCCGTGAGCGTCGAGCCGGTGATGAAGCCCGCATCGTCGGAGGCCAAGAACACCACGCAGCGCGCGATCTCTTCGGCCTCGCCGAGGCGGCCGACCGGAATTTGCGGCAGGATCGACTTCTCCAGCACGTCCTTGGGGACGGCTTGAACCATCTCGGTGTTGATATAGCCTGGCGCGATGGCGTTCACCGTGATGCCGGCGCGCGCGCCCTCCTGCGCCAGGGCTTTGGTGAAGCCGATCTCGCCGGCCTTGGCCGCCGAATAATTCACCTGACCCATCTGACCCTTCTGGCCGTTGATCGACGAGATGTTGATGATGCGGCCGAACTTGCGGGCGCGCATACCCTCGATCACGGGTCGACACATGTTGAAGAGCGAACCGAGGTTCGTGGTGATGACGGCGTTCCATTGCTCGGGCGTCATCCGATGGAGCATCGCATCGCGGGTGATGCCGGCGTTGTTGACCAGGATTTCGACCGGACCGAGATCGGACTCAACCTGCTTCAGGCCGTTCGAGCATGCCTCGAACGAACTCACGTCCCATTTATAGACGGGGATTCCGGTCTCGCCCTTGAAGCGTTCCGCCGCTTCGTCATTGCCGGCATAATTGGCTGCGACGGTATAGCCGGCCGCTTTCAGGGCCTTGGCGATGGCCGCGCCGATCCCGCGGGTTCCGCCAGTCACCACCGCCACGCGCGCCATCGAATCCTCCTCTGCCGCTTTCGGCTTCTATCCATGGCCGGAACAGTCCGGCCATTACCGTGCTAGGAGATGGATTCCCGCCAGCGGACGGGCAAGCCCGAACCGGCTGCGACACGACGACGTTTGCGGGAGTTTCGCCTAGCGCTCCAGGCACATGGCAATTCCCATGCCGCCGCCGATGCAGAGCGTTGCCAAGCCCTTCTTGGAGTCGCGCTTTTGCATCTCGTGCAGCAGGGTCACCAGCACGCGCGTGCCCGATGCTCCGATGGGATGGCCCAGCGCGATCGCGCCGCCGTTGACGTTGACCTTGCTGGTGTCCCAGCCGAGGTCCTTGTTCACGGCGCAGGCTTGGGCCGCGAAGGCTTCGTTGGCCTCGATCAGGTCCAGGTCCTCGACCTTCCAACCGGCCTTCTGGAGCGCGGAACGGCTGGCCGGAATCGGCCCCGAGCCCATGATCGCCGGATCCACGCCGGCCTGGGCCCAGGAGACGATCCGCGCGAGCGGAATCTTGCCGAGTTTGGCGGCCTGGCTCGCGGTCATCAGCACCACGGCGGCGGCGCCGTCATTGATGCCGGAGGCGTTGGCGGCGGTCACCGAGCCCTCTTTGTCGAAGGCGGGCCGGAGCTTGGAGATCGACTCCATCGTGACGCCGGCCTTGGGATATTCGTCGGTATCGACTACCGTATCGCCCTTGCGGGACTTCACGGTGACCGGGACGATTTCGTCCTTGAACCGGCCGGCCTTCTGGGCCGCTTCGGCCTTGTTCTGAGAGCCGACCGCGAACTCGTCCTGTTGCTCGCGGGTGATCTGCCACTTCTTGGCGACGTTTTCGGCGGTATTGCCCATATGATAGCCATTGAAGGCGTCCCAGAGTCCGTCCTTGATCATGGAATCGACCATCTCAAGGGAGCCCATCTTCACGCCGTTGCGCAGGTGGGCGACATGGGGAGCCTGGCTCATGGATTCCTGGCCGCCGGCGACCACGATCTCGCTGTCGCCGTTGAGGAGGGCCTGATAGCCAAGGGCCACCGAGCGCAGGCCGGAGCCGCAGAGCTGATTCACGCTCCAGGCGGGGCTCTCGGCGGGCACGCCAGCCGCTATGGCGGCCTGACGGGCGGGATTCTGGCCCTGTCCGGCGGTCAGGATCTGACCGATGATGACCTCGGAGACCTGCCCGCCCTCGATCCCGGCTCGCTTGAGTGCCTCGCCGATCGCGACCTTGCCCAGATCGTGGGCCGGCAGGCTTGAAAGCGACCCGTTGAACGCTCCAACCGGGGTGCGGGCGGCACTCACGATGACAACGTCTTCCTTCATCGGAAATCTCCCAAAATCCCTGTCATCTTCGATAGCCCGGCGACTTTAGGCTGTCCATATGACCCCGGCACGATGAGGTCGCAAGAAAACGCAGGAATTGGCCTCGGGAGAGGAAAATTCCGGCAGATCCGACGGAAGGCGGTTCCGCATTGCACAAAGCGGTGGCTCGATGCTGTGAATCCGCTTAGCTTTAGCGTTCAGGGCGGCAACAGCTTGAAGGGGCGGGCGGATCAAATATGGCAAAATCCGAAGGGCCGATCACAATCAAGAAATACGCCAACCGGCGTCTCTACAACACCGGGACGAGCACTTACGTCACCCTCGAAGACTTGGCTGCCATGGTGAAAAGCGGTGAGGATTTCGTCGTCTACGACGCCAAGACGAGCGAGGACATCACCCGCAGCGTACTGACCCAGATCATCTTCGAGCAGGAGAACAAGGAGGGGCAGAATCTCCTCCCGATCAATTTCCTGCGCCAGCTCATTCGCTTCTACGGCGACAGCATGCAGATGATGGTGCCCCGCTATCTGGAGGTCTCGATCGACAGTCTGACCCGTGAGCAGGAGAAATTCCGCGGACAGGTGGCTCAGGCGTTCGGAATGGGTGGCTTCGGATCGGTGGAGGATCAGGTCCGGCGGAACATGGAAATGTTCGAACGGGCGTTCTCGATGTTCACGCCGTTTTCCCGGCCGGGCTCTCCGTCCGCTGACGCCGGCGGCGGAGAACCGGCAACGCCCGCATCTCCGCAGTCGGGCGACGACATCGATGCGCTCAAGCGGCAGATGGAAGAGATGCAGAAGCGTCTCGACCGGCTGACCGATTCGGATAAGTAATAACGCGCCATATAGCGGGAAAAACGGCTTCGCTCAGGAGCGCGCGCGCTTGCGGCGGTCGGACCGCACAGCCTGGCCCCACGGCCGGTCGGTCGAGGCCAGTCCGATCAACCGCCCCTGAAGATAGTCGCATCCCCAGGCGGACAGCATGGCGGCCGCCTCATCGTCCTGCACCCATTCGGCGACGGTTTTCAGTCCGAGCCGATGCGCCAGTTCGACCAAGGTGTGCACGATCGCGCGGTCATCCTCGGAATGCGCGAGCCCCTGCACGAAGGCGCCGTCGATCTTGAGAAAATCGACGCCGAGCTTGCGCAGGTTGCGGAAGGACGTGTAACCGGACCCAAAGTCGTCAATGGCAATGCGGCAACCCATATCCTTGGCGCGAGCGACGAAGCCGCGAGTCTCGTCGAGATCCTCGATAGCGGTGGTTTCGGTGATCTCGACAATCAGCCGTTCGGCGATCCCTGGATTGGCGCGCAGCAGAGCCGTCAGCGCCGACCACCAGTCCGGATCGGTGATCGAGGCGGGTGAGACGTTGACGCTGGCTTTGAGCGTCGGCACGGCCGCCATCTCCCGGATCAGCAACTCCAGCACGCGGTGATCGAGCATGCGCACGAGCCCGAGGCGCTCCGCCACCGGCACCACCTGTCCGGACGGCGCGAGGGTGCCGTCCGCGAGCCGCAAGCGCATGAGACATTCGTAGAACGCGGGTTCGCGCGTCTCCGTCTCGGCGATCGGCTCAAATGCCAGCAGGACGCGGCGCTCATTGAGGGCCGTCACGATTTCGTCGGCGAACCGCACGTTGTCCCGACGGAGGGTTTCCCTTTCCGGATTGTGGCGGTAGGCCAGGAACGAGCCACGGCGGCGGGCTTTGGCGGCGGCCAGGGTCTCCTGCGCCTGCGACAGAACCTTATCGACGGTCTGCGCATGGCGGGGCGCCGCCACGCCGCCGATCGTCACCGTCGCCGCAACTGGGCCCGCGGAGGTCCGCATCACCTCTTCGCGAACGCAGGCCAGCAGCCGCTCGGCGGCCACGGGCATGTCATCGGGGAAGCAATCGTGCAGGATGATGCCGAACTTATTGCCGGAAAAGCGTCCGATCTGGTCGCCTCCGCGCAACTTTGAGCGAAGCCGCTTGGCGACGGCGGCGATCACCTCATCGGCGATGTCGAAGCCATAAGCCTCGTTGAACTGGGCGAGATTATCGAGCGCCACGAGCATGAAGCCGCACGAACTGCGCTGCTGGCTGGCTTGATCAAGGGCGGCCTCCAGCTCCTCGGTCAGATGGAGCCGGTTCATCTCGCCGGTGAGGCTGTCGAAGCGCGACAAATATCCGAGCCGCTCCGCCTCTGCGCGGCGTTCGTTGATAATCCGGACCAAGCCCAAGGCCCGGGCCGGCCGCCCATCGGCGCCAGCAAACCAACGGCCGGTGTCCTCGACCCAAAGCGGCTCGTCCGCATCCGGCAGGACCAAGGCGTATTGGATCTGGTAGGGCACGCCACTGCCAGTATCGTGGTCCGAGGTGTTCATGATGGCGTCGGCGCGTGTCTGGCCACCGCCGGGTTTATACAGCCGGGCGAAGGCCCGTCCGCTGGCAAGGGCCTCGATATCGGAAAGACCGAACATCGCGGCGGCGTTGCCGCTCCACGACAGCGCGTCGATTGCGATCGTCCACTCGTAGGCCGCCTCGCCCGCGGCGGCCAGGATGGCCGCAACGTCGGGGCCCTCGGGGGTGCGGGTGCGGTCGGCCGTCATGATCGTGAATGTCGAAGGGAGCCCCGGCTGGTTCGTTCCGGGCGACGCAAAGACATCCGCGGAGGCAAAGACATTGGGCTCGTTGGCCTCCTTGGAAGGAGGCGGGTTCTTGCGGGAGCGCGGATTGCGGTCGGTCACGGTTGAACCCTTTGAAAAGGCTGGCGCTGTGCCGGGAAGACACAGGACACCCTGATTCCAGAGACATTAAAAGCGCAAACCCCTAAACAATCGGCAAAATCCCGGTGAATGAACGAGGGGATCGCTCCGGCACGCGCCTTGCGAGTGATGAGATGGCGGGTGCATCCTGTGCCGCAATGACACATCAGGGTTTGAGCATGACGGGGGCTTCATCGCGGTCGGGACAGGCGCTGGTCGCCATCGGAGACCGGGAATCGGGACCGGGGCCGTTCCATGTCGTGCGTCGCCAGGCCCCCTTTCTCGCGCATCTGATCGCCATGGCTCGCCAGGTCCCACAGGCGCGGGAGCGACGCCGGGCTGAGCCCGCCGAGGCGATCGCGGCCTACCGGACCAGTCTCGACCGTCTCCGCCATCGCTGAAGGCAGCGAGGCGCGGCGCCCGACCGGCGCGAGGCGAGGGGTCGTGGCGCGACATTCAAAGGCAAGGCGCTTACACAGGCAAAGCGCTTGCGCCTGACGCGCAAGGCGTCTATGTCCCCTCGGGTTGCTGATCCGCTCCCTTCGTCTAGCGGTCTAGGACGTCGCCCTCTCACGGCGAAAACAGGGGTTCGAGTCCCCTAGGGAGCGCCATCAAATGAAATATCGTTTATTTATCATATAGTTACACTATAGCATGCAAAGGTTAGCCATCAGGTTAGCCAATGTAGTTAGCCACTAAGTTTGCCTCGGCCTTCTCGCCATCGCATCCGCAAGCGCGAACAGCGGCTCCGACCCCCAATCGTGCATCGCTAGGTTCACGATCTCGCACACAACCCGAGTGTTATCGGCGACATAGCCATTTGCTGGGACTATGCGGTCAAGGCTTGGCCGAAAGGGCGCTGACAAATCGGTTGGGCGCAGGAGGTCGAAAGCGATCCCACTGATTGCACACCGCCAGCTTTGGGATCTGAGTATCTGTAGCACTATGTGTTCGTCGATTTCGAAGGGTACTCCTTTGAGTGCGGCTCGCGATCTGGCTCGAGCCAGCGCGCGCGCACAGAACGCTTCGTGAAACGCCCTCAGCCGAATTTCTTGCCGAGGAGGGGTGGCCGCCTGTCCGCTGATGGCGGAGTTGTATGCGGCTTCGAATTCTGGTTGGCCTGGCTCGCCTGGCAGTGAAATGGTTTTACCATTCCGCCTAAATCGCCAGCGACGCTTTCCATGGCGATCGACATAGTGGCCGACAAACGTCATGCGCTTCATTTTGGGTGCCCACCTTTCACGACCTTCACCCGCCTATCGATCCGCTTCATTCCATCGCGCGCCAGCCGACGTTGTTCTGCTTCGCGCGTGTAGAGTTCAGCGTGCGCGATGTCGTCGTGACCGAGGATGGCCATGATCTGTCGCGTCGTAGCGCCGCCTTCGGCGAGACGCTTGCCGAGCGTCTTGCGCAGGCCATGAAGCGTGTGGCCTGGGGCGAGCTCTGCGGCTTTGGTCCAGTCCTGCATTCGCATGCCGAGGGCTTTCGGGGAGAACGGACGGCCGTATTGCGTCACGAGGATGGTATCACCCACACGCTCTGCCGCCTCCAGCGCCTCTTTCAGTGCCGAGTGCATCGGAATCCAAAGCGCCTTGTCGGTCTTGCGTTGCACGACGTTGGCTCCGCCGGCCTCGATGTCGGTCCATTTAAGCGTGGTCAGATCCGAGCGGCGGTGGCCAAAGTACAGCGCCAACGCATAGACGAGCCGAGGCGTCGTTCCGATCTTCCATCGCTTCTCGAAGGCTGCGAGTGCGTCCGGCTGCCATGCCTTCCAGCCGGTGTATTCGGGGCGATATTTGATGCGGTAGGTCGGGTCGACGGTGATCCACTCTTCGTCGAGGCCAACGCCTGTCAGCTTGCGTAGCAGGCGTAGGATGTGGGCGGCCGCGTGAGGCGTGTCCGACCATCGTGCCAGGATGGCCTTGATGTGGCGGCGCTCCAGTCGTTCGAGCGGGAGATCGCCGAAGGTCATAGGCTCGCCAGGGACCGCCTCCGCTCGCAAGAAGCGTTCGGCGATTGCGGTCTGGTTGGCACGGGACACGTCCGAAAGGCGCTGCCACTCAATCGTGTCGCGTGTGAGAATCCGCCATGCAGCCCGCAGGGAGCGCGGCACGACCGCGCCGGGCATACGCTGGACGGGTGCCTTTTCGACCTTGCGTCCCTCGATCGCCGCCCGGTATGCGGCCTCGAATTCAGGATGGCCTGGCGCCTGGGGTAGAGCGATCGTTCGGCCGCCGCGGCGGAATCGCCATCGCTGCTTGCCGTGACGATCGAAAAAATGACTGGCGTAAGGGTACTCGTCGGACATGGGGCGGCCTCCGCCAGCATCCTGGCGCGTCAGCGGGCCACCTGCAACATCCGGTCCCATGGGTTCGGGGCTCGGTCCTCTGGTAGGTCCGAAAAGGCCGCCTCGATCTGCAATCGATCCCAGACCACGCGGCCGTCGATGCGCTTGGGTTTCGGCATCCGGCCGTCTGAAACCATCTCGTCAAACTTCGTGGTGCCGACGCCGACATACCGCGCGGCCTCGTCGCGGGACATACCGCGAGGCGGATAGGCCATATGATCGTCGGCGTGTTTGGACATCACTGCTGCGGTTCATCAAGGATCAGCACCTCGCACACAGCTTTGCCGAAAGCTTCCTTGACCGAATTATAGTGGGGCGTGTCGTGCATAGCCTTCGCGGCTGCCTTAAGTAGGGTGCTGGCATTGATCTCTGCTGTAGCGCGCACAAATCGCGCTGATCCGGGCTCGTCGATCTCGACGACAATCACGCCGGCGCCTTGCAGCGCCTTCTTGTCTTTGGCGCTGATAGCTTTCGGCTTCACAAATAAGATCGCTGGGTCCGACATCGTCGCCTCCGATGTTCTCAGCCTGTTGTCTTAGTGTTCTCAATTTCGGAAAGATGTTGCCCATGTTCGGAAACTTCTTTCCTGATGTTCTGGAGCTCGATCCGCGCCTTGATCGCCGCAATGGAAAGCGCGATCGCCGGCGTGGCGCCGCGACAGTTGGACAGGTCGCAGCCTTGCTCGGAGGCCGGCATGCAGCCTGCGAGGTTTTCACCGTTGTCGGAAAACAGCGACCAGTCGTGGTCGGGTGGGATCAGGCTGGCTGCATCGTCCATTGAACTGGTATAGGCCGGCGCCATGAGGAAACCGGTCGGGCACCAAATGTCGCCTGGGCTCGGCGGGTATCCCCGCTGATGTTCCTGGTGGTCGTCGGGGTGGGCCGGCCGAAGGTCCGGATATCGGATCTCGCATGCGATCTCGGCGTCGAGCGCGCGATCAGGTGCCTCGAGGTTTTCAAGCCGCTCGATCAGGGCCGCGAGATCAGCCATCGTTCAGTGCCTCCGCCTCAAGCGCCAGGCACCGCGCCGCGATCTCGCGCCCCGCTTGGGCGAGGATCGAGACCCTGGGCGGCTTGCGCTGATCAAGCCGGAGATAGCCTCGGCCCCGCAGGGCCCGCACGGTCGCGCTCGGGCCATGCACGATCGGCTGCGGCCCGGCGATATGCTCCACCAGGCATCGCCGCATGACTGGCGACAGGTCGAGCAATGGATCTCGTCCCCCTGGCGGCCGGGGCTGGGTGCGGGAGATTTGGCCGCCAGGGGGATTGCTCCGGCTGTCAGGGGGGCTGCCAGCCGGAGCAAGGGAGGGAGGCGCGGTCAGGCTCAAGACGACCTCCGTTTAGGATAGCGAGGCTCAACCCCGCCGCCAATCTTGATCTTGTAGGCAGAGTTTCTGCCGCCCGGCAGCGGGCGACGGCTCGGGGCCTTGGCGCCGATGTAGCGTTGACGGATGCGCTTGTTCTTGGCGACGAGCGGGGTATCGATCCGCCAGTTGTGCTCGAGGTTGCAGCGCTCAT
>Ga0180217_1004336_pt1 | contig 11297 bp, 10 predicted proteins | sample eDN3rd37CBELigOP_FD_128521 | JGI IMG/M metagenome (GOLD analysis project Ga0180217, IMG submission 128521) | Enriched Organic Plus compost microbial communities from Emeryville, California, USA - eDNA 3rd pass 37_C BE-Lig OP (version 2) (version 2) ... | reverse complement strand
GCTGGCATCCATGCGGGCGGGACCGTAAGCTCGGGTTTCCAACTTCAATTCCGGAGCGTCCATGTTGCGTTGCCGACCCTTGCTTACGCTGGCGATTGTTTCGTTCGCGTTCCCGGCGTGGAGCGAAACGGCGCCGATCACCATGTCGAGCGCGAAGGCGAAATTTCGCGTCGAGACGGTCGCGGTGGGACTCGAGAATCCGTGGGCGATCGCGTTCCTGCCGGACGGCCGCACGCTCATCACGGAACGGCCGGGGCGGCTGCGCATCCTCGACAAGGAGGGCAAGTTCTCCGATCCCCTGGCCGGCGTGCCGGAAGTCGCGGCGGTGGGGCAGGGCGGGTTGCTCGACATCGCGCTCGCGCCGGATTTCGCGAAGAGCCAGCGCATCTATTTCAGCTATGCGGAGCCGCGCGGGATCGTGAACGGCACGGCGGTCGCGCATGCGCGGTTCGTGGACGACGGCAAGAGCGCGAAGCTGGAAGACGTGACCGTCATTTTCCGGCAGGAGCCGGGACGCGGCGGCGGTTTCCATTTCGGCTCGCGGCTTGCGTTCGCGCCGGACGGCAATCTCTTCGTCACGCTCGGCGAGCGTAACGCCATGCAGCCGGCGCAGGATCTCTCCGGCCATCTCGGCAAGGTGGTGCGCATCGGTCCGGACGGCTCGGTGCCGAAGGACAATCCGTTCGTCGGCAAGGAAGGCGTGCGGCCGGAAATCTGGTCCTACGGCCATCGCAATCCGCAGGCCGCCGCCATCAATCCCGCGAGCGGCAAGCTCTGGGAGGTCGAGCACGGCGCGCGCGGCGGCGACGAAATCAATGTGCCGGAAGCGGGCAAGAACTATGGCTGGCCGGTGATCTCCTTCGGGCGGCACTATTCGGGCGCGAAGATCGGCGAGGGTACGCAGAAAGCGGGCATGGAGCAGCCCATTTATTACTGGGACCCATCGATCGCGCCATCCGGCATGACGTTCTACACGGGCGATGCCTTTCCCGCCTGGAAGGGCAACCTGTTCGTGGGCGCGCTGGTGCTGCGCCACCTGCAGCGGCTCGAACTCGATGGCGAGAAGGTGGTGAACGAGGAGCGGTTGCTCGTCGGCTTCGGCGAGCGCATTCGCGACGTGCGGCAGGCGCCGGACGGTACCCTTTGGGTGCTGACCGACGCGAAGAACGGGCGCGTCCTGCGGCTGTCGCCGGCGGGCTGATTCATCCCCGATCGACGTGGGGAGTTGCCGACGGCATTGTTCGGCCCCTGCGCGCTTGCTAGGTTCCGCGCACTTCGGGCCCGTAGCTCAATGGTTAGAGCCGACCGCTCATAACGGTCTGGTTGGAGGTTCGAGTCCTCCCGGGCCCACCAATGATTTCACCAGCGGTGTCGGAAGCCGACGTTCGCTCTCACGCTCTTGCGCTGCAAGTCGTCGTTGTCGAGTTCGTGCTGGTAGCTCGCTTCGGCATAGAGGGAAGTGCGGTTGCCGAGCTTCGCGGTCACGCCGCCGAGCCATTCGAGCCGCGTCGCGTGCTGGATCAGCGGCACCGTGTCGACGGGGCCGTACATGGTGGTCGCATCGGCGTTCCAGTCGCGCCAGAGATTGACGCCTGCATAGGGCTGCCACAGCGTTCCGTAGCCATCGACGAAATTCCATCGGCCGCGCAAGCCGATCCGCCCGGTCGGCGCCGAGGTCGAGCCGAGCGCCACCGGCCCCAGTGCGTCGCTGGTCGCGCGGAATGAAACGCTCTGCCAGATGATTTGTGCCTGGGGTTCGAGCACGAAGCTCGATCCGATCCATATGGGATACCCGGCCTCCAGTGAAGCGATGAATCCGTAGCCCCGGGTCGGCAATCCGACACGCGTCGAGCTCGCTTCGCCCACATAGCGCGTGCCCTGCAGCACCGCGTCGAGGTACCAGCCTGCGGGCGTGTAACGCGTCCAGTACACGCCGCCAGTATAGGCTTCGAGGTCCAGCGAGCCGGTGCGGGTCAGCTCGTAGCCCGTCGCATCAGCATTGGTGACGAGGCCGGTGACGTCCATGCTGGCGCGCCCGTATGCAAAATAGAAGCCTGCGGAGTCCCGATAGGCGGAATCGCAATCGCTGCGCAGCACATCGAAGCCGCCCTGTAAGCCCGCGGTCCAGCCGTCGGTGCGGGGATCGGCGAACTGTCGATAGTGATTTTCATTGTGCTCCCCGAAGAAGCGCAACCAGCCTGGGTGCGTCGTCGCCGTCTCGCCGGCGCAGGTATGCGCGGCCGTTATCGTGTCGCCGACACGCTTATTCAGCGTGCCGAGAATCGCCAGGCCGAGCTGGCGCGCGGCCGGCTGAACCACACCATAGGACGGGATTTCCGGTCCGGTGATCGGAAAGGTGCCCGGCGGCAAGACCTCCGGGGGTGTAGGCGGCGGCTCAGGCGGCAGAACGGGTGGTGGAAATACGGGTGGCGGTTGTGTGCCGGGCGGCACCGGCGAGGGGATCACCGGTGTCACCGGCGATGTGAATGTCGAGCGCAGGAACCAATCGTTGGGAGAACTCACGCCGCCATCGATGCCGCCGCGATACAGGCGATAATCATAGGCGCCGCCGCGCACCGGGGCGGCGAGCGTGAACGACGTGGGGTCCGTCGTGCCGGCGCCCGTCGTGACCACCACGGGGATGCCGTTGGCGATCGTCTGATCGCCGGGACCGGTGGTGTTCTGAATAATCAGACCCGTCGTGCCGGTCGCGGTGCCGCTGACGACCAGCTGGTCCGACGGCGAATTGTCTGCGCCAAGAAACGTGTTGAGCGTGATGGTGCCGCCGGTGCCGGTGTAGTCGTTCACCGACAGAGTCTTGTGGCCGGGCGACGGAGGCGTGAAGATAATCGCACTGTCATTGTTTGTGAGGCTGGTGACGGTGGAGCTTCCCGTCATGTTCCACGTGGTTCCGTTGTCGAGAATGACGGTGCTGTTGCCTCCTCCTCCTCCAGGCTGAATCGCGCCGGTCAGCACGGAGTTGTCGCTCGTCAGACTGACCGTGGAACCGCCTGCGCTGTTCATCAGCGTGCCGTTCCGGCCGGTCACGTCCGAGCCGACGGTGCTGATATTCGCCGTGCCGCTCTGGATGTTGAAGGCATCCTGCGCGGAGCTGACGGTCACGCCGTCAAGGTTCAATTCATTGGTGCCGGTCGCAAACTGAAACCCGTAACCGCCGCTGTCAGCCGTGGTGGTGACGCTTCCGCCGGTCAACGAGATCGTCGATCCGTTCTGTATATTTCCGCCGATGGCGCCGAACGGGCTCGTGACAGTCACCGTCACGCCGTTTCCGGTGATGGTGCTGCCGTCGGTTGCCCGACAATCCCGTCTCGCCGCCGCCGGCACCCGTGACGCTGACGGTTCCACCGTTGAGTTCGATGGCGCCGCCATCGTCGGCGTGCACGGCGGTATCGCTGCCGCCGGCGCCGCCAGACAGCGGGATGATCACGTCGGTGTTGGTCGTGGTGATCGTGCTGCCGGCGCCGGTCGCCAGGAGGCCCGTGGTGCTGCCGCCGCCGCCCGACGGGATCGAGATCGACGAGTTGTCGAGTGTGATCGTGCCGCCACCGGAAGCCTCGGCGCCTACGGTGGCGCCGCCAGTTGACATGCTCACCGTGAGGCCGGTCGCGCTGATCTCGCCGGTGCCCTCGGCCAACAGGCCGATGCTGCCGCCGCCAAACGAAGGATTGATAGCCGAGCCGCTCTGAAAGATGATCTGCCCGCCGGATTGGGCCCAGGCAGCCGTGCTGTAGTTTCCCTGAATCACCGAGCCCGAACTCATGATGATCTCGCCATTCGATACGGCGAGAGCGCCCGTGCTGCCTCCGCTGAAGGGATTTACGGTGACGTTGTTCGTGGTGATCTGCGTGCTGGTGTCGGTCGCGTAGATCACCGGATTCCCCGCGACCGGAACGTTTCCGTTCAATGTCGTGTTCGGAGGGATCGCGCAGACGGTTCCGCCGCTTGCGGCTACCGAACTTGAGGATATGGGGCAGGTCTGCGCGTTCGGCGTATTGAAACTGCCAGCGGCGAATAGAATGAGCGCGGCAAGCGTAATGGACTGAAAAAAACGGCAGCACTCATGACCAATTTTTAAGGCCGCATGCCTTCTTTCGCTCGATGCCCATGGAGCGATTCGGTCTGGCGATGCGATTTCGATTCCAGCCATCTGTTCGGGCCTCTGAACAGCGGGGAAGGGCTATCGGTCGGCTTGGACCTTGAAAATTTTCGTTGGTCGCTCGTGTCTTCCTTGATTTCAAATCACCCTTGCACCGTACAAGTTGCGGTAGCGCGGTGCAATTTCAAACGGGCGGAGTTGTGGATTTTATACGGGCTGTGGCAATCGGGATTCACGGAACGCCACCGCGGATGCCATGAATCGGCGCGCGCCGTATTTTATGCCTATGAAGTGTTCAATCTGAATTCAGAAAGTGCAGGCTCCACCTTTCGTCTCTCACTCGTGACGGTTCTGCAGAGGCTCGCGTTCGGTCGCGCTTATCCGGCCTGCGGGCCGGAAGTGCGTCTAACGGCGACTTTCGGGCGCGAAGCGAACGCTGCGGCTCAGGCCACCCGCTATTTGCGTTCCGGCAGCCGATACTTTCCTGCCCAACGGTTGTTTGACGCACCGCCCAACGATAACCTCCCCCGGCCATTTGCCCGCAAATGGCCAACAACAAGAAGACCCCAGCAACGCTTCAGTGGGGTACGGCCCAGAACGGAATTGGCCGGAGGGGAGGAATGCTACGTGTAAAGAGCCCGCAGGATTTTGCGGCGGGCATCGTCTTTATTCTCATCGGGGCGGCGGGATTGATCTTCGGCCGCGATCTCGCGGTTGGAACCGCGGCGCGCATGGGGCCCGGCTATTTCCCCATCCTGCTCAGCTTTCTGATCATCGCGATCGGACTGTTCGTCTCCGCGCGCGGCCTGACGCTCGAAGGGCCGCCGATTGAACAGATTCATATACGCCCGATCTTCTTCGTGCTCGCGGCCATTCTGGTCGCCGGCTTCGTCATCCAGACGGTCGGGCTCGCGATCACTTCCATCATCGTGGCGGTCGTCGCCGCCTATGCGCGCCGCGAGGTGAACCTCGTCGAGACGATCGCGCTCGGCGTCGGCATGGGCGTCTTCTCGGTTCTCGTCTTCGTCTATGGGCTCGGCCAGCCGTTGCCCGCCTGGTGGGGCAACTGACATGGAATTCGACGTCATCCAGAACCTGGCGACCGGATTCTCCGCCGCGCTCACGCTGCAGAATGTCGGCTTTGCGCTGCTCGGATGCCTGCTTGGGACGCTGATCGGCGTGCTGCCGGGCATCGGGCCGATCCCGGCGATGGCGATGCTCCTGCCGATCACGTTCCAGCTCGAGCCGTTGTCGTCGCTGATCATGCTCGCGGGCCTCTATTACGGCGCGCAGTACGGCGGCTCGACAACGTCCATCCTCGTGAACATCCCGGGCGAGGCGTCGTCGATCGTCACGTGCATCGACGGCCACCAGATGGCGAAACAGGGAAGGGCGGGCGCGGCGCTGGCGGTTGCCGCTATCGGCTCGTTCTTCGCGGGGTGCGTCGGGACGGTCTTCATCGCCGCGTTCGGACCACCGCTTTCGGCGCTCGCGCAGCAATTCAATTCGCCGGATTATTTCTCGCTGATGGTGCTTGGGCTCACCACGGCGGTGGTGCTCGCGCATGGATCGGTCGTCAAGGCAGTCGCCATGGTGCTGATCGGGCTCCTGCTCGGGCTCGTCGGCACGGATACGAACAGCGGCCTCACGCGCTACACGTTCAATGTCTCGGCGATCTGGGAAGGGATCGACTTCCTGCCGCTCGTGATCGGCATGTTCGGCATTGTCGAGATCATCCGCAATCTCGAGGCGACCAGCCTGCCGCGCGTGGCGATGGGCACGCGGTTCCGCGACGTGTGGCCGACGAAGAAGGATTTTCACGAATCCTGGCGCGCCGTGCTGCGGGGAACCGGCCTCGGATCGATCCTCGGCATCCTGCCGGGGGGCGGCGCGGTGCTCGCGTCGTTCGCGGCCTATACGGTGGAAAAGAAAGTGGCAAAGGACCCGTCGCGGTTCGGCCGCGGCGCGATCGAGGGCGTTGCGGGGCCTGAAGCCGCGAACAACGCGGCGGCGCAAACCTCGTTCATTCCGTTGCTCACGCTCGGTCTGCCCTCCAACGCCATCATGGCGCTGATGATGGGCGCGATGATCATTCAGGGAATCGAGCCGGGTGCCGCCGTGATGACCAAGCGTCCCGATCTCTTCTGGGGCATGGTGGCCAGCATGTGGATCGGGAACCTGGTGCTGCTCGTCCTCAATTTGCCCCTGATCGGCGTTTGGGTGCGGCTCCTGTCGGTGCCGTACCGGCTGCTCTATCCGGCGATCTTGATGTTCTGCATCATCGGTGTCTATGGACTGAACACCAACGTCGCGCAGCTCGTGATCATGGTGATCTTCGCGGGCTTCGGCTACCTGCTTTATAAATTTGGCTGCGAGCCCGCGCCCCTGGTGCTCGGGTTCATTCTGGGGCCGGTGATGGAGGAAAACCTCCGCCGTTCGCTCGTGATCTCGCGCGGCGACCCGATGGTCTTCCTCGATCGGCCGATCTCGGCCGTTCTGCTGGCGATGACCGTCGCCGTCATCGCGCTGATCATCCTGCCGCAGTTCCGAAAGACGCGCGAGGAGGCATTCCAGGAATGACAGCCGCGCCAACGGCTGCATGAAAGACTGAACGGCCGGCCGGCTACGAAGCTTTGTGTCGGTCAGATATCTTCAACGGGAGGAAACCAGATGAAGACCGCCTTGAAGTTGTTGCGTTCGGCCGTACCGGCGCTCGCGCTGGCCGCGGCCATCGGCATGTCGCCGAGCGGCGCGCATGCGCAAGCCTATCCGAGCCAGGACATCCGCGTCGTCTGCGCGTTCCCGCCGGGCAGCGGCGCCGACGTGCTCGTCCGCTACTTCGCCGACAAGCTCCGTCCGATCGTCAACCGCCCCGTGATCGTGGAGAACAAGGCGGGTGCGGGCGGCAACATCGCGACCGAATACGTCGCGCGTTCCAAGCCCGACGGCTACACGATCTTCGTGCACGCGGCGACGGCGGTGGCGGCGAGCATGCACCTCTACAAGAATCCGCCGGTGGACGTCGGCAAGGCGTTCCAGATCGCAGCCACGATCAACCGGCAGCCGTTCATGCTCGTGGTCGATGCGAAGAGCCCGTACAAGACGGTAGCCGACCTGACCGAGGCGATGAAGAAGAAGGGCGACCAGGCGAGCTACGCCACGGCGGCCCCGACCGGCAAGATCATGGGTGAGATCTACAAGGACAAGACCGGCATCAAGGCAGTGGAAGTGAACTACAAGACCGCGCCGGACTCGCTGAACGAGCTCACGAGCGGCAAGCTCGACTATGGCATGCATGACCCGGTCTTCTCGCTCGCGCAGCAGCGCGAGGGGCGGCTGCGCATCCTCGCAGTCAGCACCGGGAAGCGGCTCGCGGCGAGCCCGGAACTGCCGACCATGGCCGAATCGGGCGTTCCGATGGATCTCACCGGCTGGTGGGCGGCGATGGTGCCGACCGGCACGCCGCAACCCGTGATCGAGCAGATCAACAAGTGGTTCGTGCAGATCGTGTCGTCGGAGGAGACCAAGAAGTTCCTCAACAGCTTCGGCGGCGATCCGAACATCCAGCCCATCGACGAGGCGCAGAAGCAGTTCCTCAAGGATGTGAAGGACTGGGGCGACTACGTGAAGCTCGCGAAGATTCCGCCGCAGGGCTGAGAGCACGAGGCGTGGCGGTTTTCCCGCCGCGCCTTTGCCTTTCTCGCCGCGCGGGTAGTGCGTGCGCCGCTCAGATTTCGTAAAGAGTGGCCGGGATCGAAATCCGATTCCGAGGTGGAGGCATTATGGGACGCAAATTGTCATTGAAGGCCGCCGACGGGTTTGAGCTCGGCGCCTATCGCGCCGATCCAGCAGGCGATCCGCGCGGCTGGGTCGTGGTGGTGCAGGAAATCTTCGGCGTGAACAACCACATCCGCTCGGTCTGCGACCGGCTGGCGGATGCCGGCTATGTGGCGCTCGCGCCGCAGATCTTCGACCGCGTGCAGCCGGATTTCGAGTGCGGCTACTCGCCGGAAGAGATCGCTCATGCCCGCGAGTTCATCCCGAGGCTCGACTGGGCCAAGGTGATGCTCGATACGCGGGCGGCGATCGACGCGCTGAAGCCGGAGGGGCCGGTTGCCGTCCTGGGCTTCTGCCTCGGCGGCAGCGTCGCCTATCTCGCCTCGACGCAGGTGCCGGGGCTCGCCGCCGCGGTCTGCTATTACGGCGGTCAGATCATCCAGCACATCGACAAGAAGCCGCTTTCGCCGGTGCAGATGCATTTCGGCGCGCACGATGCGCACATTCCGCTCTCCGACATCGAGATCATGCGGCAGAAGCAGCCGCAGGCGAAGATCTACGTCTATGATAAGGCCGGGCACGGCTTCCATTGCGACGAGCGCGGCAGCTACGAGCCGGAGAGCGCGCAGATCGCCTGGCAGCGGTCGCTCGAATTCCTGGCCGACGCGTTCGACAACACGGCGCGGCCAATGGAGGCGCCGACGGTGAACACGCCGGCAACGCCGATCGCCAAGCAGGGCGCGGCGAAGCGCAAGGCCAAGAGAAAGTCGGCGCCGAAGAAAGCGAAATCCGCGAAGAAGAAAACGAAAGCCAAAGCAAAGAAAAAAGCGAAAAAGAAGGTCAAGGCGAAGGCGAAGAAGAAGAAGGCCGTGAAGAAAAGCAAGAAGAAAGCGGCGAAGAAGAAGGGAAGGAAGAAGCGGCGGTAATTCTCCCTCGTCGTCCTGGAACGTCGCCGCCGGGTCCGGCTTTCAGCCGGGCTGAGGATAAATGCCGCGGCGTATCCGGGACCGCTTGTCGTAGATTGCCACGGTCCCGGCACTCGCTCACCCGCTAATGCGGGTTCGCTCGGCCGGGACGACGCTTTTCTGGATCACCGCATCACGGGCGGCCTTTTCTTCAGGCTGTCGATGTCGGTGTAGCCGATCTGGCCCATCGTATTCAGCATCTCGGCGGACAGAAGCTCGATCGCAGTCTTGGGGCCGGCCGCGCCGAGGCCGGCGACCGCGTACATCATGGCGCGGCCGATCAGTACGAAGTCGGCGCCGGACGCGAGTGCCTTCACGATATGCTCGCCCGATCGGATGCCGCTGTCGAGGATGAGCGGGAAGCCCGGCCCGACGGCGGCGCGGATTTCCGGCAGCATCTCGATGGAAGAAGGGAGCGAGGCGAGCTGGCGGCCGCCGTGGTTCGACACCACGACGCCGTCGCAGCCGATCTCCTTCGCCATGAGAGCGTCTTCGGCGGTGAGCAGGCCCTTCGGCACGAGCTTGCCCTTCCAGCGGTCGCGTAGCTTTTTCAGCTCCGCCCAATCGAAGCGGCCGGTCACCTGCGAGGACATGTAGCGCGCGAGGGGTTGTGCGGTCTGGGCGGGCGCGTAGCGCTCCATGTTGGCGAAGCGTGGCCGGCCGGCGATCGCGGTGCGGATCGACCATTCGGGATGGGTCAGCAATTGCCAAATCACCCACGGCGTCCATGCGAACGGCATGGTGAACTTGTTGCGGATGTCGCGGAGCCGGCGCGGCGGGATCGGTACGTCGACGGTGACGAGCATGACATCGTAGCCTGCTTCCTCGGCGCGGGAGACGAGGCCCTGCACCATTTCCTCGGCGCGGCCGACATAAAGCTGGAACCAGGCGTTCTCGCCGGCGATCTTGCGGATGTCCTCAAGCGTGGTGCAGGCGGGCGTCGAGATCGTATAGGGGATGTTCGCGGCGAGCGCCGCGCGGGCGATCGTCTCCTCGGCGCACGGCCACAGGAGATTGCCGGCGCCGATCGGCGCCGTGCCGAATGGCATGTTCCATTTGCGGCCGAACAGGGTGGTCGACAGATCGCGGTTCTCGATGTTCACGAGCATCCGCGGCTTCAGCTTGATCGCGTCGAGCGCCTCGATGTTGCGACGGATGCCGGATTCGTCGCCCGCCCCGCCATCGAGGTAATCGAAGGCGAAGCGCGGCATGCGGCGCTTCGCACGGGTGCGGAAGTCCCAAACGGACGCGATCGTCATCTCATTGAACCTGCAGGGAAAATATTGGCGTCGGGCGGGTTATCGAGCGTTTTGTTGGCCTCCTTTTTTGCAGATTTTTTTACCCTTGTCTCGCGGGCAACGTTCCAGTGCGGCCGCATCGCGAACGCGCCTCGACCTTTGCGCCGGAAAGGCGTAAAGAATCGGCGTCAACGGGAAAGGAGCGCAACGGCGTTCTGATCAGATTCCAGCACCGGGAGAGCTCGCGTTCCTTGGACTGTTCCTGGGCGCGGCACCGAAGGAGCAACCGCCCCGGAAACTCTCAGGTTCACGGACCGGCGCTGGATCAACACTCCGAAGAGCGGCTTCGACATCGAGGCGAAGCCCACCGAAGGAGCAAGCACGGCGCAAGCTGAGCGAAACTCTCAGGTTCTGAACGGAGGGGGCATGACACGAGCCCGGACGGGCAAGGAGCTGTCATGTCCTCGAAGAAACCCGAAGATTTCGACGTGATCGTGTTGGGCGCGGGCGTCATCGGCGTCTGCACCGCTTATTGGCTTGCGCGCGACGGGCGCTCGGTGTGCGTCGTCGAGCGCCAGCCCGAAGCGGCGCTGGAAACGAGCTTTGCGAACGGGGGCCAGATTTCCGTGAGCCACGCGGAGCCGTGGGCCAATCCGTCGGCGCCGCTCAAGGTGCTCAAATGGCTGTTCGACGGCGAGGCGCCGCTCCTGTTCCGGCCGCGGCTCGACGTGCATCAATGGCTGTGGATCGCGCAGTTCCTCGTCGACTGCCTGCCGTCGCGGGCAGACCGGCACACGACGGAGATCGTGAAGCTCGCTTCGGACAGCCGCGCGCGGCTGCAGGAAATTCGCGCGCGCGAGCACATTCACTACGATGAGCGAACGAAAGGCATCCTGCATTTCTACCGCGACAAGCGCGAGTTCGAATCGGCCGTTCGCGTCGCGGAGCTCATGCGCAAGCATGGCTGCGACCGGCAGGTGATCGATGCCGACGAGGTGGTGAAGATCGAGCCGGCATTCGAGGAGAACCGGCATCGGATCGTCGGCGCAACCTACACGGCGACGGATGAAAGCGGCGACGCGAAGAAGTTCACGCAAGGGCTTGCGGCGGTGTGTGAGCGGATGGGTGTGCAATTTCTTTACGGCTCGGAGGTGGTGGCGCTGCTTCCGGGTGAGAAGGATGGCGTCGTGCAGTCGGTCG
>Ga0180217_1004329_pt1 | contig 11306 bp, 12 predicted proteins | sample eDN3rd37CBELigOP_FD_128521 | JGI IMG/M metagenome (GOLD analysis project Ga0180217, IMG submission 128521) | Enriched Organic Plus compost microbial communities from Emeryville, California, USA - eDNA 3rd pass 37_C BE-Lig OP (version 2) (version 2) ... | reverse complement strand
GACCCCCAGGCGCTCCTCCAGCCCGCGGATCTGGTGGCTCAGCGCCGCCTGCGTCACGCAAAGCTCGATGGCGGCGCGGGTCAGGTTCAGATGGCGCGAGGCCACCTCGAAGGCGCGCAGGGCGTTCAGGGGAAGTTGCGGGCGATCCATGCGGCCGAAATTAGATTATCTCATGGCAGAAGTGAAATATGATCGTTTGTGCCCGGTTGCTGCGTCGCTTTAGCTGGGCGCATGGCGGCCGCAGCCGGGCCGCCCGGATATGAGCAGAGCAGAAACATGAATATGAATTATGGATGCGTGGGCCTTGGCCTGATCGCAGCGGGCCTTGCCATGCCGGCCTCGGCGATGAGCGAGGCCGAGTTCCAGCAGATGGCGGCCGGGATCTTCGCCCCCGCCATCGCCGAGCATGACATTCCCGGCCTCGCCGTCGGCGCGACCTGGCGGGGGCAGGACTATGTCTATACCGCCGGCATGGCCGACCGCGCGGCCGCCGTGCCCGTCACGGCCGAGACGCTGTTCGAGCTGGGTTCGATCAGCAAGACCTTCAACGTGACGCTGGCCGCGCTGGCGGCGCAACAGGGGCGGCTGTCGCTGGCCGATCCGGTCGCGGCGCATCTGCCGGACCTGAAAGGCAGCGCGATCGGCTCGGCGTCGCTGAACCCCGGCCAGCCCCGCCTTGTCGGCCGCGCCTTCACCCTGCGCTTCGTTCCCGCGCGCGAGGATCTGGCGACGCCGGAAAGCTGGTCCTCGCCCATCTTGACCCGCGCCGCCATCGAGGCCATGCCCGAGGGCTGCATCTGCGTCACCGACGCGATGGGGTCAGCGATGCCGGGATCTTCGGCGACATCCTTTGCGCGCGGATGAAAAAGCGGGGCGTGGCGGCGCTGGTCACCGACGGGGTGGTGCGCGACGTGGCCGGCGTGCGCGCGACCGGGCTGCCGGTCTGGTGCAGCGGCGTGGCCGCGCCGCCCTCGATCACGGGGCTGACCTTCGTGAACTGGCAGGAGCCCGTCGCCTGCGGCAGCGTCGCGGTCTATCCCGGCGACATGATCGTCGTCATCGACGACGGCGCCGTGCTGATCCCCGCCGCGCTGGTCGAAGAGGTCGCCACGCAGGCCACCGAACAGGAACGGCTGGAGGGCTGGATCATGGATCAGGTGGACCAGGGCGTGCCCCTATCCGCGACGGCATCTGGCGGCTGAACGAGGTCAGGACGGATTATCCGGCGACCAAGGGAAACAGCCGCTGCTGGCGCAACCCAATCTCGACCCGTAGCTTCTGTGTGACGCCAGCGGGTTGACGATCAGCAATGAGGGAAGCAGCCCAAGCCGACCCTGGGTCCGCCTCGTGTTGCGTGGCCGCATTTCCCCAAGCTGTCGGTCAGCCCGTTCTGCTGCAAAGTCCACTTTGTCGTGGTCGCGATGCGGGACAGTGCTTCGCATTGCGGATCTCCTCGTCCTTGAAGCCTTGCAAACGTCAGGTCATGATTTGCTTGGCTGCTCGATCTGAAGCGCATAGCGCACCGATGCCCAGTACGGAAAGCGAACGCCGCCTAAAGCCGGATCTCGCCTTCCAGCACCGCACGGGTGGTACGCCAGCCACTGAGGTGATGGCTGCGCAGGACCTCGCGCAGCAGGGCTCCCTGGCGATGGCGCAGGGCATCGAGGATCTGCTCGTGCTCGTAGACCGCGCGCGCCCAGCGGTCGCTGATCTGATTGCCCGCATAGCGGAACCGGCGGATCCGCTGGCTTTCAGCCATGTAGAGCCTTGAAAGCGTCGGATTGGCTGCGCAGTCGACAATCTTCTGATGGATGGTTTGGTTGATGTGGAAATAGCGCATAAGCGCCCCAGCCTTCCAGGCGCCTACCATCTCGTCATGCAGGGCCTGGATCTCGTCGATCTGGGCGTCGGTGGCATGTTTGCAGGCGCGTTCGGCGGCCACGCTCTCCAGCGCGATCAGCACTTCGATCGCCAGTTCCACCTCTTGCGGCGAGATCGCCGTCACCATTGCACCGCGGTTCGGCTCGATAGTCAGCAGACCTTCGCTTTCCAGAATCTTGAAGGCTTCACGCAGTGGCGTGCGCGACACGCCCAGTTGTTCCGTAAGCACACGTTCATTGATCCTGGTGCTGGCGGCAAGCTCGCCCGAGACGATTTGATCGCGAATGAAATTTGCGACAAAGGCGGCGCGTTGTCCGCGCGGCCACTGTTTTTCGATATCCAAGATCGCCTCTGCTTTGACACAAAAGTTGCATGCAATCTAGGGAGGGGCGCTGGCAGGATCAACATTTTGATTGACTCCATCGGGCAGTTGCATGCAAACAAGTCGCCATAAAGCGGATTCGTTGCGCTTTCCAGAGGAAAGACTGCCTGAAGCTTGCCTTTCGTTGCCACATTGCATGCAATGTGGCTCGGGCGAGTGTTACCCTGACCCGTTCGGTCAGGCTGCAAGGTGCTTTTCGCGGAAGGATGACGGTCCCCGGACAGGAAGGTGACGGCCCGACATGAACTACCACATCCAGTTCCCCCCCAGTTCCGACAAGGTTGCGACCACGATCATCGGCACCGGCGGGTTCGGCCGCAGCTATCTGGCGCAGTGCCGGAAGGTGCCGTTGCTCGAGGCGCGCGTCGCTGTGGATGTCACGGCCGAGCAGGCCGCCCGAACCATGATCGAGGTGGGCTATCCCGAGGCGCGCATCAGAAAATGCAACACTGCCGAAGAGGCAGCAGCGGCTTGGGCGGCAGGCGATTTCATCGCGGCGGGAGATTTCGCCCATGTGGCCGCGCTGCCGGTCCATGTGGTGATCGAGGCCACAGGCCACCCGGAAGCCGGGGCGCGGCACTGCAGGCTCGCGGTCGAGGCCGGGCACCATGTGGCGTTGGTCTCGAAAGAGGTGGATAGCGTGGTTGGCCCGGGCCTTGCCGCGCTGGCGCGGGAAAAAGGCTGCGTGGTCAGCCCTGTTGATGGCGATCAGCCCAGCCTGCTGATCGAGTTGATCACCTGGGCAGAGCTTCTGGGCTTCGAGATCATCGCCGCCGGCAAGTCCAGCGAATATGATTTCATCTTCGACGCCGCGGCGGGCACGCTGACCTCGGATGGCCGCATGGTATCGGCCCCCGATTTTGCGCAATGGGCCGATCTTGACGACCGTCCCGCGGCCGAGGTGGTTGCAGGCCGGGCCAATGCTGCCTCTGCTCTGCCGCAGCGGGCCGTTCCGGACCTATGCGAATTGACCGTGGTCGCCAATGCCACCGGCTTTGCCCCCGATGCCGCCGCTCTGCACGCCCCGATCGCGCGCATCACCGAAGTGCCGACACTGTTCTCGACGCGCGATGAGGGCGGAATCCTTGACGGCCGCCGCGTGCTGGATGTGTTCCACTGCTTGCGTGAACCAGGTGAGGTCAGCTTTGCCGGCGGTGTTTTCGTCGTCATCCGCTGCGACGATGCCGAGACCTGGAAGATGCTGGAAGGCAAGGGCCATGTGGTGGCCCGGGATCGCAACACCGCGATGATCTACAACCCACGCCACCTCCTGGGGCTCGAGGCGGCGACAACCATCCTGTCGCTGGGCCTTCTGGCGCGCGGCACTGGCGGCCACGCCCCGGCACATCACATCGACCTTGTGGCCTTTGCCGACCGTGATCTGGCGGCAGGCGAAGCGCTGGTCATGGGCGGTCACCACCACAGCATTCCGGGGGTCAGCGCGCGCATGGTTGCGGCGGGCCCGTTGAGCGATGAAAGCCCCGCTCCCTTCTATCTGGCGTCCAACCAGACTATCCGGCGTCCTGTGGCCGCGGGCAGCTACATCCGTATGGGCGACCTGGAGCATCGGAGCAATACGGAGCTTTTGACGCTGCGCCGGCGTCAGGATGCAATCTTCGCCAGGGCGAAAGGCATGCAGGGCTGAGCCCACATTGCGCATAGGTTTTCAGAGGGAGAGAGACATGATCAAGATCAATCGCCGGCTGTTCGTGCAAGGGGCGGCAGCCGTATCGGCGGCCAGCGTTTTGGCCACCCCGCAGATCCTGCGTGCGCAAGGCAGCGTCAAGCTGCGCTTCGGCCACCCGCATCCCGAAACCGACAGCTGGCAAGATGCCGGCAAGTGGATGGCCGAGCAGCTGGCCGAGAGGAGCGGCGGCGAGATCAGCCTCGACATTTTCCCGAACGGCATCCTCGGGAATGACTCGACGATGATCAACTCGGTCCGCGGCGGCACGCTGGACCTGATGGTCACGGGAAATCCGTTCTTCACCGGGCTTGCGCCGCAGCTGAATGTTCTTGACCTGCCTTACCTGTTCCACAGCCGCGAACATGTTGGGGCCGTTCTGGACGGCGAGCTGGGCGACGAACTGCGCATGGGTCTGGCCGGTTCGGGCTTGAAGGCGCTGTCCACCTGGGAAACCGGATGGCGCCACATCACCAACAGCCGCCGCCCCGTGCACACGCCCGACGACGTGAAGGGTCTGAAGATCCGTACCACGCCGAACCCGGCGCATATCATGGCGTTCGAGCTGCTTGGCGCCGTGCCGACGCCGATGGCCTTCACCGAGCTGTTCACGGCGCTTGAAATGCGTTCGATCGACGGGCAGGAAAATCCGACCACCCTGATCCTGAATTCGAACTTCTACGAGATCCAGAAATACATCTCGCTGACCGGCCATGCCTTCACCTCGTCGCCGCTGGTGATGAACGAGAGCAAGTTCAACGGCCTGGGTGCGGATCAGCAGACCCTCCTGGTTTCCGTGGCGGCCGAGGCGGCCAAGCTGCAGCGTCAGATGAACACCGAACGCGAAGGCACCGCGCTGGCCGCACTGAAGGAAAATGGCATGGAAGCGGTCGAGGATATCGATCAGGCCGCGTTCCGCGCCATCGTCGAAGCGCCGATCAAGGAAGATTTCTCGGCCAAGTTCGGGCCCGAGCTGATCGACCGGATCACCGCTCTGGCCAGCTGATCACGAGGAGAATGTGATGCGCATCGTCGATCTGAGCATGTCGGTCCGGGACCATTTCCGATGGAAGCCGGAGATCACCGTCAAAGGCAACAAAAGTGCCGGCGACCAGTTCCGGGTGACCCGCCTCGGCACCACCTGCCACGGGTTCAGCCACGTCGATGCGCAGGCACATTTCATCGCGGATGGCCCGACCATCGAAGCCACCCCATTGGATCAGGTCGTAGGCGCGGCGCGGGTCTTTGACCTGTCGGCGATCGGCCCCGACACTGAGATCACGCCGGAAATCCTGGCCGCCGCCGATCCCGGCGGCAAGCAGGGTGACATCATCCTGCTCGCCACCCGCTGGGACACCAGGCGTGACCATGGAACCCGGGCCTTCTGGACAGAGGCCCCCTGGTTGAACCGGGCGGCGGCCGAATGGCTGTGGACCTTGCGGCCCCGTGCGCTGGCGGTGGACTTCCCGCAGGATTATCCGATCCGGCTGCTGCTGGACGGGATCGAGGTGCCGGACGCCGAGCATGTCACCCATGACGTGCTGCTGCGCAATGGCGTGACGCTGATCGAATATGTGGTGAACACGGCCGCATTGACGCAGTCGCGTGTCTTCCTGAGCGCGGCTCCGCTGAAGATCGAGAATGCCGACGGTGCTCCGGCGCGGATCTATGCAATCGAAGGCTTGCCGCTATGAACGCTTCCCCGAATTCGTCCCCCCGGGGGACACAGCTGCAGCGGATCGCCGATCTCGGCTTCCGCCTGATCGAAGCGGTGCTGGTCCTGATCTTCACCGGGCTGATCGTGCTGGTCTTTTCCAATGTCGTGATGCGCTATCTGTTCGACACCGGGCTTGTCGTGACCGATGAAGTATCGCGCATGATGTTCGTCTGGATCTGCTTTCTGGGCGCCATCGTCGTGGCCCGCCGCAACGAGCATCTGGACGTCGATCTGCTGACCGCGCACATGTCGCCGGCTACGGCGCATGTCGCCCGCATGGTTGCGCTGCTGGGTGTCATCGTCTGCTGTGTCGTTCTGGGTGTAGGGGCCTGGCAGCAAACGATGTTCAACACCAGTAATATCGCTCCAGCCTCGGGCCTGCCGACCGCCGTGACCTATGCCGCCCCCTTCGTGGGCGCTGTGGGCATCGGGCTGGTCAGCCTGACCGAACTTATTTCCCTGCTGATCCGCGGGCCGCGCCCCCCCGCCGAAAATACGGTCGAACACATCACAGAGAAGGGCAAGGCAGAATGATCCTCCTCGTCTTCATCCTGTCGCTTCTTGCAGCGATCCTGATCGGTATCCCGATCGCCTTCGGCCTGATCCTGTCCGGCATCGTCATGATGTGGTGGCTTGGTGCGCTGGACTGGCAGCTGATAGCGCTGCAGATGACCAATGGCGCCGACAGCTTCCCCCTGCTGGCGATCCCCTTCTTCATGCTGGCCGGTGAGGCGATGAATGCCGGCGGCATTTCCAAGCGCCTCGTCAACTTCGGCATGACGCTTGTCGGCCACAAGCGCGGAGGTCTGGGCTATGTGACCATCGTCGCGGCGCTGCTGCTGGCCAGCCTTTCCGGGTCCGCCGTGGCTGATACCGCAGTTCTGGCAGGCATGCTGCTGCCGATCATGCGGCAGGCGGGCTACGACATCAATCATTCCGGCGGTCTGATCGCCTCGGGCGGCATCATCGCGCCGATCCTGCCTCCTTCGATCGGCTACATCGTCTTCGGTGTGGCGGGTGGCGTGTCGATCACCAAGCTGTTCATGGCGGGCATTGCCCCCGGCATCATGATGGCGCTGACCCTTGCCGTCACCTGGTGGTTCCTTTCCCGGAACTCCGAGGTCAGCATGCCGCAGCGTGCGCCGCTGCGCGAGGTGCTGAAAGCAGCCGGTCAGGCAAGCCTTGCCTTCATCCTTCCGGTGATCATCATCGTCGGTCTGAAAGCCGGAATATTCACCCCGACCGAGGCCGGTGTCGTAGCCTGTGTCTATGCGATCTTCATCGGCATGTTCGTCTACCGCGAACTGCACCCGAAGATGCTGTATCACGTCATGATCGCCGCGGTTCGCACCACGGCCTCGGTGATGCTTCTGGTCGCGGCGGCCTCGATCACCGCCTATCTGGTGGCCATCGCCAACATTCCCGGCGTGATCGGCGACATGCTCAGCGGTGTGCGCGAACATCCGGTGCTGCTGATGCTGGTCATCATGACGATCATCCTGGTCGTCGGAACTGCGCTGGACTTCATCCCGACCATCCTGATCCTGACGCCTGTGCTGCTGCCGATCGCCAAAAGCGCGGGGATCGATCCGGTCTATTTCGGTGTCATGTTCATCATGGCAGGCGCCATCGGTCTGCTGACGCCACCAGTGGGCGCGGTGCTGAACGTGGTCTGCGCCGTGGGCAACATGCGCTACACGGATGCCGTGCGGGGTGGCGTGCCCTTCCTGATCGTGCAGGCCTGCCTGATCTTGCTGCTGGCCCTGTTCCCACAGCTGGTGATCGTGCCCGCGAACTGGTTCTACTGATCTGAAAGGATAGCTGCATGCTTCTGGGTGCAATCGCCGATGACCTGACCGGGGCGACCGACCTCTCGCTGATCCTGTCTCGGGCCGGAATGTCAGTGATCCAGGTCGTTGGCGTACCGGACGAAGGGGCCGATTTCGGGAATGCCGATGCCGTCGTGGTGGCGCTGAAATCGCGAACCATCCCGGCCGCAGAGGCGGTGGAGCAATCGCTCGCCTCGGCCCGGGTGCTGCGAGCGCGCGGCGCGCGGCAGTTGTATTTCAAATACTGCTCCACCTTCGATTCCACGGCCGAGGGCAATATCGGGCCCGTCACCGATGCCCTGCTCGACTTGATCGGCGAGACGCGCACGGTGGCCTGTCCGGCTTTCCCGCAGAATGGCCGCACGGTCTATCAGGGTCATCTTTTCGTCGGCAGCCAGTTGCTCAGCGACAGCCCGATGAAAGATCATCCGCTGACGCCGATGCGCGATGCCGATCTGCGCCGCGTGCTGGCGGCGCAGACGGCGCGGCCCGTCGACCTGGTGGCGCATGCGACGGTGACGCAGGGCGTCGAAGCCGTCGCCGCCGCACTGGCGGAGGCCGAGGGCATCGCGATCACCGATGCGATCTGCAACGCCGATCTGATGACGCTGGGCAAGGCGCTGGCAGGCTATGGCCTTGTCACCGGCGGGTCGGCGCTGGCCCTGGGCCTGCCGCAGAACTTCCGCGCAGCCGGATTGCTTGCCAAAGACGCAGGCAATGCCGATTTCACCGCCCCGAAAGGGCCAGGCATCATGCTGGCCGGTTCCTGCTCTGCCGCAACCCGGCAGCAGGTTGCCCGCGCCGAGGCCAACGGTATTGCCACACTCGCACTGGACCCGTTGGCGATTGCCAGTGGCGAGACCCGCATCGAAGACGCCTTGGCCTTTGTCGCCGCCCATGCAGGCGATCCCCGGCCGCCGCTGCTTTACTCTTCTGCGGATCCAGAGGCAGTGGCGCGGGCGCAGGAAAAGCTGGGCCGCGCCCAAGCGGGCGTGGTGGTCGAGGCCTTCCTGTCCGGTGTTGCGCGCAAGCTGGCCGAGGCGGGCACCCGCCGCTTCATCGTGGCCGGAGGCGAAACCTCAGGCGCGGTTGTCGAGGCCTTGGGGGCCATGGCCGTCCGCATCGGCCCCGAGATCGACCCCGGCGTGCCATGGGTGGTTTCGACCGATCCCGTGGCCCCGATGGCGCTGGCCCTGAAATCGGGCAATTTCGGCTGCGAGGACTTCTTCGCCAAGGCATGGGACATGTTGGCATGACGGCGATCCTGTCGGAAGAAACCCGGATGCGCGATCAGATCGCGGCTGTCGGAAAATCCGTTTTCGACCGTGGGCTGACCGCCGGCTCTACTGGCAACATCAGCGTCCGCTTGGGCGATGGCAGGCTGCTGATGACGCCGACCAATGCCAGCCTCGGCATGCTGGACCCGGCCCGGCTGTCGCTGCTGGATGCGGATTGCAACCATCTGTCAGGCGACAAGCCGACAAAGGAAGCATTCCTGCACGGCTGCATGTATTGCCAACGCGCCGGTGCAAATGCCGTGGTGCACCTGCATTCCACCCATGCGGTGGCGGTCAGCATTCTGGCAGATACCGATCCCGAAGACGCCCTGCCGCCGCTGACGGCCTATTACGCCATGCGGGTCGGGCATTTGCCGATGGTGCCCTATTACGCGCCGGGAGATGATGCTCTGGCCCTGGCGGTGAAAGAGCGGGCGGGCTCTGCACATGCTGTGCTGCTGGCCAACCACGGGCCCGTGGTGGCGGGAAAAACCTTGCTCGATGCACAATATGCAGCCGAGGAACTAGAGGAGACGGCGAAACTTCACCTGATGTTGCAGGGGCGCAAGCTGAGCATCCTGCCCCGGGCCGAGGCCGATCGGCTGAGCGCGATCAGCTCTGCCGGATGAGGTGCGTGCGACCGGCGTTACAGCGCTGCCTCGGTGTTGATGTGCCAGATGAAATGCGGGAGGCATTCTGGATGTGACCCGCCGATTGCACCGGCAAAGATCGAAGAAGGGTCAACCGTCCGGAGCAGACAGGCATCGCCCGACCTTCTCTGTCGATCAGGGTTTGCTGGGGCGGGTGTGGTCGTTCGTCCCCTCCGCAGCGAAGGCCCGCTTCCCGTCTGATATGTCGCCGCCGCCGCCCCTCAGCCATCGACCCGTGGTGTGAGGCTCCTGCGGATCTCCTGCCCATCCCGGCCCGGGGGCGATCCGAACAGGCGGCGATATTCCCTGCTGAACTGCGACGGGCTCTCATAGCCGATCGCGTAGCCAATCCGGGCGACATCGGCATTGTCGGAAAGCAGCAGGCGGCGCGCTTCCTGCAGCCGAAGCTGTTTCTGGTACTGAACCGGCATCATCGCCGTGACCGCCTTGAAGTGGCGGTGGAAGGTGGCAGGGCTCATCCCCGCGACCTCGGCAAGCTGGCGTATGTTCAGCTGATCCGCGAAGCCCTCGCGGATGCAGGCGATGGCCCGGCCGATCCGTACCATGCGGCTGCCCGCAAGACCGATCTGGCGCAGCGCCGGCCCCATCGGCCCGTTCAGCAAAAGCCAGATGATCTCCCGCCGGACCAGCGGCGCGAGGATCGCGATGTCGCGCGGCCGGTCGCACAGGGCCAGCAATCGGCAGAGCGGATCGGCGAGCTCCGGCCCAAAAGCATGGACCGCCAGCGCCGCACCGGCGGGGGCGTCGTCGGTGCCATCCCGTTCCAGCAACAGGTCGGAGATCGTCGCGGGGTCCAGGGCCAGGCTGAAGGCCAGGTAGGGCCGGTCCGGCGTGGCGCGGGTGATCTCGGCCCGGATCGGCACCTCCATCGACGCGATCAGGCATTTGCCGGCGTCATAGCGATAGGCGCGTTCGCCAAGCATGCTGGTCTTGGCGCCCTGCGCCAAGACGCAGAGCGACGGGCGGTAGACGGCATGGATCGGCCCGGTCGGGGCCGTGACCGAGGTCAGGATCAGCCCCTCGACCGGGGTTTCCCGGCCATGCGCCTGCCACTGGCGGGCCACCAACTCCTTGAGCGGGGCAAGATGATCGTTTTCCATGGCTCGCAATTTAGGATCCCTGCGCGCGGTGCGCAGCCCGGAATCGGCGCGCATGAGAGGATCGTGCAAGGATTTGCGAGGATCGGCGTCGCGACCCCGGGCAGGGCGGCCCTATCTTTGCCCCGACCCGGCGGCATCCCGCCCCCGGCGTTCCACCCGACATGAAGGAACATCCCATGCGCTACCGCACTCTCGGCCCCAGCGGCCTGCTGGTCTCGGAACTCTGCCTCGGCACGATGACCTTCGGCGGCTCGGAGGGCCTGTGGGGCCAGATCGGCCAGCTGCGCCAGGACGAGGCCGACAGGCTGGTCAAGGCGGCCCTCGACGCCGGCATCAATTTCATCGACACCGCCAATGTCTATGCCGGCGGCGAGAGCGAGCGGATCCTCGGTCAGGCCATCCGCAACCTCGGCATTCCGCGCGACGAGGTGGTGGTCGCGACCAAGGTGATGGGGGTGATGGGCGAGGGCCCGAATGCCAGCCGCTTGACCACTTCTTCGACCTTGGGCTGTAGGAGAGGGGATGCGCCGTAGCCACCACCCAGCACGACCAGCCCAGGATCGATAACGCTCACGCAGGTTGCGATGACCGCTCCGATATCTGCCGCGTGGCTTTCCACAAGAGCAAGAGCCATCCTGTTTCTGAGAACGGCGGTGCGAAATTAGTCCACGGAAGCGGCGGCTTGGTGCTGCTGCGGGCGGTGTAAAAGTCGTCCACCTTTTCCCTTTCTGTGGTTGCAGGGAGGGCGGGAGGATCTACAGCGTG
>Ga0180217_1004326_pt1 | contig 11309 bp, 9 predicted proteins | sample eDN3rd37CBELigOP_FD_128521 | JGI IMG/M metagenome (GOLD analysis project Ga0180217, IMG submission 128521) | Enriched Organic Plus compost microbial communities from Emeryville, California, USA - eDNA 3rd pass 37_C BE-Lig OP (version 2) (version 2) ... | reverse complement strand
GCGCCAGCCATTCTCGACATTGGTGCGCATGCGCACGCGCACGGGGCCGGCCTGGATCATCTCGCGCAGTTGCAGGCCCGCCGTGCGGGCGATGCCGATGCAGGGCAGGGTCGGCATCTCGCTGCGGAAGCCCTCGGGCGTCGGATTGCCCCAGGCGGGCTTCACGCTGCCGAAGGGAACGGCGGTGTTCCCGTCATGGCCCCAGTTCATCATGATGCAGCCGATGGAGCCCATCAGCCCGGCGATGCGCTGCTTCTCGTGCCGTGCCGGATGGTAGGAGAGTTCGGAAAGGGTGATCTTCCCGATCGCGTCCTGCCCTTCGTACTCCTTGAAGGCGCCGCTACGGACGTCGATCACCTCGCCCGTCAGGCCCTCCGGCAGCGTCGGCAGCGAGTGGCCGAGCGTATTGGCCTCGATCGCCAGTTCGACAGGGGCAAGCACCTGGAGTGCGCCCTTCTCCGGAAAGCTCACCAGCCCCGGCATCTCCTGGGTGCCGGCGGCGATGCCTTCGGCGCGCAGCGCTTCGCAACTGTACTCGGCCATGCGCCGCGCATTGGCCGAACCGGCAAGGCGCGAGGGGATCTCTGTGGTGATGTGCTCGACATGCGCGCGCACGCGCTCGGCGGAGACGGCGGCAAGAACGGCGGCCTCGGACATCATCGGCTCTCCCGAACGGTCCTCGGGCAGTAGAGACCCGCGACGCGGCCATCGCAACGTGCGAGCGGCATCGATCCGGTGTTGACGGCACCGGCATCCTGGCGCAGGCAGGTGGCATGGAAAACGCCGATCTGGCTGCCCGCCGCGCCGCGGCCACTGCGGCGATCACCGATCGGACCGGGCTGGACGAGGCGCTGCTGGAACGTGTCGTCCGCACCTTCTACGACAGAGCCCGGCGCGACCCGCTGCTCGGCCCGGTTTTCGATCGCGTGACGGCGTGGGAGCCGCACATCGCCCGCATCAGCGCCTTCTGGTCCTCGGTCGCGCTGCAGACCGGGCGCTACCACGGCACCCCCATGGAGGTGCACCTGCCACTCGACCTGACGCCGGCGCATTTCGCCCGCTGGTTGGCCTTGTGGGAGGAAACGGTCCAGGCACTCTGCCCGCCCGAAGGCGCCGCCTTGCTGACCGATCGTGCACGGCGCATCGCCGACAGCCTGGGCCACGCGATCGCGGTGCGCAGCGGCCGCCTGCCTCCGCGCCGCCCGGGCGCAACCACGGCTTCGGGCTGACGCGCCGGCCTTACCCGCAGCGGTGGAAGCCGCCGCCCGGGATCGGCGCCAGCATCAGGATGCCGAGCGGATCGAAGCCCGCGGCGCCCCGCGGCCTGATGACCAGCACCGCGCCTTCGGGGAAGGCACGCCCGCCGACCCGCTCGCCCGCCACCATGATGGCGGGGGTGCGATGCCCCACCAGCACCCGGTTGGTGCCGGCCGGCGGCACCTCGGCGAAGAGGCGCCGATGCTCGGCGAGCACCCGGTCCAGGCGCCCGCCTGCGTAGTCATCCGCGATCAGGCTGTCCGTCACGCGCACGCGGTCGGTGCCGAAGGCGATCTCCGCCGTGTCGCGCGCACGGAACACCGGGCCGGCCAGCACCGGGTGGGCGACGGGGATGCCAAGCTCCGAGAACCGCGCGCCGATGCGCTCCGCCTGGGCGCGGCCCGCCGCCGAAAGGTTGCGCTGCCCGGCGCGGTCGCCGAGCAGGTAGCTGCGGTCGCAGGGCTCGCCGGCGGTATCGGCGTGGCGGATGAACAGCACCAGCCCGCCGGCCCGCAGCCGCTCCACCAGCGCCCGGCCGGCAGGATCCTCGGCCGTGACGGGTTCGAAGCGCGCCTGCGCGCGGGCAAGGCCGGCGCCGAGCGCGGTCAGCAGCAGGGTACGGCGCAGCAGGTGCAAGCGGGGCAGCCGGCCTGTGGAATGCCGGTTGGAAGGGCGGGGCCGAAGCCCCGCCCGCCCGGGCTCAGAGACCCGCCTGGGAGACGAACTTCGTGTTCAGATAGGCCTCGATCGCCTCGGAGCCGCCCTCGCTGCCATAGCCGCTGTCCTTGATGCCGCCGAAGGGCACTTCCGGCAGCGCGAGGCCGAGGTGGTTGATCGTCATCATGCCGCTCTCGACCTTGGCCGCGATGGCATTCGCGGTCTTGGCGCTGCGGGTGAAGGCATAGGCCGCGAGGCCGTAGGGCAGGCGGTTGGCCTCCTCCACCACCTCGTCGAACTCGCGGAAGGGAGCGATCATGGCGACGGGGCCGAAAGGCTCCTCGTTCATCATGCGCGCTTCCTTGGAGACGTTGGTCAGCACGGTCGGCTGGTAGAAATAGCCCTTGTTGCCGATGCGCTCGCCGCCGGTGCGCAGCTCCGCGCCCTTCTGTCGCGCATCGGCGACCAGTGTCTCCACCCAGGGGATGCGGCGCTCATGCGCCAGCGGGCCCATCTGCGTGCCCTCCTCGAGCCCGTTGCCCACCTTCACCGCCTTCGCCGCGGCGATGAACCGGTCCACGAAGGGCTCGTAGAGCTTCTCCTGCACTAGGAAGCGGGTCGGCGAGACGCAGACCTGCCCGGCGTTGCGGAACTTGGCGCCAGCCAGCGTCCGCGCCGCCAGGTCGAGATCCGCATCGTCGAAAACGATCGCCGGCGCGTGGCCGCCGAGTTCCATCGTCACCCGCTTCATGTGCTGGCCCGCCAGCGCCGCCAGCTGCTTGCCCACCGGGGTCGAGCCGGTGAAGGTCACCTTGCGGATGACGGGATGCGGGATGAGGTATTCGCTGATCTCGGCCGGCACGCCATAGACCAGGTTCGCCACACCCGCCGGCAGGCCCGCATCCACGAAGGCGCGAAGCAGCTCGGCCGGCGAGGCCGGAGTCTCCTCCGGCGCCTTGACGATGATGGAGCAGCCGGTGGCGACGGCTGCGGAGAGCTTCCGCACCACCTGGTTGATCGGGAAGTTCCAGGGCGTGAAGGCGGCGACCGGGCCCACCGGCTCCTTCACCACCAACTGGTAGACGCCCTCCGCACGCGCGGGGATCACGCGGCCATAGGCGCGGCGCGCCTCCTCCGCGAACCAGTCGATGATGTCGGCCGCGGCCAGCGTCTCGAGCTTCGCCTCGCCGACCGGCTTGCCCTGCTCCATCGTCATCAACCGGGCGATGTCCTCGGCACGCGAGCGCAGGATGTCGGCTGCCTTGCGCATCAGCTTGGCACGCTCGAAGGCCGAGACCTTCTTCCACTGCGCGAAGCCCTTTTCCGCCGCCGCCAGCGCCTCGTCGAGATCGGCCTTGCTGGCATGGGCGACGGTGCCGATCTGCTCCTCCGTCGCCGGGTTCAGCACGGGCAGGGTACGGTTCCCCTCGGCCGGCCGCCACTTGCCATCGATGAAGAGCTGGACATTCGGGTATGCCATGGCGGGCTCCTCCTTCTTCAATTGGCACAATGGCGACCAGGGCGGCATGGAGCAATGGGGGGATGGCACCCCCTCGCCCACTCTTTCCCCGTGTCAGCCAGCCGCCCTGGCACGGATCAGCGCCGCCAGCGCATCATACTGCACCGCAACCTCCGCCATGACCTGCAGCGCCAGCAGCCGGGAAGCCTGCGCCACCTCCGCGCGGACGCGCTCGCTCGCCGCATAGTCGCGCATCAGCGCGATCAGCGCGGGCACATCCGCAACCTGGTGGGCTGGATGCGCCGCCGGCAGCCCGGCGAAGGCATCCGCCGTTCCCAGCACGGGACGGCCGTGCATGAGCGCCTCCACCGTCTTGATCTTGAGCCCGGTGCCGCCCGTCATCGGGTTCACCACGCAGTCCACGGCGTGGTAGAATTCGGCCACCTCCGCCAGCGGATCCAGCACCAGCGGCCGGGAGCGCAGCCTCAGGTCGCCACGCCGCAGGATGCTGCCCGCGATCAGCCAGTCGAGCTCCGGCGCCTCGGCCAGCGCGGCGTCTAGCGCCCGCACCGAGCCGGCGTTCCACGGATTGGCGCTGCCGAGATAGCCGAAGCGCGCCCGCGGCACCGGCGCCTCCGCCTCGGTCAGGAAGCGCGGCGCCGGCGCGTGACCGAGCGTCAGGACCGACCGCGCGCCGCGCGCGGCGAACACCTCCGCCTCCCGTGCCTGGATCGCGAGCACGACATCGGCGCGCCCGAGGCCGCGCGCCTCCTCCGCCTCGGTGGTGAAGAACCAGGAAGGGTCGAGGCCCTCCGCCCGCGCCAGCAGGTGCCGCCCGCCGAAGACGTCATGGGTGTCGAGAATGCGCAACGCATCCTCCACCCCCTCCAGCACGCGCGACATCCAGACATATTCGGCCACCACCGCGTCGTAGCGACGGGCGCGCTGCAGCGCGGCCACATGGTCGGCGAGACCTTCGGGGCACCAGTCGTCGATCCCCCAGGCGCCGGGAAAGCGCGGCTCGGGCTTCGGTCGCTTGTGCCAGATGTGCAGCGCGGGCCAGAAGGCTTCCATCGCCGCCTGCTGGTCCTCCAGCAGCCCCTCGGCGGTGTAGTAGAGGAACTCGCAGAGGATCCCGCGCGCCGCCAATGCCTGCCCGAAAGCCAGGATGCGCGCGGCGTTGCCCTGATCCGGCGGATGCGAGGCGATGGGCGAGACGATGAGCAGGCGCGGCGGGCGCCTCATGGCCCAATCCCCAGCGCGAGCGGCACCGCCTGGCCGGCGAGGCCCAGCACCAGCGGCGAGTCGGCGGCCGGGGTGAAGGACGCCTCCAGCAGGAGCCCGCCCGCATCGGCCTGGTGCCGCGCTGCCTGATGGACGCCGTCCAGCAGCAGCCTCGGCGGCGGCGTGCCGGGCGCGAAGCGGGCGCGCAGCCGCCATGGCCGTGGCGGCAGGCAACCGAGGAGCAGGCGCAGCCGGCCCGGACCCACCTCGTCCCGCGGCATCTCCTCGGGCGCCAGGGCGATCGCCGCCGGCAGCGCGGGCGCCAGCAGGGTGAAGGTGCCCAGGCGCGGGGAGATGGCGCGCGCCCCGGCCTGCCAGCCTGGCCCGGCCAGGGCCCCCGCTGCCGCTTCCAGCGCCGCCAGCAGCGCGGCACCGCGGCCTTCCGGCAGCAGCAGCGCCAGGCGCTCCACCGGCGTGGGGGCGCCGAGGAGCAGCATGACCTGGTCGCAGCCCGCAGGCGCAGGGCCACCCCGCGCCAGCACCATCGCGCCGCCGGCGATCCAGGCACCGGCATCGGTGGCATCGCCCAGCACGACCAGCCGATCCCCCGCTCCGCCCCAGGCGGCGGCGGCCCCGGCCAGCAGCGCCGCATCGACCGCCGGGTCGAAGCCGAACAGCGCAGCGCCGCGCTGGCGGAAGCGGCCCAGCAGCGCGCGCTCGGCATCGGGCAGCGCCGCGGGCGCGGCGACGCCGCAACGGGCCCCGGGGAACCAGGGATGGAGGCCACCCCCCGCCAGGGCGGCATCCAGCACCGCCACCGCCGGCAATGCCTGCCGCAGCAGCGCGGCGAGCAGCGGCGCCGTGCTCAGGGCCGCCATGGCAGGTCGAGATCCAGCAGCAGGCCGGGATGCGCCGGCGGCGCCTGGACCCGGACGGCGCGCAGCCCCGCCCAAGGCGGCAGCACTGCCTTCAGCAAGGCCGGCCGGTCGAGCGTCAGCACCGCGAGCGCACCGAGATCCGGGGCGGCCAGGAACAGCCGGCACGGCCCGGTCGCGCCGGCCAGCGCCGCCTCCACCGCAGCGGCGGAGAGCCCGGGCCCTGCCTCCAGCACCCGCAGCGCCACATCGCCCGCGGGCGATGCGGCGACGGTCCGCTCCCGTGCTTCCTCGATGACGGCACGGTAGGCCTCGGCCACGGCGGGAAGCGCCATCTCCCGCAGCGCGAAGCGCCGGCCCGCCGCGCCGATGGCGCGCGCCAGTGCCGGGTCGCGCGCCAGCGCGCCGAGCGCCGCGGCCAGCGCAGGCGTCGCGCCGGCCAGCGGGATGTGCAGCACCGCCTCGCGCGGCAGTTCGGCATAGCCGGCGGTGTCGGAGACGATGCAGCACACACCTGCCGCGAAGCCGCGCGCGAGGGTGCCCGAGCTCTCGCCGGCGGAGGGAAAGCGCAGGTTCACCAGCACATCCGCCGCGGCGATGTGGTCCGTCAGCGCTGCCTCCGCGAGCCAGCCCGTCACCTGTGCACGGCCGGCCAGCGCAGGACGCTCCGCGATGCGGGCGGACAGGGCGAACTCCTCGGCCCGCTCGGCACCGGCATGAATCCAGCGCAGCTCGGCGCCGGCCGCGATCGCCTGCTCCAATGCCTCGATCAGCCAGTCGAAGCGCTTGGCGGCGGTGGCGAAGCCCGCCGTCAGCACCAGGAAGACATCGGCAGCGATGCCAAGGCGTGCCCGCGCCTCCGCCCTTTCCGGCATGCTGCCGGGAGGCAGTGGATGCATCACGACCGCGACATGCTCCGTGCGCGCTGCGCCGTGCAGCGCCCGCAGCCGCGCAGCCGCGAAGTGCGAATGCACCACCACGGCGCGGGAGCGCGCCAGGGTCTCGCCCGCCAGGTCGAAGAGCAGGTGGTTCGCACGGCTGGACAGGCCGTGGTCGCGCAGATGCCGGGCATAGGGCGCCAGTGCCGGGTGGGTATCGGCCATGCCGGCAAGGATGGCGGCCACCCCCTCCCCCGCCGTCTCGTGCAGGTGCAGCAGGCCAGGGTCGTGCAGCGTCGTCACGCCGGGATGCTGGCGCAGCGCGCGCAGCACGAAGCCGTGGCCGGGGTTGTTGCCGAGCTGGTGCAGCACGCGTCCGCCCGGCGCGAGGTGCCGGTGCGCCAATGCCGGGTCGATGACGGGAATGCCGGCCGGCGCCTCGGCCAGCCAGTCCTCGCAGGCGGCGGCGCAGTCGTAATGTGCGGCAAGCGCGGCCAGCAGCAGCGCGGCGTAGTCGGCGATGCCGTTCTGCTCCGGCGGAAGCGGGGTGAAGACCGTCAGCGCATCGCGCGGCGCAGACATCGGGTCCTGTCCCGGTGCAGTGATGCGAGACTCCGCCAGCAAGGCTCTGTCCTCCCGGACCTCCCGTCGAAGGCCGAAAGGCTTCCTGAAGGCATGTGCGCCGGCGCCCGGCGCGGCCGTGGCAACGACACCGGCTCGCCGATGGCCGAGCGCATGCGGCCCATTCCCCAATGCCCGTCCTGCACGGCAGGCGGTAGCGCGTGGCGGCATCGCCTGTCCAGCACCCCCGCCCCGAGGCCGGCGAAGCCGAAAAAGACCGGGGCAGGAGCGAAGTCCCTTCCCCGGCTTCGGCTGCACATGCTAGCGCCGCCGCAATGCATGGCACCACGGCCGCAGTGCTTCCGTTCCTCCCCCTCGCCGCCAGCCGCGCGGGCGTGCGTCTGCGCTGCGTGCGGCGCTTCGAGGCCGCTGGCCCGATCCTAGTGCATTGCCGTGGCATCGAGGTGGGCCGGCACCTGCTTGCCGGCGCCGTCACCACGGGCATCGAGATCGAGGTGCCGATCACGCGGCTGCCGCGCGTGACGCTCCCGGCGGAGCTGCGCTTCTCCCTCGCTGTGGACGGGCCGGACCTGGCGCCACCCTGGCCACTGCCCAACACCGCAGCCGCGCTGGCCCTGCTCGGCCCGGGCGAAATCGCGGTGGAGGAGCTGCGGCTGGAGCAGGGCGTGCTGCGCGGCTATGCGACGGATCGCGTGAACGGGCTGCTCGAACCCGTCATGTACGCCCGCATCAACGATTCCGGCGCCCGCGGCGTGGCCGTGGAGCGCCCCGCTCCACTGGCCGAGGGCGGCTGCGCCTTCCGCTTCGCCCTGCCGCTCGAGGCCGGGGACCTGAACGAGACGGGTCTCTCCGTCGCTCTCCACCTCGTGGGGGTGGAAGCGCCGGTGGCGCGCTATGCCTATGCCCGCGTTGGCATCGAGGGCCCGACGCCGCGCCTGGCCGAGCTGGAGTCGCGGATCGAGCGGCTGGAGCGCGGCGCCGCCACCACGCTGCGGCAGATGCAGGAGGAACTGCGGCGCCAGGCGGCACTGCAGCAGGAACGCACCGACGCCTTCATCGAGGCTGCCGCCACGCTGCTGCTGGACCGGCTGGCAGCCGCCGACACCCCTGCCCCGGCCGCCGACGTGCGTATCGCCGCGCTGCACCGCCTGATCGCCGCCGCCGCCACGGCGCCGCCGGTGGCTGAGCCGCTGCTGCTCGGACGCCGCGCCGAGATCCCGCCCGCCGCGGGCAATCTGGCGATCGGTTGGCATGAGCCGGAGCAGGACGAGGGTGGCCCTTTCCGCTGGATGGGCGATACCGCCCTGGTGGTGAATCCCGAGCCCTTCCGCCGTGTCGCTGCCGTGACGCTGACGGTGCGTCATCTCTATGGCGCGACCGAGCCAGGGCTGCGCGGCAGCTTCGATGGCGCGCCGGCCTCGGTCACGGTTGCATGCGAGGAGGCCGGACGCTTCGTGGTGCGGCTGACGCCCGAGAGCGGGCCGGTGACCTGCCAGGGACTCCGCCTCGAAGCGCCGCACGCCGGAATCCCGGAGCGGGATGGACGCAACCCCGACCCGCGGATGCTCTCCGTGGCGGTTTCCGGCATCGTGTTCGACTACACGGAGTGACGCGGCGTGGCGGCCAGAGCCAGGCGCGCGCGCTGTCATCGAGGCAAGGGCACAGCCCAGGGCATGGAGTGCGATCTGGAGGACGGGCGCCCGGCAGCAGAGGCTGCCGGGCCGCCGCACCGGCCCGGAAGGGAACCCCTCAGCGCAGCGGAAACCCGAGGGCAGCCAGCGCCTCGCGCATGCGGTCGCGGCCATTGAGTGCCGCGATCCGCCCGATGCGCGCGACGACCCGCTTGGTCCAGGTGGTCTGCGCCATTTCGTGACGAGCGGAGAATTCGGCGAGCTGCGCGTCATAGTCGGCACGCAGTGCAGGCTCCTCCGCCGTGCCGTAGCGCTCGTGGTGCAGCACCATGGGCTGCGACAGCCGCGGCTTCACCTCGCCGGCCGCTGCGGGCTTGGCGTGGCCGACACAGAGGCCGAAGACCGCCATCGTGCCCTGCGGCAGGCCAAGCAGCGCAGCCACCTCCTCCGGCCGGTTGCGCAGCGCGCCGATATAGACCGTGGAGAGGCCGAGCGACTCCGCGGCCACCACGGCGTTCTGCGCGGCCAGGGCGGCATCGATGACGGCGACCATGAAGGTCTCTAGATAGGGCAGGCCCTCGAGCACCACACCCTCCGCCTGCCCCAGGCGCGCGTTGCGCGAGAGATCGGCGAGCCACACCAGGAACAGCGGACATTCCTCGATGTGCTTCTGGTTGTTGGCGATTCTCGCCAGCGCGGCCCGTGTCGCCGGATCGGCGACCGAGACCACGGACCAGGTCTGCAGGTTCGAGGAGGTGGCGGCCGATTGCGCGGCGGCCACCAGCGTTTCCAGCGTGCCCTGTGGCAGCGGCTCCGTCAGGTAGCCGCGCACCGAGCGGTGCGAAAGGAGCAGCGCGATGGTCTCATTCCAGGGGCCGGCGGGCGGCACCGCGCCCGCTCCATAGCGCGCCGCGAGCGCGGCCTCCTGGCCCTGTCCGATCGTCACCTGCGTATCCATGCGATCCATTCCCGCAACCGTTCCCGTACCAGTTAGCCCGCATGCGGCCGCCGCGGAACCCTGTGCCGCACGCTCCGGCGCCGGAGCGCCACAGAGCGCGTATCGGTGCCGGATCTGGTTCGCCACGATGCGCCGTGCGCCTGCAGCATCCCAGCCATCGCGGCCCCGCCGGAGATCAGCGCAGGCACAACAGGCGCGCGGCGCTTCCACCCGAGGGCCCGACCACCTTCAGCCTCCTCGCAGTCCCATCCGGGCTTTCGTCACACGCATCCGTCTTTCGGTGCGGGCGCGGCGTGCGGAGTCGGGCGGATCGCCGGAAACGGCCCCGGTCAGGGCAGCGGCTCCCTCCGGAGCGGGCAGCAGGCTGGGCGGCCAGGCGACACTATCCGTGCGGTGCTGCAGATCCGTTGATGTCCGCGAAGGCCATCCGCCTGCGCGGGGCGTGTCGCAAGGGCCCGTGCAGCGAGTGGTTCAGCGCCTCATGGAGGTCCAGGACTCCTGCCTAGCCTCGAGCGCAACGGAACACTCGAAGCCCGGCCGGTTCGTCGACAATGCTGTGGAGTTCAGTCCGACGCCGTTGCCCCCGCACTCGCTGGCGATGTGGCACGCGGCGTAGAAGCGCCTCGCCCGTCTGTTGCCGTTTGCCACATCGGTGCTGGCGAGCAACGGCGAAGACGGGCCGGACGCCTCACTCGGCCGGCGCTGGAGCTGGAGCTGGGGCTGGGGCTGGGGCTGGGGCTGGGGCCGGTGCCGGTGTCGGCGCTGGAGCCGGTGCGGGCGCTGCAGCCGGCGCTGCGGGCGCTGGCGCTGGAGCCTGCGCGGGCGCTGAGGCCGGCGCTGCGGGCGATGCTGCAGGCTCAGCCGCCGGGGCCGAATCGGCAGCCGGTTGCGCGGCCGGGGCGGTCGCTTCCGGAAGAGGCGGCGCGTTGGGCGAGATGCTGCGCAGATAGGCGATGACATTGGCCCGCTGCTCCGCGCTGCTGATGCCGGCGAAGGCCATGCGCGTGCCCCGGGCGTACTGGCTGGGCTTGTGCAGCCAGGCGTTCAGCTCCTCATAGTTCCAGGGTCCTTCCTTGCCCCGAAGTGCAGACGAGTAGTTGAAGCCCTCCAGATGCGCGTGCGGGGCACCGACGATGCCGTACAGGTTGGGACCCACGCCACTCCGTCCGCCCTCATTGAAGGTGTGGCAGGCGGCGCAAAGGCGGTGGGCGAGCTGCTCCCCTGCCTGGGCATCGGCGCTGGCCAGCAGCGGGCCGATCGGCTCCAGGGTCGGGCCGGTAGGTGCGGCCGGTCCAGGCTCAGACACCGGCTCGCCCATCTGTATGGCGGCTTCGTGCGTCCGGTGTGGGCGGACAAGGATATCCCCGACAAGACCCGTCACCATGAAGGCGATGCCCGCGGTGAGGATGGCGGCAAACGCCTTGTTGACTTCCATGGAGTTCATGCGTGGTGACGTCCTCGCTGCAACGGCTCGCCAGCCGCCGGCGGGGCCCTGCGCGCCGCGGCGGGTCGCCAGCCATATAACCGAAGTGTCCGGGGCTGCAACCCGCGCCGCGGCGTGCCGCCACGCGAGGAACGGCCGGCTCGTTGGCCGCAGCCGGCTTGTCGGGACCATCGGCCGTATCGGCTTCACGGCGTTGTCGTGGTGGTACGCATCCGCACTTCGCGCATGCCCGGGTCCGCCTCATGTTTCCGGGCGGGCACGACGGGCGCCGAGGCGCCATTCCCGGCACCTCGTCCGCGCGTCCGGCGCCTGGAGCGGCGTATCGAGCACGCCCCGCGCCGGTC
>Ga0180217_1004318_pt1 | contig 11317 bp, 8 predicted proteins | sample eDN3rd37CBELigOP_FD_128521 | JGI IMG/M metagenome (GOLD analysis project Ga0180217, IMG submission 128521) | Enriched Organic Plus compost microbial communities from Emeryville, California, USA - eDNA 3rd pass 37_C BE-Lig OP (version 2) (version 2) ... | reverse complement strand
GGCTGCCATCTGCAGGACATCCTGTCCTGGCAGCTGCGCATGGGCGAGTTCGTCAACGCACCGGAGATCGGGGCGCTTGCCACCCGGTTGAGCAAGGGCTTCGGCGAGCATGCCGTGGCCTATGAGCGGCGTCGGCCGAACGGTCTCTTCCTCGAGGTCCGCACCGTGCCGCTGGAGGAGGGCGGCGCCGTCCGTACCTTCACCGACATCACAGCACGCAAGCTGGCCGAGCAGGCGCTGTCCACGGCGCGCGACGCGGCGGAGGCGGGGCTCCGCGCCCGCGCCGAGTTCCTGGCCATGATCAGCCATGAGATCCGCACCCCGCTGAATGCGGTGATCGGGCTCTCCGGCCTGCTCGCGGACGCGCCGCTGCTGCCCGAGCAGGCCAGCCATGTGCGCCTGATTCGCGAGGCGGCAGACCACCTGCTGACCTTGGTGAACGACATCCTCGACTTTTCGCGCCTCGACGCCGGAAAGCTCACACTGGAACAGGAGGCCTTCGACCCGCGCCAGGAAGCCATGGCGGCGCTGGAGCTGCTGCGGCCCGCCGCGCAGGCCAAGCAGCTTGCCCTCACGGCGGAGATCGCGGCCGAGATGCCCGCACGCGTCATCGGCGATGCCGGCCGGCTGCGTCAGGTCCTGCTCAACCTGCTCGGCAATGCGGTGAAGTTCACCCAGGCCGGGTCGGTGCGGCTGGTGCTGCGCCCGCTGGAGGCGGAGCCTGGGATGGTGCGTCTCGGTTTCGAGGTGCAGGACACGGGCATCGGTATCGCGCCCGAGGCGCAGTCGCGGCTGTTCCGCCCCTTCAGCCAGCTGGACAGCTCGATCTCCCGCCGCTTCGGCGGTGCCGGTCTCGGCCTCGCCATCAGCCGCGAGCTGGTGGAGCGCATGGGCGGCACCATCGGTGTCCGGAGCACCCCGGGCCAGGGCAGCTGCTTCCGCTTCGACATCCTCCTCCGGCCGGCAGCAGAGGAGCAGGTGATGGTGCCGGAGCCGATGGAGGCAGCGACGGCGGAGGCCGGGCCGCGTCGCCTGCGCATCCTGGTTGCCGAGGACAACAGCACGAACCGCCTGCTGCTGACCCATCGGCTGGAGCAACTCGGCCACCGGGTGGACGCGGTCTCCGACGGGCGGGAAGCGCTGGAGGCAGTGCGGGCTCGGCCCTACGAGCTGGTGGTGATGGACGTGATGATGCCTGAGATGGACGGGCTGGCGGCAGCCCGCGCCATCCGCGCCCTGCCCGGGGAGGCGGGGCGGATCCCGATCCTCGGACTCACCGCGGCGGCGATGCCCGAGGACGAGGCGGCCTGCCTCGCGGCCGGGATGAACGGCTATGCGCGCAAGCCGATCGGTGCCGAGCAGTTGCGGCGGTCGATCGCCGGCATCATCGGCGCCTCGGGCTGAGCCCGGCGTGAGCGGCTCTATTCCGCTGCTGCTGCCGGGCGCCAGGCAGCGGGCGGCTCGCTGCCGGTCTGGGCGGTGATGCGGCCATAGGCCTCGGTCCGCCGGTGGCGGGCGAAGTCGAAGATGGTGCTGCGGCCGAGCGCGCACATGGAGAGGTCGCAGTCGGCGAGGATCAGCTCGTCGTCCCAGCTCGTGGCCTGGGCCATGATCTCGCCCTGCGGGTTGACGATGATGGAATGGCCGAACAGCTCGTGCCCGTCCTCCGTCCCCGCCTTGGCCACCGCCGCGGCGAAGCAGGAATTCTGGTAGCAGCCCGCCTGGACCGAGAGGTGGGAATGGAAGACGCGCAGATGGTGCGCCTCGAAGCCGCGGTTCTCCATGTTCAGGCTGGGCGTGTTGTAGCCGAGCATGACCAGCTCGACCTGCTGCAGGCCGAGCACGCGCCAGGCCTCCGGCCAGCGGCGATCGTTGCAGATCATCAGGCCGATATTGGCCTCCGTTCGGCCGAGGGGCGCGCGCACCACGGGGAAGCCGAGATTGCCGACCTCGAAGTAGCGCTTCTCCAGGTGCTGGACGTTGCGCTGCGGGTCGTACTCGGCATGGCCGGGCAGATGCACCTTGCGGTACTTCAGCACGATCTCGCCGGAGGGATGGACATAGACCGCCGTGTTGAAGCGGCGCTTCCGGAGGGTGCCCGTCTCGTCCGGCTCATGGGCGATCTCGGCATAGCCGAGATGGAAGCCGATGCCGTAGCGGCGCGCGGCCTTGAACAGCGGTGCCGTCGCGTTGGAGGGGAAGGCCTGCTCGAACCAGGGGTCGGCGCGATCGAGATCCTCCTCGTACCAGCGCGGGAAGAAGGTGGTCAGGGCGAGTTCGGGAAAGACCACCACCTCGGCACCACGGCGATGTGCCGTCTCCATCAGGCGCAGCATGCGGCCGACGGCGACGTCGCGTCCCTCGGCCTTCTGGATGGGGCCGAGCTGGGCGGCGGCGAGGGTGAGGCGTCGGGACATCGGGCTGCTCCTGTCTCGCTGATGGACCGTGGTGGAGGCGTGCCCCTGCACGATCATTCACGAGATCGATTCTCACAGCCCCGCGGGGATGGCAATCGCCGCGTGCCGACCGCGGCGCTCCGCTCGATGCGGGCGGTGATTTCATGGAAGCAAGCCGCCTCTCGGGGCTTCCCACCCCATGGATCGGGAAGTGTCCCCGTCCTGGTCGCGGCGCGGAGAAGCGCCTGCCCGCTTCCTGTTTCGGCTCCGCCTCAGCGGATGACGTTACGGTCCGCGCCGGTCGTGCGCTGCGAGTTCGGTAGCCAGCCTCGCTGCTCCGGGCGCCCGACATCGGGCTGCAGGCCCGCGCGATCCTCCTCGAGCTGCTGCACGCGGGGAAGCGGGGGTGGTCCCCCGAGAGACCGGGCGATGTCCGCGTCGCGTGCTGCCTCGGCGGCATCACGGAAGCGGTCGCGCGTCACCGCGCTCTCCAGGGACTGGCCGGCACGCTCCGCCGGGGTCTGGGCTGTCACCGGGCCTGCCAGCATCAAGGCCGCTGCCGCTCCGAGCATGCTCCGCCGCATCATTGCCTCCGCTGCCGCGCATGACGCGCCAGTCGGGCGATGGTTGCTCGGGTAGAGCGGCCGGGAGCCTCCGTGGACGCCACCCGGCTCGGCTGGTCGGACAAAGCCGGCGAGACCGGGCGGCATCCACCTGCTCGGCCGCGGGCCTAGACAGTGAGACGAAGCGCATGATCTCCGGCGGGCGCCACGCTTCCGTCCGGCGCGATCAGGACGACGACCCGCCGCCGCCGCCAGGGCCGCCGACCGTGGCGATCACCGTGGGCTCAAGCGTGACGGTGAAGTCGAGGAGCAACTCGTCCGTGCCGGAGGCGAGCGGCGCGAAGCCGAGATAGCCGCTGTAGGACCGCCAGCCGACCAGCCCGTCATCGACGATCTGCTCATAGAGGTTGTTCGGCGTGTCCACGCCGCTGACCTCGGCGGTGCGGATGATGCCGGCCGCGTAGCAGGCACGCGAGGCGTGGGTCGCGCAATTGTTGCCCATGATCGTGAAGCCGTCGGTCTTCGCGCGCATCGCGAGCCAGGCATCGCGGAAGGCACGCGCCCGCGCCGGCCCGACATCCATCACGAGGATGGTGGAAAGGCAGGGCGTGCTCCTGGCATCCGTCATGTTCACATAGGCGGGACGGGAGGCGCGGAAATGGCTGTAGGCGAAGACCACGCCCCTCGCGCCCACCACCCCCGACCCGAAATAGCCAACCGGCGCTCCGGTCGGCAGGATGCAGTCGCTATGGCCGCCATCCGGCGGGCTCTCCGTATGCGACGGCTTGTAGCGCACCACGTAGCCGATCTTGCTGCCGCCAATGAACGAAAGGGTGATCGCCGTCGCCACCGGATCCGACTCCAAAACGGTTCCGGCGCCTTATGCGAAACGATGCGGGTCCGTGCAATGCTCCAACTGTGCGCCGGCGCACATGACGGCTGCCCCCCCGTGTCATGGCGCTGACAAGCGGAACGGGTGATGGCACCTGCAGCGCCACCTGTGGGATGTGGCTCCGGGCTTCGCTGCAGGCGTCGCGGTGTCTGCCCCGGCAGCGGCCTCAGGCAGGTGGTGTCGCCCCGACCTGGTCCACGATCGGCCGGTACCATTGCGGGCGCCGATGCGCGGCAAAATTGAACATCTTCTCCTTGCCCTGTCGGCAGGCGTCGAGATCGATCTCGGCGAGGATCACCTCGTCCTCCAGCGTCCGTGCCTGCGCCACCACCACGCCGTTCGGGTCCACGATGCAGGAGCCACCGATCAGGCCGGCGCCGTCCTCCACCCCCGCCTTCGCCACGGCGACTGCCCAGGTCGCATTCATGTAGGCATTGGCCTGCACGGCGAGGGTGGAGTGGAAGGTACGCCGCTCCGCGCTCTCGCCCTCGCCGCCGTTCGGGTCGTAGGCGGCGGAGTTGTAGCCGACCATCACCAGCTCCACCCCCTGCAGGCCGAGCACGCGCCAGCCTTCCGGCCAGCGGCGGTCATTGCAGATCAGCATGCCAAGCACGGGCGCCCCCCAGGCGGCGGGACCGCGCGTTACGGGAAAGCCCATGTCGCCGTACTCGAAATACATCTTCTCCAACTGCTGATAGCGCTGGCCGGGACGGATGCGGTCGCTGCCGGGCAGGTGGATCTTGCGGTACTTGAACAGGATCGTTCCGTCCGGTCCGACCGTGACCGCGCTGTTGAAGCGGTGGCCATCGGGTGTGAGCTCGGCATAGCCGACATAGAAGCCGACGCCGAGCTCTCGTGCCCGGTCGAACAGCGGCTGGACCCTGGGGTTGGGCATCGCCGTCTCGAAGCAGGCAAGCAGCTCCGGGTCGTCGCGATCCATCGGCCAGCGCGGGAAGAAGGTGGTGAAGGCGAGTTCGGGGAAGACCACCAGCTTGGCGCCCTGCGCTGCCGCCTGCTCCAGCAGCGCGATCAGGCGCTGCAGGGTATGGGCGCGGCTGTCGGCGCGCTGGATCGGGCCGGTCTGGGCACCGGCGACGCGCAGGATGCGGCTCATATGCGGGTCTCCTCGTTCGTCACAAGGCTGGTCCAATGTCAGGGGAAGCCCTCCCGGCGCCTGCCGACGCCGCCTCGGGCTCGCCCCATCTCCTTACTTCAGCCGGGGTCCTTGTGCCGCGGCATCGCCCCGCGCGCTATGGCCTGTCGCTCCGCCGATGCGCGATGCGGCCGCCCTTCGCCCGCATCCTGGGCACAGGCGCCACGGAACTGCACGCGCCCGGCGCCCTGTCAGGAATCACGACGGTGGCGCCATGATCCTCCACCCGGCCCGGATGCGGCCAGGGGCGTCAGCCCCCGATCCAGGTGCCATGGTGCTGGCGCGGCACGAAGCGGCCAGTCCCCGGCCTGGCCAGCACGTCCTTGCCGTCCCAGACGCAGCGGCCGCGGAGCCAGGTGGCGGCGACGCGCGCCTTCATCGCGCGGCCATGATAGGGCGACCACCGCGCATCCGCGCGATCGCGGATCTCGGCCTCGTCGAAGACGAAATCGCCACGTTCCAGCACGCAGAGATCGGCATCGCTGCCCACCCGGATCGCGCCCTTCTTCGGGAAGAGGCCATGGAAGCGGGCGGGCTGCTCGGCGCAGTAGCGCGCCATCAGGCTGGGCGACAGGCCGCGTCCTTCCAGCAGGGTGAACATCAGGGGCGCGAAGGACTGCATCCCGGTCAGCCCGGCGCCGGGGGCGAAGATGTCGCCTGTGTAGAGCTTGCGCTCGCGTGGCCAGGGCGCATGGTCGGTGGAGACATAGGCCACCTTGCCGGCCGCCAGTGCGCCCCACATGCGCTCCACCTCCTCTGCCGTCCGGAAGGGCGGGTTGCACTTCCCGAAGCCTTCCAGGCGGACAATGTCCTCCTCGGTCATGCACAGGTACTGGATGCAGGCCTCGCCGCTGGTCTTCGCGCCCATGCGGCGGAAGATCTCGGCCAGCTCGAAGCCGCGGGCGAGGGAGGAATGGGCGATGTGCACATGCGCCCCCGTCTCCAGCGCCATCTCGAAGATGGTGAGGTTCGCCAGGTTCTCGGCCAGCGGTGGGCGGGTGCGGCAGTGCATGATCGGGTCCGTGCGGCCGGCGGCCTTGGCCTCGGCCGTCAGGCGCTCGACCAGCTCCTGGTCTTCGTTGTGCACGGCGACCATCAGCCCCGTCCGCGCGATCTCGCGGAAGGCCTCCGTCATGGTCGGGTGATCGATGCGCGGGAAGCGCACCGGATCGTACTCGTAGGTGGAGAGCTTGAAGCTGCAGGCTCCCGCTTCCGCGAGGCCGGCGATGGCAGCCACGCCACCGGCCTTCGCGATGGTCCCGTAGAGCGCCATGTCCACATGCGAGGTGCGATTCACCCAATCCACCTTCTCGCGGAAGATGGTGGCGTCGGTAACGGGCCGCGGGACGTCGTAGGGCATGTCCACGCAGGTGGTCACCCCGCCGGCGGCGGCGGACATGGAAGCCCCCTCGATCCCTGGCCAGCCGGTGCTGCTGGAAGTGTGCATATGCCCGTCCACCAGGCCGGGCAGGATCAGCTTGCCGCTGTAGTCCACCACCTCCGCCGCGGGCGGGGGCGTGCCGGTGCCGATGGCGGCGATGGCCTCTCCGCGCACCGCGACATAGCCGCCGGGCAGAACGGCATCGGGCAGCACGAGCTCGCCGAGGATCACGCGGTCGAAGGGGGCAGTCTGCATGCGAGGTTCGCTCCGGCGGGTGACAGTCGGTGCAGGCTAGCGCGATTGCATGAAGGAGGCAGCCCCGCCGGCCGCGGCAGCACCAGTCACGGCTTCGGCCGCCTCGAACACGCGCCGCGCCACCGCCTGCGCCAGGCGGGCGGCTTCGGTCTCCCGCTCGGCGTTCCACACCAGCGCGACGCCCACGGCCTCTACCGGCTCCGCCAGCGGGCGGAAGCCGACGCCGGGCGGCCGCAGCGTCGCCATGGCAGAAGAGACGAGCGCGACGCCGAGCCCGGCCGCGACGAAGGCGATCTGCGCCATGGCGGAGCCCACCTCGCGCACGGCCACCGGCTCGAAGCCCGCCTCGCGGCAGGCGGCGACCTGGCGGTCGAAATAGGCGGGGCTGATGGAGCGGGGCAGGGAGACCAGCGGCTCCTCCGCCAGCGCTGAGAGCGGTAGCGGGCCCGGTTGCGCCAGCAGCGCATGGCCCTCGGGCAGGGCCGCGACCAGCGCGTCGGCGCCGAGCGGCAGCACCGCGAGCGGCGGGCGGTCGCGGTCCAGGCGTGCGAGGGCGAAGTCCACCTCGCCCCGGCGCAGCGCTTCCACCGCATCCGCCGTGTCCATCTCCTTCACGGCGATGGCGGCATCGGGCTGGGTGGCCCGCAATGCGCGCACCAGGGGTGGCAGGTAGTCGAACAGCGCCGAGGTGACGCAGGCCATCGCCATGGGCGCGTGCCGCCCGGCGCGCAGCTCCCGCGCGAGCTGCTCCACCTGCTTCGCATCCTCGGCCAGCCGGCGCAGCATGGGCAGCAGCGCCTCGCCTGCGCGCGTGGGGCGCGTGCCCTTGCGCGTGCGTTCCAGGAGACGCACGCCAAGCTCCGCCTCCAGCGCCTGGACCTGTGCGGTCAGCGGCGGCTGTGACAGACCAAGCCGCGCAGCGGCGCGGCCGAAATGGCCCTCCTCCGCAACCGCCAGGAAGTGCCCGAGCCGCCGGACCAAGCGGAAATCCATGGTCCGATAGCGAAAACCTATCGGACGGGCGCGTCAATCGGAATGGACGAAGGCCGACAGCGGAGACAGAAAGCGGGCGTGACGCTTTGACCCAGGGGGAACGCGCGCCCATGCAACTCCATCCCGTGAAACTCTACCCGTCCAAGGCGCTGTTGCCGCGCGAGGAGCAGCTTGCCTGGAAGATCGCCGGTGTCGCGGCCGACAAGGTGCCGGTCGAGAAGGACGTGCAGGAGATGATCATCAACCGGATCATCGACAATGCCGCAGTTGCCATCGCCGCCATCAACCGCCGCCCCGTGGTCTCTGCACGCGGCATGGCGCTCGGCCATCCGGTGCGCGCGCGGGATGGCCGCGCCGGCGCCACCGTCTTCGGCACGAGGGCCGCGACCCGTGTCTCACCCGAATGGGCGGCCTGGGCGAACGGCACGGCGGTGCGCGAACTCGACATGCATGACACCTTCCTGGCCGCCGACTACTCCCATCCCGGCGACAACATCCCGCCGATCCTGGCCGTGGCCCAGCACATGGAGCGCTCGGGCCGCGACCTCATCCGCGGCCTCGCCACCGGCTACGAGATCCAGATCGACCTGGTGCGGGCCATCTGCCTGCACGAGCACAAGGTGGACCACATCGCCCATCTCTGTCCCTCGGCCGCGGCCGGCATCGGCACGCTGCTCGGCCTCAGGCAGGACGTGATCTACCAGGCGGTGCAGCAGGCGCTGCATACCTCCGTCTCCTTCCGCCAATCACGCAAGGGCGAGATCAGCTCCTGGAAGGCCTATGCCCCCGCGCATGCCGGCAAGCTGGCGGTGGAGGCCGTGGATCGCTGCATGCGGGGCGAGGGCGCGCCCAGCCCGATCTACGAGGGCGAGGACAGCGTCATCGGCTGGGTGCTCTCGGGTCGCACCGTCGCCGACCAGAAGGGCCGCGCCGCCGCCTATGAGCCGGTGTACTACGAGGTTCCGCTGCCTGCGCCCGGCGAGGCGAAGCGCGCCATCATGGACAGCTACACCAAGGAGCACTCGGCAGAGTACCAGTCCCAGGCGCTGATCGACCTGGCCTTCCGCATGCGGGAGAGGATCGCGGACTGGGAGGATGTCGAGCGGATCGTCATCCACACCTCCCACCACACGCACTACGTGATCGGCACCGGGGCGAACGACCCGCAGAAGATGGACCCGAAGGCTTCCCGCGAGACCCTCGATCACTCCATCATGTACATCTTCGCCGTGGCGCTGCAGGACGGGCGGTGGCACCACGTGGACAGCTACGCGCCCAAGCGGGCCTCCCGCCCTGACACGGTGCGGCTGTGGCACAAGATCGAGACCCGGGAGGACCCGGAGTGGACCCGGCGCTACCATTCGCGCGACCCGAACGAGCTTTCCTTCGGCGGGCGCGTGGAGATCTTCATGAAGGACGGCACGCGGTTCGAGGACGAGCTGGCGGTCGCCAATGCTCACCCGCTCGGTGCCCGGCCCTTCGGGCGGGAGGATTATATCGGCAAGTTCCGCATTCTGACCGAAGGCATCATCTCGACGCGGGAGGCCAACCGCTTCCTCGAGGTCGTGCAGGACCTGCCGCGGCTGAGGGCCGGGGAGCTGCACGAGCTGAACGTGGCGCTGCCCGCAGGCGCGCTGGCCGAGGCGAAGCCCGGCATCTTCTGAACCACGGGCGGGGGCGGTGCGGCCCCCGGCCATCTGCAATGGGAGTGGACCGATGAGCGAAACGCCGGAGATCAAGAAGGGCCTGGTCGGCGTCTATGCCGATGTCTCCGCCATCTCCAAGGTGATGCCGGAGACGAACAGCCTGACCTACCGCGGCTATGCGGTGCAGGACCTGGCCGAGAACTGCAGCTTCGAGGAGGTGGCCTACCTGCTGTGGGAGGGCGAGCTGCCCACTCGCGCGCAGCTCGATGCCTTCAAGGCGGAGACGGCGGCGGAGCGGGAGATCAGCCCGGCGCTGCACCGGGTGATCCGGGAATTCCCCAAGGATGCCCACCCGATGGACGCGATCCGCACGGCGGTGTCCTTCATGGGGCTGGAGGACCCGGACACCGCCGATGTCTCCGAGCCAGCGCAGCGGCGCAAGGCGAAGCGGCTCCTCGCCAAGATCCCGACTGCCATCGCAGCGGCCCACCGCGCCTCCAAGGGGCTTGAGCCGATCAAGCCCGATCCGAAGCACGGATTTGCCGAAAACTTCTTCAACCTGGTGTTCGGGAAGGTCCCGCAGCCGGAGGTGCTGAAGGCCTTCGACGTCTCGATGATCCTCTATGCCGAGCACACCTTCAACGCCTCCACCTACACGGCGCGGCTGGTGACCTCGACCGGGGCGGACATGCATGGGGCGATCACCGTCGCCATCGCCAGCCTGAAGGGGCCGCTGCATGGCGGCGCCAACGAAGCCGTGATGCACATGCTGAAGGAGATCGGCGACCCGGCGAAGGCGAAGGAGTGGCTGCATGGCCGCTTCGACCACCGCGCCCTGGTCATGGGCTTCGGGCACCGGGTGTACAAGAGCGGCGACTCCCGCGTGCCGACCATGCGGAAATACGCTGAGAAGATGGCCGAGGTGGTGGGCGACCGGACCTGGATGGAGATCAGCCGGATCCTCGCCGAGGAGATGCTCAGGGTGAAGAACATCCACCCGAACCTCGATTTCCCGGCTGGCCCCGCCTACTACCTCATGGGCTTCGACATCCCGCTCTTCACCCCGATCTTCGTCGCCAGCCGTATCACCGGCTGGGCTTCGCACGTCATCGAGCAGGCGGCCGACAACCGGCTGATCCGCCCGCTCTCCTGGTACACCGGGCCGGAGCAGCGGCCGGTGCCGCCGCTCGACGCGCGCTGAGCGCCGCTGCCGCTGCGGCTTTGCGAAGGCCGCCGGTCCCGGGGAGGGGCCGGCGGCTTTCGCGTTTCGGCGCACCCGCCGGCCGTCCCGGCTGATGCCGCGCGCCGGAGCGCGGCGTATCGTCGGATCGGCGCACTTCACGACGCCGCGCGCATGCCGTGGCGCCGCGCGGAGACGGCCGCACCGTCGCTCGTCGCAGCATGCGCATGCGCCTGGCGGCCGGCCGCGCTCCGCGGAAGGCGTCGCCGCACCGCGCACGCACATCGCATCTGCGTGTCGTATGCAGGAAAACACCTCGTGCTGTGCGGTTTCTGTTGACACGACAGATGCCTGTGCAGATAGCGTGATTCGCGCGCACGACATTGCACGCGATTCGCTTGTCAACGGATCACCACGCGATGCCAGCGTCGTGCAGCAGCAGGGAAGGACGGTCCATGGACCGTGGGCAGGATGGGATGGCGGCGCAGCGGCGTACTGCTCATCCCACAACGCAGCCGGGCAGGGTGACCACGCCGGGCTGCATGGGAGCTGGCGAAGGAAGGGCACAGCGGCGCGCCGCCGCACATCCTCCTGCGCCCGATGCCTGCTGGACCTGGACGGCGACCGCTCGAGTGCCGCGCGCCACGGGATCCGCGCACCTCCTTCGTCGCACGACCGCCCCTGTGCCAGTACGGACCTGCCGCCGCCACGCGCTCGGCGCGCCGGTCCGCCTCACCAAGGAACGCGCAAGGAGATCCTGACTGTGACCGATACCCCCGAGACACCGAAAGCCCCAGGCGCCCAGGCGATGGCGATGTCCACCAGCCGACGCACCGGCGCCCGCAAGCCGGCGACGGC
>Ga0180217_1004313_pt1 | contig 11324 bp, 11 predicted proteins | sample eDN3rd37CBELigOP_FD_128521 | JGI IMG/M metagenome (GOLD analysis project Ga0180217, IMG submission 128521) | Enriched Organic Plus compost microbial communities from Emeryville, California, USA - eDNA 3rd pass 37_C BE-Lig OP (version 2) (version 2) ... | reverse complement strand
TCATCCCGGACGGCGCGGAGCGACGATCCGGGATCGTTCTCAGGACAGGGCGCCCTTTCCCTCCCCACCGCTCTCGGCTGTTGCCGAGAGCGGCCTCTGTCAGTCGCAAGTCGGGAACACCCGACTTGCGACGGGGAGGGATCAAGGGTGGGGGTGCCGGCGCTGCGTTTTGAAAGGTTGGCGCTCACACCCCCCTCTCCAACTCTCCCCCACAAGGGGGGAGAGGGCTGCGCAGTGCCTCATGCGCCAGCCTCTCAGGCTGCGGGCAGCGTGCAAGGCATCGGGATCACCAGCCCGCAGCCGGTGATGACGAGGGGGAGGCTGTCTGCTCACTGCCGCTTCAGCAGGAACACGCCTTGGTCGCCGAGGAGGTTCCAGACCCACCAGGGCAGGCTCACCCGCATGGGCTTGCCGCCGGCATTGAGCGCGACCGCCTTCTCCATCTGCGCGCCGACCTCGCGGCACAGCTCCACGAAGTCGCGGATGGTGCAGAAATGGATGTTGGGCGTATCGTACCAGGAATAGGGCAGGTTCTCCGTCACCGGCATCCGTCCCTTGAAGGCCAGATCCATGCGCACGCGCCAATGGCCGAAATTGGGGAAGGACACGATGGCGCGGCGGCCGATGCGCAGAAGGTTCTCCAGCACCACCCGCGGCTGGCGCGTCGCCTGGATCGTCTGCGAGAGGATCACGTAGTCGAAGGCGTCGTCGGGATAATCCGCGAGATCCGTGTCAGCGTCGCCCTGGATGACGGGCAGGCCCTTGGCCAGGCAGGCATTCACGCCCTCGCGCGAAAGCTCGATGCCGCGCCCGTCCACGTTCTTCCGGTCGCGCAGCAGCGACAGCAGCGCGCCGTCGCCGCAGCCGACATCGAGCACGCGCGAGCCCGGTTCGACCATGTCGGTGACGAGCAGGAAGTCGAGGCGGTGGCCGCTCGCGAGATCGGTTGCGGGAAGGGCAAGGCTCGATGGACTCATGCGATCCCCCGGACGCGGGCCGCCGCGTCGATGAAGCCCGAGGCCGCCGCGAACATGGCCGGCTCGTCGAGCAGGAAGGCGTCGTGGCCCTTGTCGCTCTCCACCTCCACGAAACCGACGGAGGCCGCGGCGGCGTTGAGCGCATGCACGATGGCGCGCGAATCCGATGTGGGGAACAGCCAGTCGGAGGTGAAGGAGATCACGCAGAAGCGGGTGGCCGAGCCCCTGAAGGCCTTGGCCAGCGAGCCGCCGTAATCCGCCGCGAGATCGAAGTAATCCATCGCCCGCGTCACGTAGAGATAGGAATTCGCATCGAAGCGCTCGACGAAGGAGATGCCCTGGTAGCGCAGGTAGCTCTCGATTTGGAAATCGGCGTCGAAGGAGAAGGTGGGTGCGGAACGGTCCTGGAGGTTGCGGCCGAATTTCCGGTGCAGGGCCATCTCGGAGAGATAGGTGATATGCGCGCCCATGCGGGCGACCGCGAGACCCTTCGAAGGGCGGGTGCCTTCGAGCAGGTAGCGTCCGCCGCGCCAGTCGGGATCGGCCATCACCGCCTGGCGGCCGACCTCGTGGAAAGCGATGTTCTGGGCCGAATGGCGCGCTGCGGTTGCGATGGGGAGCGCGGAGAAGACCCGATGCGGATAGCTCGCCGCCCATTGCAGCACCTGCATGCCGCCCATGGAGCCGCCGATCACGCAGAACAGGGATTCGATTCCGAGCCGGTCGATGAGGGCCGCTTGCGCCCGCACCATGTCGCGGATGGTCACGACCGGAAAGTTCAGGGCATAGGGCTGGCCCGTGGCGGGATCGGTGGAGGCCGGGCCCGTGGTGCCCATGCAGCCGCCGATCACATTGGCGCAGATCACGAAGAAGCGGTTGGTGTCCACCGGCCTGCCGGGCCCGACCATGGTCAGCCACCAGCCGGGCTTTCCCGTCACGGGATTGTCGTTCGCCACATGCTGGTCGCCGGTGAGCGCATGGCAGATCAGCACCGCGTTCGACCTGTCGGCGTTGAGGGTGCCGTAGGTCTGGTAGGCGATCTGCCAGGGCGCGAGCGCGATGCCGGAATCCATCATCAGGGGCTCGTCCGCGCCAAAGCGCATGACGAGGCTCGACGGATCGTCGGCCTGGCTGCGCGCTTCCAGGGAGAGAGGAGATGATGTCATGGATATCGGTTCGTTCGGTTTTCCGAACAAGCCGTAATTCGTATGGATCGAGCCGTCAACGACATGGCGGCCGTGCGACATTGCCCCGCGTCATGGCCGGGCCTGTCCCGGCCATCCCGATTGTTTGACGCACGGCGCTCTTCTGATCGGGTTCACGGGGACAAGCCCGGTGATGACGAGGAGGCTGTCATCCCGCAGAGTGTCATCCCGGACGGTGCGGAGCGGCGATCCGGGATCGTTCTCAGGATCTGGCACCTGTTTCCCTCGCCCTTGCGGGGAGGGAGGCACGGCTGCGCCCGCATCGTCCGATTCCGACAGCAGCGGAGCACCACCGGGGATGACAAAGGGCGGCAAAATGGTCAAAGAAGAGCGCGCTTTCTGAAGGACGAAAAAAGCCATGACCATCGAAAAGCCCGCGCCCATGAAGCCCGCTCCCTCCCTGGCCGAGCTGCGCCAGGAAATCGACCGCATCGACGAGGCGATGCACCGGCTGCTCATGGAGCGCGGCACCATCATCGACCGGCTGATCGAGTCCAAGAAGGCGTCGGAGGCGGGCCTCTCCTCGGCCTTCCGTCCCGGCCGCGAGGCCTCGATGATGAGGGCGCTGGCCGAGCGCCACCAGGGCCTGCTCCCGCTCGACACGGTGGAGAGCATCTGGCGGGTGATCATCGGCACCTTCACCTATGTGCAGTCGAGCTACTCGGTCCATGCGGATATTTCCGGGGGCGATGCGCCCATGCGCGACTCGGCCCGGTTCCATTTCGGCTTCACCGTGCCCTACATCACCCATCCCAGCGCGGCGGCGGTGATCGAGGCCGTGGCGAAGTCCAAGGGCGATCTCGGCATCTTCCGCCTCGACCAGGGCGCCACCAGCGGCGCCTGGTGGCGGACGCTCGCCGACAAGAAGCGCCCGAAGATCATCGCGCGCCTGCCCTTCATCGAGCGGCCGGGCCATCCGGCGGGCACCCCCGTCTTCGTGATCTCCAAACCCCTCACGGACGCGGCCGTGCGCGACGTGGTGCTCTATGCGGCCCAGTTCGAGCGCTGGCACAAGGGCGCCAACGAGGCCCTGACCCGGCTCGGCGGCGAGGTGGTGGCGAGCGCCGCCGATGCCCACGGCCTGTCCGAGCTGATCGCCGTGCCCGGCATCGTGGAGGCCTCCCGCCTGAAGCAGGAGCTGACCGAGGCGGGCGCGAGCCTCGCCCAGCTCGCCGAGGTCGGCAGCCACGCCGAACGTTTCCACGTGAAATGACGCGCAGGCTGCGCTAGAGGATGTCCCGGCAAACCGGCTGCCGGTTCGCCGGTGGGGGCATGCTCAACCCGAGAGACCCCTCCCTGAATTTGCTGCCAGAAAGTGTTTGACATGTCCGTTCGTCCCGAACCCCGTCCCGGCGTGATGAAGATCGACGCCTATGTGCCCGGCAAGAGCAAGGCCGCGGGGGTCTCGAAGGTCTACAAGCTCTCCTCCAACGAGACGCCGCTCGGCCCCTCGCCGAAGGCGGTCGAGGCGGTCCGGACGTTCGACCATCTGGAGCTCTACCCGGACGGTTCCGCCACGCAGCTGCGGGAGGCGATCGCCGCGAAATACGGGCTCGATCCCAACCGCATCGTCTGCGGCGCGGGCTCCGACGAGCTGCTCGCCTATATCACCAACGCCTATATGGGGCCGGGCGACGAGGGCATCTTCAGCGAGCACGGTTTCCTCGTCTACCGCATCGCGATCCTCGCCGCCGGCGGCACGCCCGTCGTGGCGCCGGAGAAGAACTATCGCACCGATGTGGATGCGATCCTCGAGCGGGTGACGGAGAAGACGAAGATCGTCTATCTCGCCAATCCCAACAACCCGACCGGCACCTACATCCCCTTCGACGAGGTGAAGCGCCTGCATGCGGGCCTGCCGCCCCATGTGGTGCTGGTGCTCGATGCGGCCTATGCGGAATACGTGCGGCGCAACGATTATGAATCGGGCCTCGAACTCGTCGCCACCGCCGAGAACGTGGTGATGACGCGCACCTTCTCGAAGATCTACGGCCTCGCCAATCTGCGCATCGGCTGGATGGTCGCGCCCGCGCATATCGTCGATGCGGTCAACCGGATCCGGGGCCCCTTCAACATGAACGGCCCCGCGCTCGCGGCCGGCATCGCGGCGGTTCAGGACGACGCGCATGTGGCGAAAGCCGTCGAGCATAACGAGCAATGGCTCGCATGGCTGACGAAGGAGATCGAGGCCCTCGGCCTGAAGGTCACGCCGAGCGTCGCGAACTTCCTGATGATCCATTTCCCCGAGGAGGCGGGACGGACCGCGGCGGATGCCGACGCGTTCCTCTCCCGGCGCGGCCTGATCCTGCGCCGCATCGATTCCTACGGCCTGCCGCATGCGCTGCGCCTCACCATCGGCAGCGAGGAGGCGAACCGCCTCGTCGTCGAGGCCCTGCGCGATTTTCTGAAGGGCGGCCTCCATGCCTGAGCGTCTCGGCCCCCCGCTCGAAAAACCCCTGTTCGGGCGCATCGCGCTGATCGGCCTCGGCCTGATCGGCTCGTCGATCGCGCGCGCGGCGCGGCATCTCAACCTCGCCGGCACGATCGTTGCGATCGACCGCAGCGAGGAGGTGGTGGCGCGCGTGCGCGAGCTCGCCATCGCCGACGAGGCGACGACCGACGTGGCGGCCGGCGTGAGGGGTGCCGATCTCGTCGTGCTCTGCGTGCCGGTGGGCGTCTGCGGCGCCGTGGCCGAGGCCATGAAGGCAGGGCTGAAGCCTGGCTGCATCGTGTCCGATGTGGGCTCGGTGAAGGCTTCCGTGATCGCGCAGGTTGAGCCGCATCTGCCGGAGGGCGTGCATTTCGTCCCCGCGCATCCGGTGGCGGGCACGGAGCATTCCGGCCCGGATGCGGGCTTCGCGACGCTCTTCCACAACCGCTGGTCCATCCTCACGCCGCCGGAAGGCACGGACGAGCAGGCGGTCGAGCGCGTGCGCGAATTCTGGTCCGCCATGGGCTCGAACGTGGAGGTCATGACCGCGCAGCATCACGACCTGGTGCTCGCCATCACGAGCCACGTGCCGCATCTCATCGCCTACAACATCGTGGGCACGGCGGCGGATCTGGAAACCGTCACCCAGGGCGAGGTGATCAAGTTCTCCGCCGGCGGCTTCCGCGACTTCACGCGCATCGCCGCCTCCGATCCCACCATGTGGCGCGACATCTTCCTGCACAACAGGGAGGCGGTGCTCGAAATGCTGGGCCGCCTCAACGAGGACATCGCCCTGCTCGCCCGCGCCATCCGCTGGGGCGAGGGCGACAAGCTGTTCGACCTCTTCACCCGCACCCGCGCCATCCGCCGCGGCATCATCTCGTCGGGCCAGGAAACGCCGGAACCGGATTTCGGACGGCGGAAGGATCAGGCCTGACGGACGTTATCGTCATGGCCGGGCCCGTCCCGGCCATCTCGCTTCTGAAAATCGCAGGGCTTCATCGATCGGGATCACCGGCACAAGGCCGGTGATGACGTGGCCCGTGTTCAATAAAGCGGCTGCAGCCTCAGGTTCGGGATCACGAAAGGTCCCATGGCGAGGAAGCCGTTGTCGAGGGTGAGCGGCGGAAGCGGGCTGAGCGGGGGCTTGCCGTCATTGCCCTTGGCGCGCGGGTTCTGGCCGAAGAGCGCGCCGAGCAGGGCGCCGCCCGCACGGTTGCCGGTCACCTTGCCGATGAGGCCGTCGAGGCCCGCGGCGGCGACGGACAGCTGGCCCGCGGGGCGATGCTCCTCGTCGAGCTTGAGCTGGCCCTTCGCCTCGACGCGGCGCGGACCCTTGGCGCCCGAGAGCATCAGGATGTCGAGCGCGCCGCCGGCCTTGCGCCAGCGCTCCAGCTCCTCGGCGAGGGGACGGCCCTGAAAGCCGGTGGCCTCGGTGACCGTCACGTCCGCGTCGAGATCCGTGAGCTCCGTGCCGCCGATCAGGCGGTCGAGGAGGGGAAGGCTCGCCTGCTTCACGGACAGGGCGGCGTCATAGGCCCTCTCCGATTCGCGCGACGGATTCGGGCGAAGATGCAGTTCGAGACGCTGGCCCGATGCGGCGAGTGGCTCTGCCATCAGCCCCGCCACGGTGAATGCCGGTCCCGTCGCCGCGATGGAGAGGCGCCGGAGCCCGGTCTGGGAGCCATGGATGCTCGCCTGCAGGAGGTCCCATCGGCCCTCCACCGTCGCCTGGCCGTCGGTGACGCGCAGGGGCCCATCGGCCTCCACGATCACGAGGCGCGGCTGATAGACCTGCGCGACGGCTTCCGTGCGCCCGAACGAGGCGCTCACCGCGCCCTGCTTCAGGTCGAGGGTGTCGCAGACGATTTCGATGCGGAAGGGATAGCCCGCGATGGTGCGGTCCGCGCAGGTCCATTCCCGGCCGCCCTGCGCTTCCGCCGCGAGCCAGGCGTCGAGCGCCACCTCTGCCCGGTTGCGGATGACGAACCAGGCGACGCTCCAGGCGATGGCGACGAGAAGCAGCAGGGTGAAGGGCGCATAGAGCCAGAAACGACTCCTGCGCGTGTTTTCCGTGAGGATGGCCTCGGCCATGCAGGATCTCCAGTTGTGCTGCTGCTTCGTAGCTGGTAGCGCCCGTCAGGAAAAGCGGCCACCGCTTTCGGGCGTGGGAGTCGGCTCCTTAAAAGGCAAAGCAGGCAAGCTTCGGGCAGGGACAGCGATGACGGACGGGTCGGAGGATCTCTGGGTTTTCGGCTACGGCTCCCTGATGTGGCGGCCGGGCTTTCCTTATCTCGAACGCCGCCATGCGCATCTTTACGGCTATCGCCGCGCTCTCTGCGTGCTCTCCCATGTCCATCGCGGGACCCCTGAGAATCCCGGCCTCGTGCTCGGCCTCGACCGGGGCGGGCGCTGCCACGGGGTCGCCTTCCGCGTGGCCAAGGAGGAGGTGCCGGCGACCATCCATTACCTGCGCGAGCGCGAGCAGGCGACGAGCGTCTATCTCGAACGGCATCTGCCCGTGCGGCTGGACGACGGGCGCACGGTCACGGCTTTGGGCTACGTGGCCGACCGCAGGCATGAGCAATATGCGGGCACGCTCTCCTTCGAGGAGGTTCTCGCCCTGGTGCGGCAGGGGAAGGGGATCTCCGGCGCCAATCCCGATTACGTGCGCTCGACCCACGAGCACCTGCTCGGCATGGGGGTCGTCGATCCGCTGATGAAGCGCATCGTCGAGGCGCTGGATCAGGAGGGCTGATCCGCGTTCTCGCGCAGATCCGCCAGGATCTCGCGGCGGCGCTCCTCCGTATCGGCCAGGCGGTGGATATGGAGCTCGGTCGCCCCGCGCGCCCGCACCTGGTCGAGCCAGCGCGTGCGGGTCTCCTCGCTGGGCACGGATCCGGCGAGCACGGAATCGACCACATGGCCGGTCCCGCTCCCGTCGCGGCCCACGGCCAGGATCACGGCATCGGTCACGTCGAGAAGCTCGCTCAGCTCGAGCGGATGCACGCCGACGATGTAGCGGCGGCCCGAACGGCCGCGCCAAGAGCTCAAGGTCGCGGGAGAAGAGCGCAGCCCCGCCGTTGCCCGTAAGCGTTCCTCGCGCACGCCAGCCCTCCGCATTCGGTCGTTGCGGAGGTCCCGCATGGCCGTATTCCAGGATATGGTTCGTTTGTTCGCCATATGTTCTTATATGTAAGAAGCCCGAGGCGAACCGTCAAGATGCTGGAAAGCTTAGCAGTATCAGATATTTGGTGTCGTCGCGGCGGGGGCGGGCGGCGAATCGGCAAGGCCCAGCTCGCGCCGGCCCTCCCTGAGCAGCCTCGTGGAGGATTCCTCGATCCGCTCCTGGACGAGCCGGAAGAACTCCTCGCGCTTCAGGCCGGGGGCAATCGGATCGAGGATCTCGACCCGGATCGTGCCGGGGCGGCGGATGAACTGGCGGCGGGGCCAGTAGAGGCCGGAATTCAGGCCGACCGGAATGCAGGGAAAGCCGAGATTCTGATAAAGATGCGCCACGCCGTACTTGTAGGCCGGCGCCGCACCCGGCGGGCGGCGGGTGCCCTCGGGAAAGATGACGATCTGGCGGCCGTGCTGCGCTTCCTCGCGGGCCCGGGCGGTCATCTGCATGAGGGCCGACGATCCGGCCCGGCGGTTCACCGGCACGCAGCCCGCCTTCCACAGATACCAGCCGAAGAAGGGGATCCACATCAGCTCGCGCTTGAGGATGAAGGTCGGGTCGTCGAAGAGAGTGACGAGGGCAAAGGTCTCCCAGAGCGACTGATGCTTGGCGGCCACCAGGGCCCCTCCGGGCGGGATCCTCTCCCGCCCCCGGACCTCGATCCGGGTCCCGGCCAGAACCCGCAGCAGCCAGAGGGACGAATGCGCCCAGGCCTGGGCGCACCGGATGAAGGCCTTGCGCGGCACAAGCATGGCCGGAAGCAGCATGATCAGCCACAGGATCAGGTTGGCGTAGAAGGCGACGTTGAACAGCAGGGACCGGACGAACAGCATGGCTTCGAGAAATGGAAAAAGCGGAGCTTAAGGCTCCGCGGGCCGGGCCACCTTAAAGCATCGGACCCGGAAGTGGACACCACTTTTGGAGTGGGATCGGGTGTTCCAGAGGATTTCGACTAGCGCAGGGACGTCTCGGCGTTCGCCCTCAGGCTCGGCGCGCCGCCGCTGATGATGTGGGCCACCGAGGAATGCTCCGGATCCTCCTCGAAGCGGGTGCGGATCCAGACGGCGAGGAACTTCAGGTACTCGGTCGCCAGCACCTTTGCCGTCGCCGAGTTGCGCCACCAATCATGCGGATCGATGGTCGCCGCCACCGCATAGGGGATTTTCTGCAGGTTGGGGAGCGCGTGGTCGAGCTCCACCAGCATGCGCGGCATGTGGTAGTTCGAGGTCACCACGATGATGGCGTCGAAGCCGTGCCCCTCCGCCCAGCGGCGCGTCTCGATGGCATTGCCGATGGTGTTGCGGGCGCGGTAATCCAGGTCCACGCAGCAATCGAAGAGCTGGCGCTGGCCGGGATTGAGGCGGGAGATCTGCTCGCGGCTGGTCCTCTCGTTCACGCCGGAGATCAGGAGCCGCTTGGCATAGCCCTTCGCCAGGAGGTCGATGGCCTCCCCGATGCGCTGCGCGCCGCCGGTCATGGCTACGATGCCGTCGGCCCGGGTCTCGGGCGCCCGCTCGATGCGATCGATGCTGTAGACGAAACCGAGGAAGCCTAGGAAGCCGAGAAGGCAGACGCTGACCAAGCTCCAGAGGCCGGCGCTCAGGATGCGTCGGGTCAGGGATTTCCTCATCGGGAGCTTAGGGGCGCCATGCATCGTCCAGCCCCAGCCCAGAGCTTCGTCGGGTTCCACGGCGTTCGGCGTCGCCCAAGTCTGCGTCTGCGAGGTCATCCTGGGGGATGATACGGGAGATTGCGGCAATGGAGAGGCGACCCTCTTGATCCACGGACAGGCCGCGCGTCCGCGAAAAGGGGGTCTTTTCCGGCGCGCGCTGCCGTCAGGATCATCCATTATCGTTAAGAAAACGTCTCACGGTCAGGCGGGAGACGATGCCCGTGATCAGGGCCACCAGCAGGGCGATGAGGATCACGACCAGATAGCCCGTCCAGCTCATGCTGAAGGCCCCGAACAGGGCCTCGATCTGGTCGCCCGCCGGGCTGGCGCGCCAGGAGCGGGTGACGAGGCCCAGGACGAGGGTGAGCGCGAGCGCCGCGGCAGCGCCGACGGCGCTGCCGCGAAGGCCGAGCTTGAAGAAGCGGCGCTGGAACTCCCGAGCGATGAAATCGTCGTTCGCGCCCACGAAATGCAGCACCTCCACCACTTCCTTGTTGCCGGCCATGGCGCCGCGGGTGGCGAAGATCACGGCAAGCCCCGCCGCCACGAGCACGAGCGCCACCAGGGAGATGCCGATGCCGATGATGGTGTTGGCCATGGTCGAGAGGCGCGAGACCCAGAGGGCATGATCGTCGAGGCTCGCGCCGGGCACGTCCTTCTGCAGGCTCTGCCGCAACGGCCCGAAATCGGGCCGCACGTCCTCCTTCAGCTTGATCACGATGAGGCGCGGGACGGGCAGGTCCTTGAAGTCGAGCCCGGTGCCGAGCCAGGGCTCCAGCAGGCGCTCGGATTCCTCCTTCGTGAAGGGCTGCGCCTCTTCGACGCCGGGGGTCTGGCGCGCGAGGGTGACCGCCCGCGCCACGTCGTCCTCGATGGAGCGCTGCGGATTCGGGCGGATCTGGATCGTGACCTCGCGGGCGATCTCGGAGCGCCATTGCGCGGAACTCGCCGAGACCAGCTCGGCGCCGCCCGCGCAGAGCGCAGCGAGGAAGGTAAGAATCGCGATCACGGCGGCGAGCGCCTGCCCGCCGGCCGAATCCACGGGCACGAGGGGCGCGTTGCGGCTCAGGGAGGCGGGCAGGGAGCGCTTCTCCCCGCCTTTCGTCGGCGCGGCGGCTTTCCTTAAGTGAGGCTGGGGCGCGTTCATCCGGCTCACTCGTCGATATGCAGCCGGCCGTCGCCGAGCACGAGGCGGCGCACGTTGAGCTGGTCCATGAGGCTGAAATCGTGGGTGGCGATGACCACCGAGGTCCCGAGCCGGTTGAGTTCGATGAAGAGGCGCAGCAGCCGCCGGGCCAGCGAGGGGTCCACGTTGCCGGTGGGCTCGTCGGCGAGCAGCAGGTCGGGACGGACGATGAGGGCGCGGGCGATCGCCGCGCGCTGCTTCTCGCCGCCCGAGAGCACGGGCGGCAGCATGTGCATGCGATCGCCCAGGCCCACCCAGCGCAGAAGCTCGACCACCTCCGCGCGATAGCTCGCCTCCTCCTTGCCCTGCACGCGCAGGGGGAGGGCCACGTTCTCATAGGTCGTCAGATGATCGAGCAGGCGGAAGTCCTGGAACACCACGCCCATGCGGCGGCGAAGGCCGGTGAGCTCGTTCTTGGAGATCCGGGAGACGTCCTCGCCGAAGAGGGAGATCAGCCCGCGGGTGGGCTTGACCGAGAGCAGGATGAGGCGCAGCAGCGTGGTCTTGCCCGCGCCGGAGGGGCCGGTGAGGAACTGGAAGGAATTCGGCTCGATGGAGAAGGTCAGGTCGCGCAGGACCTCGGGCCCCATGCCGTAACGCACGCCCACATTCTCGAAATGCACGGACGGAGCAGCCGTGTCCTCATCGAATTCCTCGTCGAAATAGGTTCTC
>Ga0180217_1004312_pt1 | contig 11325 bp, 12 predicted proteins | sample eDN3rd37CBELigOP_FD_128521 | JGI IMG/M metagenome (GOLD analysis project Ga0180217, IMG submission 128521) | Enriched Organic Plus compost microbial communities from Emeryville, California, USA - eDNA 3rd pass 37_C BE-Lig OP (version 2) (version 2) ... | reverse complement strand
CGGTGAGCGTGGAGGAACAAGCCGCCATTGCGGGGGTTCGCGAAAAATACACTTTCCGCGCGGCCATCCACCCGGGGACGGCGCTCTGGACAAGCGAGGGCTCGACGGCGTGGACGGTGATCCTTGATCCCGACCCGGTGTTCACCCTCTCCTGCCTCAACCGCACCGTCTATGTAAAGCCGCTGCCGGAGGATTTTGCCGGGGCGCTGCGGAAGGTGGCGGGGCATCTGAGCACGGTCGGCATTCACCCAGCCACGTCGGCGCACGCGGAGCGGATCGCCCCCCTTGGGGTGTCGCGTATCTGCCCGATCGGAGCGATGCAGCGTCCCCCCCTCTCCTGGCATCAGGATGGCGAGCCGGTGCTGCTGCCGCTGGTCCGCTGGATCGATTTTGAGCCGGGCGAACCAGACAACTCCGTATCCTGAACGGGCTTGAACTCCGGAGCGCTGAAGTGCGCCCGGGCGCTTACCCCCTCGCGGCTGACCACCTTGCGAAACGTGGCGAAGAGGATTTTCAGGTCGAGAAGAAAGGACTGGTTGTCGACGTACCAGAGATCGAGTTCGAACTTTTCCTCCCACGAGATCAAGTTGCGCCCGTTGACCTGTGCCCAGCCAGTGATGCCGGGCGGCACCTCGTGGCGGCGGTATTGTTCCGGCGTGTAGCGCGGGAGGTATTCCATCAGCAGCGGGCGCGGGCCGACGAGGCTCATCTCACCCCGGAGGACGTTCAGCAGCTCCGGCAGTTCGTCCAGGCTGCTGTTGCGAAGGAAATTCCCGAAGCGGGTCTGCCGCTGGTCATCCGGGAGAAGGCGGCCCTTCTCGTCGCGCGCGTCGCACATGCTCCTGAATTTAAATAGGACGAAGGGAATGCCGTTCCGGCCCGGCCGGGTGTGCCTGAAAATCACCGGAGCGCCGAGTTTCAGGCGAACGGCAAGCGCGGTGACGGTGAGGAATGGAAGAAGGAAGAGGAGTGCCGCCCCGGCGAGGGTCGCATCCATGGCCCGCTTACCGAATGTGGTGTACCAGTTGATCCTTGGCATAGAGCGCGGTGGGCGCGCTTTCATATCGCAAAGCTTCAAGCCACTGGTCGCGGCTTGGCAACGGCAAATGTTGCAGGCGGGAAAAGGCCGCTCCGGGTCGCGGAATTCGACCACCGTGCAACCGGGCGGCAGGCACGGGACGAACCTCCTCAATACGGAGGCAAACAATGACACCCACAAGCGCAACCGAAAACCTGGCCGAATCCACTCAAGTCCCACCCCGTTCTTACCCGCCTGGCGAACACCCGCACCCCCGTTCCAATGAGGAACGCAATGTCGGCGAGACGGAACGGATCGCTTCCGCGGCGGCGGGCGCGGCGCTTCTGCTGCTCGCGCTTGCGCGGCGGCGGCTGACGGGGCTGCTCCTCGGGGTGGCCGGAGCGGCGCTGGTAAGCCGGGCAGCCACCGGGAAGTGCTCGGTTTATCGGGCGCTCGGGATCAGCAGCGCCTCCTCGGGGCGGCCCGGAGTGCCCGACAACCTGGGCAGGAAGATCGAGCGGTCAATCCTGATTCTCCGCCGGCCGGAAGAGGTCTTCCGGTTCTGGTGCGACTTCAAGAACCTGCCCCGCTTCATGCCGCACGTGAAACGGGTGGACGTGCTCGACGAGCGGCGCTCCCACTGGGTCGTCGAAGCTCCTGGCGGACGCGCCGTGGAATGGGATGCAGAGATTATCAACGAACACCCGAACGAGCTGATCGCATGGGAAAGCCTGCCCGGCTCGGAGGTGGAGAGCGCGGGCTCCGTTCGGTTCCATCCAACGCCGGATGGCCGCGGCACCGAACTGCGGATTACAATGCAGTACAACCCGACAGGAGGACTCCTTGGGCTGATTGCCACGCGACTATCCGGCGGCTATAGCCCGGAGGCCCAGGTGGAGGAGGCGTTGACCCGCCTCAAGCAACTGATGGAGCCTGCCGAGCTTCCCGCACCGGCACCGGGCGGGAGCCCCGGATAGCGATCGCCGGCGGGAAGCAATGTTCCAGCGGGAAATCATTGACGGATGCCCCCATGCGGCTTTAGTGGATCGCTCAAGAAGATCGAGGGGGTGCCGCCCGGCATTTTCTCGATGCCGTTCTTTTTTCCGGAGATGATTTCAAAGCTATCGTGGTGGGTCTGGCTTGGCGGCTCCATTCTTGCGTGGATCGCGGGAATGGTGAATGCCATCGGCTTCCTTGGCTTTCAACACCAGGGGGTGACCCATTTGACGGGAACGACGACGCTCCTCGGCGTCGCGGTTGCCGAGGGCGACCGCTCGGGAATGGCGCACCTTGCCGGCATTATCGCCGCGTTTCTCGCGGGCGCGGTGATCGGCGGGTTCATTATCCAGGACGGAGCCTTGAAGCTGGGGCGCCGCTACGGGGTGGCGCTGGCGTTGGAATCCGCCCTTCTTTTCGCGGCGGTTCCGCTGCTGACAAACCATCTGCTGCTGGGGGATTATCTCGCCTCCTGTGCGTGCGGATTACAGAATGGCATGGTGAGCACCTATAGCGGCGCGGTTCTCCGGACGACGCATGTGACGGGGACTTTCACCGACCTGGGCATCTTTATCGGCCAGCTTTTCCGAGGGATGGCCGTCGACTTTCGCCGGATCGGGCTGGGGCTTCTTCTCGTCTTTTCGTTCTTTGGCGGGGGAGTGGCGGGCGCGGCTGGGTTCGCCTCGTTCAGCTACGCCACGCTTTACTTCCCGGCGGCGCTCACCGGCATAGTGGGGCTGGCATACGCCTTGTACGTGCATTTTCACCGGGAACGGAAGCCCCCGACTGCTCCGAACCTGCCCGCGACGAACCTGCCCGCGCAGGTCAAGCAGGGATGAAGGTGAGCAATTCCTCATTCACCCGCTCTTTCATGGTGGTGCAAAGGCCATGCGGGGCGCCCTCGTAAATTTTGAGGGTGGCGTTCGGGATCAGCCGCGCGGCCTTGAGCGCCGCCGCGCCGATAGGGACGATCTGGTCATCGCTGCCGTGGATGAGCAATGCCGGAACGTCGATCTTCCGCAAATCGTCCGTCAGGTCGGTTTCCGAAAATGCCTTGATGCAGAGGTACGACGCGGGAAAGCCTGCCATGATGCCCTGAAGCCAAAACGATTCGCGCACCCCTTCGGAAATTTCGGCCCCGGGGCGATTGTAGCCGTAAAAGAGTAGGCTCAAATCTTTCCAGAATTGGGAGCGGTCCCGCGCCACCGCGACGCGCATTTTATCGAACTCCTCCAGGGGCGTCCCTTCGGGATTCGCTTCTGTTTTGAGCATCAGGGGCGGGATGGCCCCGATGAGCACCACCCTGGCAACCCGGCTTGTACCATGCCGCCCGATATAGCGCACCACCTCGCCCCCTCCCGTGGAGTGCCCCACGAGAACGGCGTCGCGGAGATCGAGTTTTTCGAGCATTTCCGCCAGGTCGTCGGCATAGGTGTCGAGATCGTTCCCGTGCCATGGTTGCCCCGAGCGGCCGTGGCCTCTCCGGTCGTGGGCCACGCAGCGAAAACCGCGCGAGGCGAGAAAGAACATCTGGTCCTCGAAGGCATCGGCGGTGAGCGGCCATCCGTGGCTGAAGACCACGGGGCTGCCGCCATTCCGGTTCCCCCAATCCTTGTAATAGATTTCCGTTCCGTCGCGGGTGGTGAAAGTGCACATAGGGCTGCTGGCTTGTTCCTTTTGCCTTCTTATTCCGGAGTGAATCTCCGGCGCTTTGCGGATCGCCTCCAATGGACTGCCGCCATTGGATTCGGAAGAGAGTCCACCGGGTGGACGCACGGCGTTCCCCCTATGGGGCGGACGGAACGGATGGTCATGATGGCAATCGGCGCTTAACGTTGGTACAATAGGGATGCCATGATTGAAGATCGCATCCGGAATATCGAAGAACGCATCAGGGGCACGGAGAAACTCCCCGCCGAAACGAAAGCGGAATTGCTTTCGCTGCTCCAGAACCTCAAGCGGGAAATCGCGGCCCTTCCGGCAACACACGGTGAGAGCGCCGACAGCGTCACCCGGTTTGCGGAGGCTGGCGCGCACGAGGCGACGCGCGCCGAAGCGAAGCCGCGGCTGCTGGAGGCGGCCGTCGACGGACTTCAGGCCTCCGTGGAGGAGTTCGAAGTAAGCCATCCCAAGCTGGCCGACACCATCAACCGGATCGCGATGATTCTCTCGAATATGGGGATATAGAAGAAAAGCTTTCCGAGGGGGCGTATTACCGGGCGGGGAAGACGCGATCAGCGATTCCCTGATGCCGCTTGAAGGTTGCCGGATAGTGAGTACTATTCCGGCGTATGAAACACACACTCATCGCCCTCATCGTTGCCGCTACCGCCAGCCTTTCCGCTTGCAGCACCGCCCCGAAGCACTGCGCTGCTCCGTCGGCCTGCCCTATGGCGTCGGCATCGGCCTGCGCGAAGAAAGACAAGACGGCTTGCTGCAAGACGAAGTGCGCCAAAAAGAAGAGCTGCGAAGCCAAGAAGGAGTGCGGCGCGAAGAAGGATTGTGGCGCAAAAAAGAAATAGTTAAGGCCCGGTCATAACAATCATGGCGACCCGATCCGCCCGCGCCATTGAGGGAGCGGGCCGGTCGGGTGCGTTGCCCTTTCAGTTCTGCATCTTTTTTGATTCGCCAGACGGGCGGGGGCCACGAATCGCTCTATTATCCCCCTCGTTCCCAACCTCTGATCGGGAACGCAGATGCCCGCGAAACTCTGTTTCGCAAGCGTGTTTTTTGCCTCGGGCGCGGTTTGGCGTTTCCACGTCTGCGAATCGGAGATTCGCGGACATAGGCATTCCCAAACCCGAGTTTGGGAACGAGGAGGGAGTTTCAGCCCCGGCTATGGCTTCAGGACGACCTTGATGCATCCATCCGCTCTGTTCCCGAACATTTCATAGCCTTTGGCCGCTTCCCCAAGCGGCAGTTCATGCGTGACCACGAAACTTGGGTCGATTTCGCCGTTCTGGATCTTGTCGAGCAAAGGCCGGAGGTAGCGTTGGACATGCGTTTGTCCAGACTTCAATGTCAGCCCTTTATTCATAAGGGCGCCGAGAGGGATCTTGTCGGCAAACCCGCCATAGACGCCCGGGACGGAGACGGTTCCGCCCTTCCGGCAAGCCTGGATCGCCTCGCGCAAGACGGTGGGCCGGTCGGTTTCGAGCATCGCCGCCTGTTTTACCCGGTCGAGGACCCCGACAGGCCCGTGGGAATGGGCTTCCATGCCAACCGCGTCGATGCAGGCGTCCGGCCCTCGGCCGCCGGTCATGACGTCAAGGCATTCGAGCACGTTGACCTCCGCATCGTTGACGGTCTCCGCCCCGCACTTCTCCCTCGCGACTTCGAGCCTCTCCGGAACGCTGTCGATGGCGATGACCCGCTCCGCGCCCAGCAGAAAAGCGCTCTTGATTGCAAACAGCCCGACGGGGCCGCACCCCCAGACCGCAACGGTGTCACCCGGGCGGATGCCGCAGTTCTCCGCCGCCATGTACCCGGTGGGGAAAATATCCGAGAGAAAGAGCACCTGCTCGTCCCTTAGTCCGTTTTCTATCTTGATCGGGCCGACATCCGCGAAGGGCACCCGCGCGTACTCCGCCTGCCCTCCGGCGAACCCGCCCAACAGGTGGGAATAGCCGAAAATTCCCGCAGGCGAGTGGCCCCACATTGTCTCCGCAATCTGGGCGTTGGGGTTGGAGTTATCACAAAGAGAGTAAAGCTGGCGCTCACAGAAATAGCATTTGCCGCAGGCGATCGGAAACGGGACGACGACCCTGTCGCCGATCTTCAGGTTCCGGACTTCGGAGCCCACCTCCACCACCTCCCCCATGAACTCGTGCCCGAGAATATCGCCCTTCTCCATCGCGGGTATGAACCCGTCGTAGATATGCAGGTCCGAGCCGCAGATCGCCGTGGAGGTGATCTTCACGATCGCGTCCTTTGGGTCGAGAATGCGGGGATCGGGGACTTCCTCCACCCTCACGTCGCCTTTGCCGTACCAGCAGTTCGCTTTCATCGGTTCTCTCCCTCTGTTTATGTTCCGGCGGGTTCCAAAAACGAAATCAAACCTTGGCGGGAACGCCCCGTGGGCTGTCCTTTGGTAGTCACGACGGTGCCGGTTTCCACCCATTGCTCGAACCGGCGGAGATCGCCTTCGATCCGCTTTTCAAGCGTCTTTTGCAGCACCCTGGCCACGGGTTGCCCGAGCATCCGGGCGCGCGATGTCGTTTCGACCGTCAGGCACACGACGGTTCCGCGCTCCCCGGCTGCGGGGATGAGGCGAATGGTGGCGACAAATTCCCTTCCCTCCCTCCGGCATTGAACGGTGATGCGATCGGGTCGGTCTTCGACGATCTCTGCCCGCATTTCGGCTCGCTTCCCCGCAGGGGACTTGAACACCCAGCGGAACTCCTTTTCTCCCGTCATGTTCACCGATTCAAGGCCGTTGATGAATCGAGGCAAATTCCCCGAATTGCGCAGGGCGGCATGAAGTTCTTCCGGTGAGCGGTTGATCGTCACCGATTTTACAGCCTGGATGCGGCGGCGAGATCTCTTCATGGCGACCGCCAGAGCACCGGTGGCTGCGGTTGCCGCAATGGCTGCGATGGAAACGAAGCGCCGCTCCCGCCGCTCCTCATTCCGCCTGCCTATCCGGGCTCGGGAAATCGCTAGCGTTCCGAGGATGAGGCCCAGGCCACCCAGGGCCAAGCCAGCTAAATTGATGGCATTTCGATTTCTGCCGGAGAAAGAGTTCATGGTGGTTCGTATCCGCGAAGCTGACGTTCCAACCTAAATCGGCCAGAGGCACTAAACCGCCCGCACGAAACCAAAAATGAACAGTGGGCGTGCTCCATCCCCCGATCAAAGCGGCGTTTGCCCGCCCGTGGCACCGTAGACTTCGCCGGTGACATAGCTCGCTTCGTCGCTGGCGAGAAAGACGTAAATCGGAGCCATTTCGGCGGGCTGTGCGGCCCTTTTGAAGGCAGTGTGCTTTCCAAACTGCTCCACCTTTTCCTTCGGCATCGTCGACGGGATCAGCGGTGTCCAGACCGGGCCGGGCGCAACGGCGTTGACCCGCACCCCACGATCAATGGCAAGATTCGCGAGCGACCGCGTGAAGCTGGCGATGGCAGCCTTGGTTGCCGCGTAGGCGATCAGCTGGGCACTCGGGTCGAAAGACTGGATCGAGGCGGTGTTGATGATCGACGCTCCTGCCGACATTCTCGGCAGGAGCTCCTTGCAAAGCCAGAACATCGCAAAAACGTTGATGTGGAAAGTCACTTCGAATTCCCCGTCGGGAATTTCCTCCAGCGACTCGTAAGTTCTCTGGAACGCCGCATTATTGACCAGGATGTCGATTCCGCCCAGGCGGGACCAGGCCTCGGCAGCGACCTGCCGACACGCCTCCTTCGAGCCGATGTCCCCCGGCAGGAGATACGCCTTTCTTCCGGCTTCGCGGACGAGCCTTTCCGTTTCCCTGGCGTCGTTTTCTTCGGAAAGGTAGGAGATCGCGACATCCGCCCCCTCACGCGCAAAGGCAAGGGCCACCGCGCGGCCGATGCCGCTATCCGCACCGGTGATGAGCGCCCGCCGCCCGGTCAGGCGGTTGCACCCTTTGTAGCTATTCTCGCCGTGGTCCACCTTCGGCTCCATGGCCTCCTCGGAGCCAGGGGGGTGCTGCGGTTGCGGAGAATAGGGCGGCTGGGGGTGGCGTTCCTGCGGATTTTCTGTAAGCGACATGATGATGAATAGGTTGAGGATCGGTTCGTCAGGCAGGCACCAACCCCGGTTGCAGGTCTCGCGAAGAGGCGGAAGCGCTTTCGGGTTTCTGGGCGTAACGCTTTATCATGCGGCAGCAGAAATCGGCGTACTCGGCGATTTCCAAAGGCGGGCTGGTATGATGAGGCGCAATGCCACGGTGCTCGGGAGTAAAGCAAAAGGTGATCGTCACCTTGAAATCCTTGAGCGCTTCCATTTGCCGATCGAACCACTCCTCGGCCCCGGGGCGGAAGGAGTCTGCCCAGCTCAGGCCGGTCCGGAGGTGGACGACACCGAGCTCGCGCAGCCAGCGGGCGGCGTCATCCAGACGGGGGTCTTCGAAGTGGAACCACTGGCAAATTCCGAGACCGGGGGTCAATTTCCCGAATTCCTTGAGCGACGGCTTCGGCGAACCGTCCTCCCGCAAAAGCCCCATATAGAAATGACGATAGTAAGAGGAGCCCTCCGCCTCCCGGTGGCGTGTGGTGGCGGGCCACGCCTTTGGCAAGTCATAGAGGCTGTACCAGTGAATGCGGGGCACGCGCCCCGCGAGCAGTTCGGCAGTTCTTTGAAGACCGAACAACTGCACTTCATCCGCCCCGAAAGTCGAGACACCCGCCTCCGAAACCCACACGGGGCGACCATTGGAAACTTCCTCGATCTCGGCGATCCGCGCCGGCCATTCGTCGATTTGCCAGTGGTTCCAGTCCAACGGAAAGCCGTGGACGGCCAGCACGTCTATGAAGTCGAGCGCACGATAGCGATCGAGCCTCCGGATGAATCGCGCGTCGATGGGGGAAATCCCCCCCAGCACGGCAAGAAGCTCCGGGGCTGCCTGCTTCATTTGTTGCGAGGCGAGCCTTACCATTTCCGAGAAGATTTTCCATTCCGAGTCGATCTCGAAATCCCAGTGGGATTTGTTATTCGGCTCGTTCCAAAACATGACGGAGTCGATCATAGAGGCGAAATGGGAAAAAGATCAGGAGAGCGACGGAAGCGGAATCTCGTCTTCCCGCTCGACTTTGCGGCAGATGAAAACCTCTTCTTCAGGGTGTGCCTCGATTTCAAAACCGGCGCACCGCAGCATCGACTCGCAGCCTGCCCGGTTGGGTATCCACCAGTTTGTCGGGTCCCCGGCGTAGCTTTTCTCGATAAAGTAAAGGCGTGGAAAATCGCTGCGCTCGAAAATCGCGGTTTCTCCGAAAGGGTAGTCATCGGCGACAGGCTGCGCCTCATGGCTGCCGCGCAGCATCGATTGAAAGATAAGGAGATCCTTCGCCGCGTGACGATGGATGAGGTCGAGAGCCAGCATCGGGTAGCGGAGGTGATAGAGCACCCCCATGAACAGCACCACGTCGAACGACTCCCCAAGGGCTTGGATGTCATACACAGACTGCCTGCGAAACTCGATCTCCAACCCCAGCACCTCCGCCGCCAGCCTTGCCTGGGCGAGGTAGTGATCGTCTGAATCGATCCCGAGAACGCGCTCGGCTCCCCGTCTTTTCATCTCGATCGAGTAGAACCCGGCATTGCAGCCGATATCGAGAACGCTTTTCCCGGTCAGATCGTCCGGCAGGCTGCCGGCGAAACGCTCGTACTTGCACTGGGGGTAATTGCCGAGGAAATGGTTCGGCGCGGTCGCAATTCCGTCGAGATCGATATTGTGAAACCACTCGCCCAGCTCCCTCACGCGAGCCTGGATGGAACCCCTGTCGTGGGATCTTGGTGCGCTCATAAACAAAACATCATTTCACGTCCTTCCTCCGGCCAATGACGCCTCATCGCCCAGAAGCTGAATCGCTTTGCGGTAGTTGGGAAGCGTTCCTACGTCGATATACAGGCTTCCGTAGGGTACCGCGGTGGCGGTTCCCCCTCTCGCCAGCCATTCGTTGACCAGCGTTCCGACATACTCGTCTTTTCTCCCGCGCTCGCACCAGAGCGCATGAAGTTCGCGAAAGATGCGGCATGGCAGCTTGAAGGCTCCCCATACCCAGTTGGATGCGGCATTCACCTGTTTGACCTGAATCTCCCGGACGTGCCTCTCGTCGTCGAAGATGACGGCATCGAAGAGCGAAGGCGTGGCGACGGGGAAGAGAAGGAACGAGAAAAGATGGTCGGGCAGAATCGCGAAGCCGTCCTCCGGGAACCAGACGGTATCGGGCAACCCGATCAGGATCTGCTCGTCGGGCGGGATCAGGTCCACACACCTGAACAATGCGTCGCAGAGGCCATCGGGCGTCGGCTGAATCATGAAGGCGACGGTGGAGAGGCTGGGCTGGCGGGAAGAATAGTATTCGATGATGTCGAACTTCTTCGGGCCGATCACAAAGCAGAACTTGTCGGCGCCGCCAATCCTCATCCTCTCGACAAGATATTCGCTGACCGCCCTCGGATGCTCCGTGACGCCGTCATGCTGGCTGCCGACGGGCAGCAACTCCTTCGAGCAGGCCAGGGGCTGAATGCGCGTTCCCGATCCGGCGGCTGGTATGATTCCCCACATCGTTTTTAGGCCATCAAGTTCGGTTCCGATTCGGGGACGGGCTCCCTGCGCGCGCCGGTCGCGAGGATTTCCTCCAGCTCCACGGCGCGATGGGCGGCGGTATGCTGTTCAAGAACCCGCTCACGAGCCGCGCTCGCGAGGTTGCGCAGCTCCCGATCCGACAGTTCAAGGGCGGCAAGGACATCTTCCGTAGTCCTGGCGACCAAGATTTCCTCTTTTGGCCGAAAGAAAAACTCGATCCCCTTCCATTCGTCGGAGATGAGAGGAGCCCCGCAGGCGGCAGCCTCGAACAACCTTCCGGAGGGGCAATAGCCGGATTCCGCCATCGTCTTCCGGGTCACGTTCAGCGTCAGGCGTGAGGAGCTGAAGAAGGCGGCGTGCCGCTCCGGAGGGACATGCGGGTGATAATGGATGTTTTGCTTCCAGGGAAACGACGCCGGGTATTGCGCTCCCCCGATAAGGAAACGCTTCTGCGGCCGGGCGCTCGCCGGTTCCACCAGGAGTGTCTCGACCCAAGGCTGGCGATCTTCGGTATAGGTCGCAAGGTAGGAAAGGTCTGCCGCGTATTCCGCCGCTGGCGAAACCGGCCGGTGGACTCCCGGATCGACGCTTCCATAAAGCGGCGCAACGCGGCGGGCGAACAGTTGCGTCCTGATCTCGTCGAGAATACTCCCGCCCGTATAGCTAAGGACAAGGTCGTAGTAGGCGAGCTTGTGCGGGGCAAGATAGTCCACCTGCCTGCCCTCCCGCAGTTTCCGAAGCGTTACGGGAGCATCGAGATCGTAAAAGACACGCTCGACCCGCGCGTCCATCATCAACCGCTCGGCGGGCACCGCATCGGGACAATAGGAAGTGGCAATGGCCACGTCCGCCCCTTCCAGATGCCGGCGGGCCAGGCGCTCCGCCTCGGACCAGCTTTGGTAGAGAATCAGCTCTCCGCCGGGCAGTTGTTCGAGATCCCGGTGCGCCGCGTAATAGGGAACATCACGTTCGAAAAAAACGATGTCGTGGCCTCTTGCCGCAAGGGCGGAGCATAGGCCGCGCCAAAGGGTGGCGTGCCCAT
>Ga0180217_1004311_pt1 | contig 11325 bp, 9 predicted proteins | sample eDN3rd37CBELigOP_FD_128521 | JGI IMG/M metagenome (GOLD analysis project Ga0180217, IMG submission 128521) | Enriched Organic Plus compost microbial communities from Emeryville, California, USA - eDNA 3rd pass 37_C BE-Lig OP (version 2) (version 2) ... | reverse complement strand
TTTTCTATTAATGATTTGTAAAATGCAATTAAATTTGAAAGACAATCATTACTTTCGTTAGTTTATTTTAATTTTACCGGTTAAGGATACTTTTTCAATTTACATAACTATATTAAAAGAGTAATGCAAGCACCAAATGGCTACCCCTAGTATTTTTCACCAAAGTTGCGTAAGACCCTAAAAAATGCATTAAACGGCAATTAAGGATATTCATTTTCATGAATAGATTCTCAGTCTCTAGTCGTTTGACATGGAGACTCTACGGATATAATTTCTTGCAAAGGCAAACGAGCCTAGTCATATCCGTTACTCCATGTAAAGCGGTGAATATGCGCTAAACACTGCATACTCTTAAATGCTTTCATTTCTACAAATAATTTTTTAAATATATGGGATGAAAATGGAATTACTGAAGAAAATACCTCTATACAAATTTCAAAATAGGAGTGTAGAGTTATATGACACAAACATTGTACGAAAAAGTTGGCGGAGAGGAAGCTATTGCAAAGGTTGTGGATTATTTTTACTCTGAATTGGTTTTAAAGGATGAAACCGTTAATGGATTCTTTAAAAATACAGATATGGAAAAACAACGACGTCATCAAACAAAATTTATAAGTTTTGCTTTAGGTGGCCCTAATCAATATTCAGGAAAATCAATGGCAAAAGCACATGAAGGGATGAATATACAGCCAGTTCATTTTGATGCTATTGCAAAACATCTTCATGACGCTCTTGCACACTATGGAGTTGAAGAAGCTGATATAGATACAGCTTTAACCAAAGTTGCTACACTTAGAGATGATATACTATATAAATAAAGTAGAAAAGCATGTTTTGGAAAAGGTTAATCAAAACATGCTTTTTTTATTTGTTTGAAAAAATCTTATGTCAAAGTGACAGAGAGAATCTTCTTTTTTCCAAGGTAGAGAAATGTTAGTTGGATGAGTATTTAAAGGTTGAACAAAGGGAACTAATGTTCTATAATAATAAAGAAATCTAAAATTAGGAGAATCATAAATTGAACGGTACAGCACATATGATAGTAGGTGCGTCAACGGGATTTGCTGTAGCATATGCTATGCAAGCAGATCCGACGACAACCATTATGTTTGTAGGAATTGGGGGAGTGACAGCTTTAATACCGGATATGGATACTGACGGGAAGCTTAGTAATAAGATTACGTTTTCTTATAAGTTTGCTCGAGCGACATTGCAGTTAATGGGCGTCCTTATCTTATTATATGGCTTTTTAGAGCATGCTAATGTAATGAGGTGGATTGGAGTGGGAATTGGTGTAGGTGTGATTATTTTAGCTTCTTTTTTAACTCAGAGAATGATGCTTACACTTACTGGAATCGGAGTTGTAGCAGCCGGTATATACATAGAAGAAAATTGGATTTTATTATTAGGTGTTTATATGATTATAGCTTCTTTTGTTGCGCATCGTAGTTATACCCATTCTATTATTGGGGTTCTTTTTTTTGGAATCATCGCTTATCAATTTGAAGCATCTGTTGGAATTGAGGGAATGTTTCTTACTTGCATGCTCGGTTATATCAGTCATTTAATTACGGATATGAAAGTGTTTCCTTTTAATAAAAGGGGAGTAAGATGGTTTTTACCTTTTTCCAAGAAGGAATTTTAATAACGTAATTTAAAAAAGCACTATCCGTTTTTTTTTCGGATGGTGCTTTTCGAATTTTATAAAGCAGTGCTCACATCATAAAGACTTAAATCAATTTCGACTTCTAGGCCTAAAGCCAGCTGAGCAAGCTGTTTTCCGATATAGGGGCCCATGGTCAAACCTGATGATCCTAGACCATTGGCCACAATTATTCCTCCCCAGCCTGGCAGCGCTCCTATTACAGGAAGAAAGCCTGGTGTGAAGGGGCGAAAGCCGACTCTTGCTTCAAGAAATGTACTATCTACTAGACCAGGAGCGGTGTGCAGTGCTTTATTAAATACTTCTTGTAAGCCAGCTGCTGTCATTCGATAATCAAATTCTTCTATATTTTCATGGGTAGCCCCGGCTACAATTCGATGATTATCGAATGCAAGAAGATATTGATCACTTGGCGGCATAACGACAGGCCATTTATTTGTGTTTAGGTCCGGTAAAGAAAGATGGATAATTTGTGCCCGTTGAAAGCTTACTTTAAAGTCTACTCCTAGTGGCTGTAATAACTGTTTTGCCCAAGCACCTGCACAAACGATCACTTCATCGCTATGAATAAATGTATCGTTGACTGTTACGCCTGTAATCCGTTTTTCTTCATATTGAAGAATGGCATCTCCATGAATAAGCGTTGCTCCATGCTTCTGCGCAGCGCGTAATAGCGCGTCACAAAGTGCACGGCCATCCACTCTTGCGGCTCCGCTTATATGTACGGACGCGTATTCTTCAGCGAGCGGGGGAAATAAAACATTCGTTGCTTCAGCATCAAGCCTTGTAATATTACCAATTTCAGGTGCATCCTCTCTTCGTTTTGTCGCTCGTTCCTCCATTTCAGCTAACTTTTTTTCCTCTGTATGTAAGCTAATCGCACCAACTTGGGCATATCCTGTATCGGTTTCTCCGTCCAATTCAAGCTCTTTGATTAAATGAGGGTAAAAGCGAGCTCCATTTTTAGCAAGTTGATACCAAGCTTTATTTCTTCTTTGTGAAATCCATGGACAGACAATGCCGGCTGCTGCTGCGGTTGCTTGTCCTTGGTCTTTTCGGTCTACAATAATTACTTCTACATCTTTCTTTGCCAGTTGATAGGCCGTCGAAGCTCCTAAAATTCCGGCACCAATTATAATGATTTTTTTCATGGTAAACATCCTTTTATATTCTTGTTTTACTTAGGAAACACTAATAGCTTGAAACGTATATCTTAATACTACTGTTATAGGCATTATTTTTCTACTTATCACGGCTTTTTTAGTGAGCATGTCACAAAGTATTTATTTTTTTATGAAGACGTTTATTTACGATATAAAATACATTCTACGATTAGGTGATTTCTATGAATAAGAAGTTTTTCCACTTCTCCTTTGCAGCTTATATCATGCTTTTATTATTATTTACGTCTATTCCTGTAGAAGCGAAGAAGCTAAGTGGAAGCCAGAGAAATCCAACTCTTTTTATTACAGAACTAGCAGTGGATACAACTAACCGTACAAAACAAGATGAATATGAGTTTATTGAGCTTTACAATAATAGCGATAAACCTGTCTCTCTTCACCATTTTAAGCTATTTGTCGAAGGTGTTGAATGGACGTTTACAGAGAACAAAACGATTCCTTCACAAAAAGCGATGGTCATATGGATTAAAAATAACAAGAATCAATCTTTAACGTTGAACGATTTTAATAAACATTATGAAACGAGTTTATCTAGTAAGCAGCTGACAACTGTCAAAGCAAATGGTTTATCGAATCAATCGAGACAAACACTTATACTCACTGATTTGGAAGGGAAGGCCCTATCAACGGCAACGCATCATCCGAAGCATGTAAATAAGAATAATGGCATTCACTTTCAAATTTCAATCAATAAAAAAAAGATGAAGGTGATGCAAGCTAAGCACCCCGCTACACCAGGATTCTTACTTACAAACCAAGTGCCGAAAAAACCTGTACATTTTATTGATCGAGAAGCACCTGTTATTAAGCATGAACCAATGAAATTGATTGCAGCAAAAGAAGACCTTTCTATTCAAGCAAAAGTGACCGATGAAACCAATTTAAAAAATGTGGAGCTTCAATATCGAACGAATAAAAATGATGTTTGGATTGAAAGCCCAATGAAAAAAACAGGTTCTAGTATATATACAGCGATCATTCCACAGGAAACATATAGCGGGAAGTATGTATATTACCGCATTTTAGCTCGCGACGGTACAAATACAAAGAAAACAAAGCAATATGCTGTTAAAATATATGACTCACAAAAAGTACCAGAATTATTAGTGACAGAATTAATGCCGCATTCAACGAATACGGGGAACTTCGATGCCTATCAATTCATTGAAATTTACAACAATACGACAAAAGCGATTAATTTAAAGGATTATCATATTCGGTACCGTTTTTCCCTCGAAGGGTATAATGCTGACCTTATTTGGAAGCCCCAAAAAGAAGATCTTATGCTTCCTTCTGGAGAAACTATGGTTTTTTGGATTATGAATGCTGGTAATCAAGATTTAACGATTGCAGATTTTAATCATCATTATGGTGTGAATTTAACTGAAAATGTTAACATCGTTCAAATACATTCTGTAGGAATGGCACATAGAGATCTTCGCGGGATTGTTCTTGCAACGAATACAGGCAAAGAAGTTTCGATTGCTTTTTATAATCAAGGGAATAAGAAAGACGCGAAAAAAAACAAAGCAATTCTCTACTCTTTTCCAAAAAAACCTGGTGATCTCTTAATGAAAAAATATAGCAGCAGGAAAAAGCCGGGGACACCGGGGAGAGTATCTAAAAGACAAGTACCATCTCAAAAGGTAATCCCAGTTGAGGATACACTCAAGCCAATTATCGAAGATCTTTCCAGCTATGAAGCACCGCTTTCTGAAATGAAGGATCTGTCATTAAAGTTCGATATAAAAGATAATCATGTTGTAAAAACAGCGCGATTATTTTATAAAAATAACAGTGAAAAAGAGTTTCATGCGGTCGATTTAACAGAAAGCTTTGATGATTCTTTGTTTCATTATACAATTGACTCCACAAATTTAATTGGAAAGCATTCACTTGACTATTATGTAGTAGCTTCGGATGGAGAAAATGAAACAAAAACGGAAATAAAATCAATTGCCATTCAACAAGAAGAGCCTCAACCAGGTGTGCGATTAAATATAACAAACAATCAAATATTACACGACAAAGTATTAATTAAAGCGTATGATATCGAAAACTTCTCACAAACCAAATTGCTGATTGATGAACAAGATGTAACAGACGCTGCATCGTATACGTTAGTAGAGCCTGCTTATTTTGCTTTTGATGTTAAAAATGTAAATCTTTATTTTAAAAACGCGGTGACGATTGGGAAGGAAACATTGTATACGCTTGATAATATTATCAATAAATATAAAGCAGTAACGATTCCAATTGATACAAAGTTTTTTAAAAGGGGAGAAAAGACGGTCATTTCCATTCGCTCAGGTACAAAAGTGTCTCCATTCGATCGACACTCTGAACAAAATCGGGATGACTTTTATATTAAAAATATTCGTCTAGTTTTAAAAGATGGGACCGTTATTTATGATCCTAAATACGCAGACCCAACAAAGGAACTGTTTATTGGTGACAGCAAACAAGCGAGGCCGATCGTTAATTTTACATTTTCTATCCCTAAAAATAAATATAAAGCGAAAATGTACAGCTGGGATACAACAAAGGTGGGGGAAGGCACTCATACAATCGAAGTGATCAATAATGGAAAATCAAAAAAATCAACCGTTATTGTCGATAATAGTGCACCTGTTATTATACCGTCTATTGAAGAAGGAAAAATATATAAAGGTGATATTAGGCTGCATGCTAAAACGAAAGATGCACTGTCTGGTGTTGAAACAATGACAGCGAAGCTCGATGGAAAGGATATTATATTGCCGTATCAAACATCATCAGCAACGCTTACGCCAGGAAAGCATTCGTTTCAGATTACAGCAGTGGATCGAGCAGGTAATAAAGCTTCTAAGACTGTACATTTTCAAGTTGCTGAGGAAAAGCCCGATAAACCTAAAGTTGTAAGTCCATTAAATGGTGCAAATCAGATATCATTAGCTCCAAAGCTTGGGGTGAGAGTATCTGACCCGACTAAGGATTCCCTCGATGTTTCTTTTATGAAGGGGTATCAATACAAAGCAAACGAACAGGAAAAAGTTGTCGTTTATCAAAATTCTGTTGATCATGAGCCGCCAAAAGAGATGATTCCTGAAGGAGAGAAAAAAGTTACAGCTTTACATGCTCTTACGGATGTTGATTCAAAATATGTGACAACAAAATCAACAAATCAATTTCCGTATCAGCGCTTTGAAATTACCCTTGATCAAAAAGTGAGCCAGAACGACGAAGTAGAATTACGTTGGGAAGGTAAGTCATTGATTGGTCGAAAAGTATCTATGTATGTTTGGAACTATGAAAAGTCGAAATGGGAACGAAAAAGTTGGAAAATCGCAGAAAACGAAGAGAACTTTAAGCTTCAGAGTATTGTAAAAGGTTCTCACTATGTAAAGGATCAAAAAGTGCAAGTCATGATTCAAGATGAAATTGCATCCACAAATCGATTTGATTATTCGTTTATTTGGATGTCGGATACGCAATACTATAGCGCTAGTTACCCTCATATTTATAAAAATATGACAGAATGGATTGTTGCTCAAAGAAAGGCGTTAAATATTCAATATGTGTTTCATACAGGAGATCTTGTAGATCGAGCAAGTGAGCCCAAGCAATGGGCATATGCAGATGAATATATGCACTATTTAGAACATACAAAAATCCCTTATGGTGTTTTAGCTGGTAATCACGATGTTGGCCATAAAACAGGTGACTATCATCAATTTAGTAAATATTTTGGAGCTAATCGTTTTAAAAACAAAAATTATTATGGTGAGTCTTATCAGAATAACCGAGGTCATTATGACTTAATTAGCGTAAAGGGCAATGATTTTATTATGCTTTATATGGGGTGGGGAGTAAGTAATAAGGATATAGCTTGGATTAATAAAGTTCTTGCGGAATATCCTGAAAGAAAAGCCATTTTGAGCTTTCATGAATATTTACTTGTCACAGGAGAGCGCAGCCCGATTGGAGAGAAAATTTATAACGATGTTGTCTTACCGAATAAAAATGTCATTGCCGTATTATCTGGCCATTACCATGGCAGTGAAACATTAATTAATGAAATAGACGATAATCAGGATGGTGTCATTGATCGAAAAGTATATCAAATGCTTGCGGATTATCAAGGTGGGGCAGAAGGTGGACAAGGATTTTTGCGCATGATGCAGGTTAATCCTGTAGAGAATAAAATCTATATAAAAACGTATTCTCCATATCTTAATCGATATAACTACTACAATCGGAAAAACTATCCTGGCAAAGATGAATTTGTCATAGAGACAGATTTAACACCGAAAGAAAAAGTGGTTTCCACCGATTTGTTTGAAGTTAATATATACACTGATGAAAAAATTGGCGAAGTAAAGGATGTAGCGAATCAACAAATGGCAGAAATGGTATGGACAGGTCTTGAGAAAAATCGAGAATATGGCTGGTATGTAAAGGTGTCTGACAAGTATAACGGCCAGACTCGTTCAAAGGTTTGGACATTCCGGACAAACAATCGGTAATGTAAGAGGGAGCTTTGTTTTTTATATAAAACGTTCATTGATCGAAAAGAACTTAATGTCTTCCATCAGTGGAGGTTTTTCTTCATCCTCACTGATGGAAGGTGAACTAAAAAGCACCGCACATTATACCTATAAGAGAATAGCTTCTCGAAGTGCCTGCTTGAACTGTTGTTAATTGCACTCTTAAATCACCAAGTCAAACCTACCACAAACAACGATATAGGCACAAAAAGTAAAAAGACACTATAAAAGCGGTTAAATAACGGTACGACTGATATTAATTGAACGCATATTTCTTCTCCTGCTTTTTATTAGAGCGTATAAACAAGTTTTTAAAAATCTATTTAAATATCTGAAGGACTAGAGTAATACCCCCGTGCCTAAACAAGATTGGACACTGAGCGATGAATGATTCATACTAGAAGAGATTGATATCATCAGGAGGAATAAAGTATGCTAAGAACTCAGATTGAACAACATATTAAGACATTCAAGGGTGACCAGGTTGCCTTACATAAAGAAGAGAAAGAATATGCAGAAAAGCATCAATTGCTCGAAGAGGGCATGACGATTATAGAAAAGGATGCAGAAGCGCGCTTTACCGACGCCTATATTGAGCGTTCCGATAAAGAATTTGAAAATCTTATCGCTGTAGAAACATCAGAATTTTTACACCAACCATTAACTTTTCTAAAAACAAATAAAAAAGAATTTATTTATTTAGAATCGAAGTGGTTTGAGCTTATTGGCGTCGATGCCGTTTCATTAGAAGTCGATGATTTATTTGGTACATATGAAGCGTTATTAGGGTTAAAGCTGCAGAAGAAATATGACAAAGTAATTCGAAGCTATTTACAAGCCGAACTGCAAGGAGAAAATGCAAAATTTGCGTTAATGTTTAGCGCAGAAGATGGTCTATGGAACTTTAATTTCTCCTTAAACGATGTAAAAGGATTTACAGAAGATATGACCATTGGTGAAGCGTACCAGTTCATTTATCAATTTTTATTTAAGTTGACGGAAGCGGTAGAAGAGAAGTAATAAGGGTTCGTATAAACTTTATTGGCGGTGAGTCATTAATATTTGAAGAAATACAAGTGAAAGTGATTAAGACTGCCGATGTGCTACAGAACTATCAAAATGTAATCTACCAATAGATAAGAAAACCCTTGATATGACAAGGGTTTTCTTATTTTATCTGAATATAGTGGGAGGTTTCCTTCGTGCGAAATTATCTAAGCTACTAAATAGTCATTTAGTATGCAGCATTAGCAAATTTTGAATTGTATTTTATATGGTTATTTAATTTAATTCAACATTGTGTTCTTTTGCTAAGTCTTCTATTCCTTTGTTATAATCCTTCAACATCTTCCTAGCTTCCGCAAGTTTTGTGTTTGCCTCACTCATTTTTTCATGACTCTGATTCTCAAGGGCTGTTAAAATGAGGCTAAATGCACCTTGTTGTATATTAGCAGCTTCAATATATTGCTCATGTAATTTTCTTACTTCTTCTGTTTCTACTTTAACATCCTCTAATTTGGTAATAAAATCTCGATAAGTTGGGATAACAGTAAGGGAAATAACATCGTACATGGTTTGATCGTCTTTGTAATTTTGTCCTGTAACGCTGTCGTAGGCATCGAGTGCTATGTTCTCTAATTCTCCAGCTTGTTTTAGTTCTTTGTTCACATAATTTAATAAATCTTCTTGTACAGGGTCACTTCCGCACCCAACCAAAAACACACTTATGAGCAAAAAAAAGTATCTAAATAAAGTTTTTCTCATTAGGCATCCCCTCTCTGGTTCAGTTTATTGAAGAAAGGGGTTGACACATTACCTTGTTTTTTCTTTTTAATAAATATGTTTATCTAAAATAAAAATCGATTTAATAACTGGTTGGTAAGGGAGATTTGAATAAATATCCATATTTTAAACGAAAAATATCTTTCTTGTTAATCATTCAACAGAAAAAGGGTTCATTAATGATTGAAAATGACGGTTTTGTATGTACTTAGAACACTATGGGTTCACTCATGAAGATTATGTGCATCAAACACCACTTTAAAAGTAGGTGTATTTTTTCTGACTTGATTAGAGTGATGAAAAGGGGGGAGGAAAATGAACTTTTTCAAAAGCTGCATGTGGGGGAGCGCTATTATCCATTCCAATGTGGACTTATCATTATTTTTGCTATACGGGCTTTAATAAATTAATCAACAACTTCATGATTTAAGAAATGCCTTGTACCAAGCGAGGGTGTCTAATTTTACGAATAGTTGGAATATTTTAAATTATTCCAAAAATTACACGTCGACAAAAACTAATAAGTATTTTATATTCAAGGTAGAAAACCATCATGTTGCGTTGATTGTTTTCTTTTTACTCATTTAGACAGTCAGTTCTCCTTAAAACTGACTGTCTTTTTTATATATTACGACCTAAGAAATGCCCTGCTCAGTACAGGGCATTTCTTAGGTCGTAAAAGAAAAGTAACAATACTTTAATGTTTATGATACTAACACAATCAGAGAAATATTGTATCATAATAATATGGATAGAATAGATATTGATAAATTGTTAGCAGAAACAGTGGTTTTAGTTGATGAAGAGTACAAATTTGAGGAAATTAAAAAAATAGACATTGATCAATTGCTCGATTCTTAGTAAGAAGCCGGATTTTAATCCTGGCTTTTTTTATTTGTGGAAATGAAAACCCTAGGCTAGGCCTAGGGTTCTAAAGAGCTTATAGCGTGGTATTAAAAAACTCTTCCAAGGTGCTAAAATAATTTTGGTTCGCCAACCAATATTTAAGCATTTGGAGGAGTTTTTATGTCAAAAGACACTAATAGTTTAGCACATACAACCTGGAATTGTAAGTATCACATTGTATTTGCGCCGAAGTATAGAAGACAAGTGATTTATGGGAAGATAAAAAAAGACATTGGGGAAATATTGAGAACACTGTGTGAACGAAAAGGTGTAGAGATTATAGAGGCAACGGCATGTAAGGATCATATACATATGTTAGTAAGTATTCCGCCTAAGTTAAGTGTATCTGCATTTGTGGGATATTTAAAAGGGAAAAGTAGTTTAATGATATTTGATCGGCACGCCAACTTAAAATATCGATATGGAAACCGGAAATTTTGGTGTACAGGATATTATGTGGATACGGTTGGGAGAAATAAGAGAGTCATTGAAGAATATATACGAAATCAAATACAGGATGATATAGTGGCAGAACAACTAAGTTTTATGGAATACATAGATCCGTTTACAGGTGAAGAGATAAAGAAAAAGAAACGAAAGTAAGCAGAAGGCCTTTGAGGTCTGGCCAGTAATAGTAGTACGTAAGGCGAACCATTCAGAGGCCCTTTAGGGTTTGGTCAGTAACAAAGGCTTTCAGCCGTAGAGCAAACCACCCGTTATCACGGGTGGTTTTGACTTTTACAACATCATGACCATAGTTTGCTCCGATTCGATTGAAGCTATTTTTTCGAAAAGCAGGTGACCACATTGGAATAGCGAATCGGAATATACTAGGATTTGCGTTCAGCTTCTTAACCTTTAATCTTTCATATTCGGGATAATCTAATGTTAAGGAAGAAGTTGAAATGATTTGAGAATGCTGGTTGTATTGCATGTGATTTTTCATTATAAGAAAAATAATTAGTAGTCACAAAGGACTAGTCAGAAAGTATCTAAATGAGGATATTCTTAATAATTTTTACATATTTTATACATCATGTGCAATAAAAGTACTATAATGAGTTTGGGATGGCAAAGAAAATCGGAGGCACTATGAAAAATTTATGGAAAAGAAATAAACTTACTGTTGATAGAGAATATTTTTTAACATATAAAAATGATGTTCGAATTGATTTACATAAATACTCAAGGTTATTAACGCAAATTGAGATGATTCATTTAACACAGGAAGATTTATGCAGGATTCGTTCTATCCAAGATA
>Ga0180217_1004307_pt1 | contig 11341 bp, 8 predicted proteins | sample eDN3rd37CBELigOP_FD_128521 | JGI IMG/M metagenome (GOLD analysis project Ga0180217, IMG submission 128521) | Enriched Organic Plus compost microbial communities from Emeryville, California, USA - eDNA 3rd pass 37_C BE-Lig OP (version 2) (version 2) ... | reverse complement strand
CGCGATGGGCACTGCTGTGCTCGTGCTGGTTCTGGTCTTCTGGTGGTTCCAACGCTCCGACCGCTCGCATCGGGCTACAGTTCGGGCGAGCGACCTCCGCAAGGCGATCGACGAAGCGAATCCTGATTTCAGCAAGATCGAGACGAGTGAGCCGCCGAATTTTAACGATCTGAAGTAGCCGGGCGGCATCTCGCGAGCGGCAAGCTTACGCTTGCTGCTGGTCGGTTTGAGGATCGCGCGGGATTTTTTTGCCGTGCGGATCGACGGTGCGATCGGCCAGCTCGGCGTCGAGTTCGTCGCGTAGCTGCGGATCGATGAAGTGCTCCATCCGCTCGGCTGGCTCGTGCAGGTGGTCGTGCGGCAGGGCAAAGTGTGTCTGCAGGTAGCTTTCCCAAAGGCGGTGGGCGCGAATCAGGCCGCGAGCTTCTTCCCGCCCCGCCGTGGTCAAGCCGATTTGCCCCTCTGAGTTCAGCTCGGTCAGCCCTCGCCGCTTTACTCGCCACCAGGCAAAGCGTTCGAGCAGCGAGCGAAGCTGTGGCCGGACAAACGCTTCGGCTTCGGCGTCGACGCGTCGTTCCGCTCGCGCTTCTTCCACCCGATAGAGCTGACCGATCACGTCCTCCGAGGCGATGCGGAGCGACAGCTTCCAGTTTCGCAGCCAACGACTCACTAGCCCGTGTTGCGGCGAAAGGAGCACCGCCCCGCCAAGCTGAACTGCGGCGACCACCGCCATCATGCCCGCGGCTGTCGTGTTGGTTTCGAACGCAGCCATGTAGCCGATCACGGCCGACGTCGCTCCGAAGACGACCGCCCAGCCGAGCATGTGCCGCAGCCGATCGCTCATCATGTGGGCTGCCGCCGGAGGAATGACGAGCATCGCCACGACGAGCACTGAACCGACCGACTCGAACGCCGCAACCGAAATACCGGCCACCATCGCCATCAACACGTAATGAATCGCCAGCACGCGAAAGCCCATGGCTGCGGCGAGCGCCGGATCGAACGAGACGATCTTCAGTTCCTTCCAGAGCAGCCCGACGATGAGCACCGTCACCAGTAGCACCACGCCTTGCGTGAGGAGCGCGCGGGGAAGTTCCAATCCGAACACCGGCACGCGGTCGAGCCCGACGAAGTCGATTTGTCCGTAGAGCGCGCAGTCGGCGTCGAGATGAGTTCCCGAGGCGAACGATTGCAGCAGGATGACCCCCAGGGCAAAGAGCGTCGTGTAGACCACCCCCAGGCTTGAGTCTTCGGAGACCTTGCCGAACCAATGGAGTGAATGGCTGAGCACGCTCGTCAACACGCCCAGCGCCATCGCCCCTGCAATGATCGCCAGCCCGCTGATTTGGCCGGTCAGGAAAAAGGCGATGGCGATGCCCGGCAGCACCGAATGGCTGATCGCGTCGCCGAGCAGGCTCATTCGCCGCAACACGAGGTAGCAGCCGACGATGGCGCAGCTCGCATTGGTGACGATCGCGGTCGCCATGGTGCCGAGCACCAGCGGATAGTCTCGTTCGGGGATCGCCCGCCAAATCCAGGCGGCTGCGAAGACCGCGACGATGGCTGCGTACCCGCCCAGTAGCCACCAGGCGGACCAGGCGTCGCTCTGACTGGTCGCGGGGGCTGCGCCTTGCGCGGGAGCGCCGGTCGAACTCGTAGCCAAAGAACCGCTCATGGCGCTAACTCCGGCCACTCGCCCGCCGCACGCAAGCGGGCGGTTAGGTCTTCAACGACTTCACTCGGCACGTGCGGCGTGATCGATACGCTCCCCAAGTCGGCGACGCTGCTGGCCAGTTCGGGGTATTCGACGAGCAGCGCTTCCCAAAGCCGATGGCCGCGGGCAATTTCGACAGCCCGCAGCTTGCCTTCGCTCGACAGGCGATAGGTTCCGCTGCTGCAAGGCTCGATCGCGCCATGGCGGATCGCGTCGTCCAAAGCCCGCTCCAGCTCAGCGCTGGTGGTAACGAAGCGCTGTCGCAGATCGTCGCGAGTGAACGTGGCGTTGCCGCTCAGCTTCGAAACCTCCAGGGCCGCACGCAGCAGCCGCCGCTCCGCAAGATCGCGGCGGAACTTGCGATGCCGCAGCGATTGCGCCACGACGCCCCGTTTGGTTCCGGCGAGCATCGATACGAGAAAGAAAGCGGTGCCGGTCAGCACTATGATCGGCCCGGCGGGCATGACCGCGAACGTGGCGCTGATCGACGTGCCGATGACGCCAATCGCCAGGCCGAACGCGCCCGACAGCGCGAGCATTCGCCCCAGCCGTTCAGTCCAGAATCGGGCCGCAGCCGCGGGCATGATGAGCAGCGCCGCCATCAGCACGACGCCGACCGCCGGCAAACCGATCACCACGGCGACGGCGACGAGCGTCATCAGCAGCAGATCGAGCCCGTAGACCGGCCAGCCGAGCGAGCGGGCAAAATCGCCGTCGAACGCGATCAGCTTGAATTCCTTGAACAGCAGGAGCACTACGGCGAGACACGCCACGCTTGCGGCGAGAATCAAATAGACGTCGCCCGCCGTCATGCCGGCGGTCTTGCCGAGAATGTACGAATCGAGCCCCGCTTTGCTGCCGGTGCTCGACATGTGCTGAATGCCCGTGACAAGCACCACACCAAGGCCGAAGAAGCCGCCGAGCACCGTGCCGATTGCCGCGTCTTCTTTTACTCGCGTCCAGCGCACTAGCGCCGCGATGACCATATTGCCCAGCACGCCGCTCGCCAGAGCGCCGAGCAGCATGGCTGTGAGATTGCGCTCCCCCAGCAGCAAGAACGCAATGCACAAGCCCGGCAGCGCCGCGTGCGCCAGGGCGTCGCCCGTGAGCGAACGCTTTCGCAGGACCGCAAAGGCCCCCACCAAGCCGGCGCTTGCTCCCAGCAGTCCGACGCCTGATAGAACCACCAGCGTGTTGTACGGCAGCATCATGGCCGAGCGCTTCCCGCCTGCAAGGCGTCGCCGGCCGCATCGAGCAGCGCGAGTCGGCCGCCGTACGTCTTGCGAAGATTCTCCTCGGTGAATGTCTGCTCCGTCGGCCCGCTCGCGACCAGACGCACGTTCAGCAATGCCACGTAGTCGAAGTAGTGCGGCACGGTGCGCAGGTCGTGATGCACGGCGACGATCGTTTTGCCCCCCGCGCGCAGCTCCTTGAGCAGCTCGAAAATGATCCGCTCGGTCGCCGCGTCGACGCCAGCCATGGGCTCGTCCATGAAGTAGATGTCGGCCTGCTGGGCGAGAGCGCGGGCGAGGAAGACGCGCTGTTGCTGGCCGCCCGAAAGCTGGCCGATCTGCCGGTTGGCGAACGACTCGAGTCCGACCTTGGCCAGGCACTCGTGCGCGAATCGCCATTGGGCCGTACCGGGACGGCGGAACAGACCGAGCTGGCCATAGGTGCCCATTAGCACCACGTCGAGCACGCTGACCGGAAAATCCCAGTCGACGCTCTCACGCTGCGGCACGTAGCCGATCCGCTTGCGCATCTGGGCGACCGACTGGCCGAAGACCTGCACCGAGCCGCTGGCGGTGGGAACCAGGCCGAGCACGGCTTTGATCAGCGTGCTCTTGCCGGCGCCGTTGGGGCCAATGATCGCGGCCAGTTGCGGTTGCTCGATGGTGAGATCGACATCCCACAAGACCGGCTTGCGCTGGTAGGCGACCGTGATGTCGTGAATGTCGAGAACGGCTGGCATGGAAGTAACCAAAGCCGGAAGCCAACAGCTTCCGGAGAACGACCGTTAGTTATTCAAGGTGAGGCGACCTGGACCGGCTGGTTCCGGCCGTGGCGAGCGTGGCGGAGCACGCTCGCTTTGCTCCGGACCGGTTCGCGTCCGGCAAATGGGGCGTGAGTTATCGGAGGGCATTGGCGATTGTATCAACATTGTGCCGAATCATCCCCTCGTAGGTCCCTTCCGGAGTGCCTTCGGGGCCGGGAGCATCGGAGAAGAGTTCGCCGCCGATGACAACCTCGTGACCGCTTGCCCGGCAACCTTCGAGCAGCGAGCGGACGTTCTGGTCGGAGACGCTGGATTCGACGAACACGGCTTTGATCTTGCGATCGACCAAGAACCGAACCAACTCGTTCACTTGCCGCACGCCCGCTTCGCTGTCGGTGCTGATTCCCTGAATGCCGCGCACTTCCAGGTCGTAGGCCCGGCCGAAGTAGCGGAAGGCATCGTGGGCGGTGACCATCACCCGCTGCCGCGCGGGAATCGCGGCGATCTTTTCCTTGGCTTCGGCGTGCAGGTCGGCCAAACGCTTTTGGTATGCCTGGGCGTTGGCTTTGAATTCGGCGGCGTGCTCGGGAGCAAGTTTCGTCAGGGCTTGCTCCACCACGGGCACGGTTTCTTGCCAGAGCGAGACGTCGAACCAGATGTGCGGATCGACGGTTCCGGCTTCGCTGACGAGCAGTTTTTCGCGCGGAATGCTTTCGGCGATGGCGTAGACCGGCTTGGTTCGGCCGAGGCGTTCAAACACTTCGGCCATCTTTCCTTCGAGATGCCAGCCGGAATAGAAGATCGCGTCGGCTGAGTTCAGCCGGCTAACATCGCGGGGGGAGGTCTTGTACAGGTGCGGATCGACGCCGGCTCCCATGAGCTGATCGACCTCGAAATGGTCGCCGCCGACGTTGCGCACCACATCGGCGACCATGCCGGTGGTGCAGACAACCAGCGGCTTACCATTGCCGGTCGAACTGCCGCTGCTCGAAGCCTCCGACGGTTGACAGCCGGAGATGGAGCCAGCCAGCGTCGCTGCGAAAGCGTTTAGTAGCAAGGAGATACGAACAAAGTGAGACATTTGGGCGAATCCCAGAAGAAACTAGCGAATTACGCATAGTTTTTGTCGTCAAAAAACATGGTTTTGATTAGTCAAAACTATTGTGGCCGATGGATCGCCATGGAACAAGGGCGCTTTCGCGCCGCGACTGGGCGCCGGCGGCCGTTCTTAAGGCGATCAGGCCCGTTCGCGCCGCTGGAAGAAGAGAAAGACGACTCCCCCGACGGCCAGCAGGCCTGCGACGGCGAGAATTTGCTGCCGGTTGGTGGTCGCCACAACTAGCGCCGAGACCAGGAGATAAAACAGCGGCGTCAGTGGATAGCCCCAGGTGCGATAGGGACGCTCGAGCGTCGGCTGTTTGCGGCGGAGGACAAAGACAGCCGCCACCGTCGCTCCATAGAAAAGAGTGCCGCCGAGGACGACGAAGTCGGTCAGCGTATCGAAGGTGTGCTTGGGCTCGGCCGTGAAGGCGACGACCAGGATGATTTGCAGGATCGACCAGGCCGCTTGGGCGATGATGGCGTTGGCGGGGGTTTGGTAGCGCGGGTGGACCTTGCGAATCGACTCGGGGAACAGCCGATCGCGGGCCATGGCGAAGTAGATGCGCGGGCCTGCGAGCAGATTGCTGTTGAGCGCGCCGAAGGTCGAGAACATGACGCCGAGCGCCGCCAGCGTGACTCCCACCGGACCGAGTAGGATGCCACACGCGTCGGCTGCTACGGCGCTCGTGGTGGCGACATGTTCAATGGGCATCAGCAAAAAGTAGCCGGTGTTTGCGCCCAGATAGACGAGGATCACCGTGAGCATCCCCACGCCCAGGCCGACCGGAACGTTCCGCTGCGGCTGGCGGATTTCCTCGGCGACGGGGCCGATGTTGATCCAGCCGTCGTAGGCCCAATAGACCGCGATCAGCGCCGGCCCAAGCCGCCGGAGCACATGCCCCCACGAAAAGCCGGAACCGGCGCTCGGCTGCAGATTGTCAAAATTGGCCTTACCCAGCAGAAATGGCCCAAAGATGATCAGCAGCAGGAAGCCGACCTTGATGACCACGGTGAGGTTTTGCGTGCGAGCGCCGTGCCGGGTACCCAGCACGTTAATCGTCGAGAGGAAGAATACGGCCAAGATGGCGATGGCCCCTTGGGCGACGTGCGACAGCGGCACGTGCGCCGCGAGCCATTCGGGCAGATAGCCGCCGCCGGCCAGCGATTGTAGGAAGCGGTCGAGGTAGATCACCGTGCCGCACGCCAGGCTGCCGAGCGTTCCGGTTCGCACCACGGCAAACTCGGTCCAACCCCACAGAAACGCGATCGGCCGGCCGTAGGCTTCGCGCAGGTAGACGTATGGCCCGCCCGCCTGCGGCAACATGGCAGCCAACTCGGCCAGGGCGAGCGCCCCGCAGAGGGCTGCGACGCCGGCGATCGCCCAGACGGTGAGGATCGTGCCGAACGATCCCATTTCCTGCGCGACGGTGTCGACCTTCAAAAAGATGCCCGAGCCGATGATCGACCCGACCACCACGGCAATCGCGTCGAACGGGCCCAGGATGCGCGGCAATGCGCCGTCAGTAGCTGCTTGGGAATGCTGATCTTGCGACATGCGGCAAAGCATAGCTCAGCGGCTTTCCGCAGGCGAGACGAAAGTTGGGCGATGGCGGCGGAGAACACTGCGGACGAAGCGCTCTGTCCGGCGGACCGTCGTTCCAAGAAACCTAAACGACCAGCAAACGCGGAAACCGCACTGCGTCAAAACCGCACTGCGCCCTGCAGCAAACCGACGGTCGGTCTACTGGAAAGCTCCCCTGGCAGCGATACAATGCGGGGACGGTTCGTTGATCGCTAGCTCCTTGACATCTCAACCAGCTCTCAGGCGTGCGGCCCCGCTGCTGCGACGACCTTTCCCTCCCTCTTTGCGCGGCAAGCCCACGGAACTTGGACACGGATGAGCGGCCCACTCCTGAAAACGCCTCTTCACGACTGGCATGCAGCCCACGGTGGCCGCATGGTCGACTTTGCCGGCTGGTCGATGCCGGTGCAATATGGCTCGATCGTCGACGAGCATAAAGCGACGCGCGAGAGCGTCGGCCTGTTCGACGTTTCGCACATGGGCCGCCTCTATTTCCACGGCGAAGGCGCCGCCGCGTTGCTCGATCGTCTGCTGACGCGGCAAGTGGAAGGAATGTCGCCGGGACGGATTCGCTACTCGCTCGTGTGCAACGAGCAAGGCGGCATCCTCGACGATGTGCTGGTTTATCATCTACAGGCCCACTTGAGCGGCTTGTATCACGTGCTCGTGGTGAACGCGAGCAATCGCGAGAAGATCGTCCGCTGGATACAGGACCATTTGCCGGCCGACGGCAGCGTGCAGATGACCGATCGCACGCTCGAGACGGCGATGATCGCCGTCCAAGGCCCGCGGGCCTTGGCTGCGATCGAAACGCTTGTCGGCGCCGACGTCGGCGGACTCGGCAACTACTGCGGCCAGGAAACGACCATCTGCGGCCATCATGGCATCGTCAGCCGGACCGGCTACACCGGCGAGGACGGTTGCGAACTGATCGTCCCAGCCGCGGCGGCCGTCGAAGTTTGGCAGAAGATTTTGGCCAGCGAATTGGCCAAGGTTTCGGCCGCCGGTCTGGCTGCTCGCGACACGTTGCGACTGGAAGCGGCGATGCCCCTCTACGGCCACGAGCTGAGCGAGGAGATCAATCCGTATCAGGCCGGGCTGGCCTTCGCGGTGAACCTGAAAGGCCGCGACTTCATCGGCCGCAGCGCGATCGAGCCCAAGAAAAACGACCCGCAGCAGCCGGTTCGCGTTGGCCTGACGCTCTCAGGCCGACGCGTGCCGCGCGAGCACTACGCCGTGCTTTCCGGCGGCGAGAAGGTTGGCGAAGTCACGAGCGGCACGTTCTCTCCCACGCTCAACAAGCCGATTGCCATGGCCTACGTGCAGCCGGCGTACGCGAAGGTGGGAACGAAGCTCGAAGTCGACATTCGCGGCTCGGCTGAAGGCGCTGAAGTGGCGCCGCTGCCGTTTTACAAACGAAAATAAGCAGATAAACCCGCAACCCGGCCGCTCGCATGCGGCCGGGTTGTTTTTCACAATACGTTGGGGCAAAACGCCCTGCAGCGCAGCAAAGGGCAAGGTCGCCCTGCGAATGGCGCGTCCCGCGCCGTTGTCCAAGCCGTGGGGCGCATCACACCCAAGATTCACTCCAAATTCCGCATTCCCTCAAGCATTCACCTAAGAGGTTTCGCATGACGCCGGACAATCTCCTCTACGCCGAAACGCACGAATGGGTCGCGGTCGCTGACGAAGGAGGCCGCAAGGTGGGCACCGTTGGCATCACCGCGTTCGCCATCGAGCAGTTGACGGACCTGGTGCACATGGTGCTGCCCAAGGTTGGCACGAAGGTTTCGGCCGGTCAGGAATTCGGCGAAGTCGAATCGGTGAAGGCCGTCAGCTCGCTCTATAGCCCCGTGACGGGCGAAATCATCGCCGTGAACAGCGACCTGCCGAACAAGCTGGAAACGCTCAACACCGATCCGTACAACGGCGGCTGGATGATCAAAGTGGCCATTACCGACGAAAGCTCGCTCGGCAAGCTCCTCGACAAGGCCGCCTACGAAAAGCAAATCGCCAACGAGGGCTAGTCCGAGCAACGTGTCTCGGTGCTTGACGCCACTGCTGGCTAGTCCAGCAGTGGAATCTGAGTAACCGGTTTAGCACTGCTGGACAAGCCAGCAGTGGCGCCCCGCAGCAATTCCGCATTTCCCAATTCCGCACTCCGCATTCCGACGCATGCCCTACTTCTACAACACCGAAGACGACAAGCAGGCGATGCTCAAGGCGATCGGCGCTGGCAGCATCAACGATCTGTTCAGCACGATTCCGGACTCTTACCGCTTGAAGCGTCCGCTCGATCTTCCCCCTGCTCTGTCGGAACTGGAGCTGAGCCAGCACATGGCGGCGCTGGCTGGCAAGAACGTGCACGCCGGGCAGCGGGTGTGCTTCCTCGGCGGCGGCAGCTACGACCACTTCGTGCCAGCCGTCGTCGATCAGCTTGCGGGACGGAGCGAGTTCTACACCTCGTACACGCCCTACCAGCCCGAAGTGAGCCAGGGCAACTTGCAGGTGATGTTTGAGTATCAAACGCTCATCACCCAGATCACCGGGCTCGACGTCTCGAACGCCAGCCTCTACGACGGCGGCAGCGCCGCGGCCGAAGCGGTGCTACTGGCGATGAGCGTCACCGGCCGGCCGAAGAAGGTGGTCGTCGCCAGCAGCGTGAACCCCGAGTATCGCCAGATCCTCGACACCTACTTCGCCTGCATCGGCGCCGAACTCGTCACGGTGCCGACTCCCACCGGCAAAGCCGATCCGGCTGCCATCGCCGCCGCGGTCGACTCCGACACGGCGTGCGTCTTCATCCAGCACCCGAACTTCTTCGGCTGCCTCGAAGACGTCGCCGCAATCGCCAAGGTGGCGCACGACGCCGGCGCATTGCTGGTGCAATCGTTCGATCCGATCAGCGTCGGTCTGCTGAAGCGGCCGGGGGACCTGGGCGTCGACGTGGCCATCGCCGAAGGCCAATCGCTCGGCACGCCGATGCTCTACGGCGGCCCCTACCTCGGCATCATGGCCTGCCGCGAAGAGTTCGTCCGCCGCATGCCGGGACGCATCGCCGGCCAGACGGTCGATCGCCGCGGCCGCCGCTGCTGGGTCCTCACGCTGCAAACTCGTGAGCAACACATTCGCCGCGAGAAGGCCACGAGCAACATCTGCACCAACCAAGGCCTCTTTGCCCTGCGTGCCGCGATCTACCTCGCCGAAATGGGCCCGCAGGGGCTTAAGGAGGTCGCCGATCTGAGCCTCCGCAAGGCCCACTACGCCCGGCAGCAGATCACCGCCCAGCCGCGATTCGTCTCGGCCTTCGATCAGCCGACGTTCAAGGAGTTTGTCGTCCGCGACACGCAAGGCCGAGTTGCCGAACTGCTCGAACAGGCTGGCGACGCCGGTTACATGGCAGGCATTCCGCTCGAGCGGTGGTATCCGGAACTGAGCGACTGCTTCCTCGTCGCCGTGACCGAAAAGCGAACCCGCCAGGAAATCGATGGCCTCGTCGCCGCGTTGTCCGGCGGCAACCGCACCGCCATTCCTCGCGCCCACACGCCGCTGGCCACCAGCCGAAGCTGAATTCGCCGGAATTCCAAAGCTCCGCGGCTACTTTCGTAAACGCACCTACGAAGCACCCGAACAAACGCACTCAACTTGCCTCGCTACTGAAGTCTTGGCGACTTCGGCTACGCCCAATCACCATGCGAAACCTTAAATCGACCACGCTTCTGTTCGAACTTTCCAAGCCGGGACGCCGGGCCGCCAATCTGCCGGAGTGCGATTGTCCGTCGCCGACCGCCGCAGAACTGCTGCCGGCCGAAGCGCTCGCCGACGCTCCGCTTCCGCTGCCGGAAGTCGCCGAGCCGGAAGTCGTGCGGCACTTCACGAATCTGTCGACCCTCAACATGTCGGTCGACACCCACTTCTATCCGCTCGGCAGTTGCACGATGAAGTACAACCCGAAGCGGAACGAGCGGATGGCCGCCCTGCCCGGCTTCGCCGATCTGCACCCGCACCAAAGCGACGACACCATCCAGGGCATGCTCGAAATGCTCTACGAGCTGCAGCAGATGCTGGCCGAAATCTCCGGCCTGCCTGCCGTCTCGCTGCAACCGGCCGCCGGAGCTCACGGCGAACTGACGGCCCTGATGACGGCTGCCGCCTATTTCCGCGACCGGGGCGAAAAGCGGACGAAAGTCCTCGCTCCCGACAGCGCTCACGGCACCAACCCGGCCAGCGCGAAGATGGTCGGCTTCGACTTCGTCACGGTGAAGAGCGGGCCGAAGGGCTTCGTCGACATGGACGACCTGAAGGCGAAGCTGGACGACCAGATCGCCGTGTTCATGATCACCAATCCGAACACGCTTGGCCTGTTCGATGACCAGGTGCAGGAGATCGCCCGTCTGGTGCACGAACGGGGCGGTTTGATCTACCTCGATGGCGCGAACATGAACGCCATTCTCGGCATTGCCCGGCCTGGCGATTTCGGCGCCGACATGATGCACTTCAACCCGCACAAGACCTTCAGCGGCCCGCACGGCGGCGGCGGTCCTGGCGCGGGACCGATTTGCGTGAACAAGGATCTTGGGCCGTACCTTCCCTCCCCCATCGTCGAGAAAGACGGCGACACCTACCGTCTGGCCCACGACCGGCCGAAATCGATCGGCCGCGTGCGGAGCTTCTTCGGCAATGTCGGCGTGTTGCTGCGGGCCTATTGCTATATCCGCACGCATGGCCCTGAAGGGCTGAAGGCGGTCAGCGAAAACGCCGTGCTGAATGCCAACTACCTGCTCAGCCGGGTGAAGCACATTTTGCCGGTGCCGCAAGGCGATCGCTGTATGCACGAGTTCGTCGCCAGCGCGGCGAACTTGAAGAAGACCAAGGGCGTGTCGGCTATGGATCTGGCCAAGCGGCTGCTCGATTACGGCATGCACGCGCCGACGGTCTATTTCCCGCT
>Ga0180217_1004301_pt1 | contig 11348 bp, 10 predicted proteins | sample eDN3rd37CBELigOP_FD_128521 | JGI IMG/M metagenome (GOLD analysis project Ga0180217, IMG submission 128521) | Enriched Organic Plus compost microbial communities from Emeryville, California, USA - eDNA 3rd pass 37_C BE-Lig OP (version 2) (version 2) ... | reverse complement strand
TGTTAGAGGGGCAAGGTTTAATCTCAGAGCAAAGAGGAAGTAAGCCGAGAGAGGTTTATATTACAGAAAATGATTTAAATTCAATGTTTGAATAATGAGGGGATACCCCCTCTCATTTTTTTGAAGAATAAGAAGTATAAATTTTACTTCCTTCCAATTGGTGGAACAAAAGTAATCGTTATGACCTTTTAGGTTAAGATATGTTTGACTTACACATGGAGGTAAAAAATACTATTCTTATTCCAATTTAAACAGTGACTTATTTAGGGCATGAATGACATTTTCTATTACAATAAAAAAAATACTAATAAATGAGTGAATAACTAGATAAATAAAGTTATAATAACAATTTTCTTTTTTAAAAATAGTGCTATAATGGGGTAAGTTTTTATTAAATGGCACAAACTAACTTAAATTCAATCGTTCATTCATTGGGAACTGTGTATCCCGGGAGGTTTAAAATATGACATTTTATCATTTTACAGGAATTAAAGGTTCAGGCATGAGTTCATTGGCTCAAATTTTATTTGATTCAGGCGAACAGGTGCAAGGATCTGATTATGAAACCTATTATTTTACAGAAAAACCACTAAGAGATCGCAATATTCCAATTCTTCCTTTTAGTGCTGACAATATTAAAGAGGGTATGACAGTTATTGCGGGTAATGCATTCCCTGACGAGCACCCAGAGCTTGTACGTGCAAAAGAATTAGGCGTAGAAGTTATTCGTTATCATAAGTTCCTAGGAGATTATATCAATCGTTACACTTCGATTGCGATTACTGGAGCACACGGCAAAACATCGACAACTGGTTTAATGAGTCATGTTATTGAAGGCTTTATGCCAACTTCATTTTTAATTGGTGATGGAACAGGTTCTGGTAATGAGAACGCAAGCTTTTTTGTAATGGAAGCATGTGAGTATCGTCGTCACTTCTTAGCTTATCATCCAGATTACGCAGTTATGCTAAACATTGACTTTGATCACCCGGATTATTTTTCTGGAATTGAAGATGTCTACTCTGCATTCCAATCACTTGCATTGCAAGTAAACAAAGCAATTATTGCATGCGGTGATGATGAACATCTACAAAAAATTCAAGCAAATGTTCCAGTAGTATACTACGGTTTCGGTGCGCATAATGATTTTGCAGCTAGAAATATTGAAAAAACAACAGAAGGTACAACTTTTGAGGTCTATGTGCGTAATGAATACTATGATCAATTCTTTATTCCTTTATATGGTGATCATACTGTTCTTAATGCCCTTGCCGTTATTTCTTTATGTCATTATGAAGGTATCCCTGCGCAACTAATTCAAGATCGTTTACGTACTTATGGTGGAGTAAAAAGACGTTTCACAGAGACGAAAATAGGGAATAGTGTACTTGTAGATGATTATGCACATCATCCAACAGAAATAAAAGCAACAATACAATCAGCACGTCAAAAATATCCTGATCGACAAATCATAGCTGTTTTCCAACCGCATACATTCAGTCGTACAGCAGCATTTTTACAAAACTTTGCGGATAGCTTATCAAACGCAGATGCAGTATATTTATGTGATATTTTCGGTTCAGCACGTGAAAAGCAAGGCGCATTGTCAATTGAAGATTTACAGGCTTTGATTCCTAATAGTAATGTTCTTCATACTGATAATATTGAGCTTTTGAAAGAGCATTCCGATGCTGTATTCCTATTCATGGGTGCAGGCGATATCAATAAGTACCAAAGTGCATTTGAAAATGTGTTGAAAAGCAACGAAGAAACAGCTTAAACGCCTATGTTTAGGCTGTTTTTTCTAAATTGAAGGATTCTATAAAGATTCTGTCGAACAGAGGAAGTAGTAGACGTAGGAGGTTATTTTATGGAAATCATTTTATACATCGCAGCATTACTTGCAGCAATCGGCTTTTTAGTTTTATGTATTAGTGTTGGTATGACTTTATTTGGATTAAAAAACACGTTAAACAGTATGGCAGGTACGATTGCCGGAATTGAAGGGCAAATGGAAGGGATTACGCGTGAGACAACCTCTCTATTAGAGAAAACGAATACGCTAGCAGAGGATATTACACAGAAAGCAGAGAAGTTAAATTCTGTAGTAGATGCAGTGAAAAATATAGGGGTTTCAGTAAACAATTTAAATACTTCTATCAATCAAATCACTACGTCCATTACTTCTGAAGTAAGTAAAAATGAAGAGAAGATTGCTCAAGTGGTGCAATGGGGTAACGTAGCTATGGATTTTGCCGATAAATGGAAAAAACGTAAAACAATTGATCAGGCAGATGTTGATGAAGCTACAGAAGAAATCGTTAAAAAATCTTCAAAATTTAAGCGTAGATAATACAAAAGGGGATGAGAGTAAATGTCAGGGGAAAAACCAAACTATAACGAAGTAAAGAATGAATTACCAAATTTACCTCAAGTTTATACAGGAACAGATGCTATTTACGAGGAGGATTCAGTGAACATGAAAGATTTTGTTATTGGGGCATTAGTGGGTGGAATCGTTGGAGCAGCTGCTGGTTTATTACTAGCACCTAAACCAGGTAGAGATTTACGTAACGATGTAGTAATCCAAGCCGGTATGATTAAGGACAAAAGTGTCACATTATCTTCAACAGCAAAGGAAAAAACTGTTCAGCTTTCCAATCAATTAAAAGAACAATCAACTCAACTTGTTGATAAAGTGAAATATAAAAATTCAAAAGTACCAACTGTATTTGATGATGGTACGGTTTCATACGAAGGTGAAGAACCTTTAGAAAATGAAACATATGAAGGTGTAGATCTGTCAGAAGCATCAAAGCCTTCCTCTATTTAAAGGATTACCAAAAATGAATAAAACCAGGCGGAACACATTACGTTGAACCGCCTGGTTTTTTCTTATGTAAAAAAGTCAACACAAAACGTAAATACTGTTGATGAACTAGTATAACTTAGTCTATGATAGAATGCTCTGTTAACACTATCTCGAGTTGATCGCCACCAAAAATCTCATCATTAAATGATGAAGGCTGTCCATTTCTTAAAATTGTAAATTGCCCTTTAAAATTGTCGGGTATTTGCCAATTAGAAAAACGGAAAATATCGTTGATTGTCCATTTAGTAGTATTTTTCTCAATAATGGATAGGGAAGAACCGTTTAAAACCAATTGTGAAGCTATAACTACTTCATCATTTTGTAAAACTTCCCGACATACTTTTTGAAGTTCTAACTCTTTATGTTGGAAAGTTACAAAGATTTTTTCTTCAAGAGCGATACCTAACTTGTTTACGATCATATCCATTGATGGAACTCTATTATTTTCGATAGTAATGGAATCACTATCTTTAAATGGAAAGTTAGGTTTACATGGTTTTCCGTTCAAAAGTAATTTTGACGAAAACTCTGGGAAGAAAACAGGTTTTCCATCAATTGAAACATAGTAAGGCTGTAGATTTTGTAATAAATCAGTTTTCTTTAAGTATTTAAGTAGGTCTTCAATTGTTTCAATCGTCTTCACTTGAAGCGAATCTCTATCCTTTAATTCTTCATTAACCGTACAGATTTTATTGTTCAGCGTAACAATAGGCTCAACAATGTAAGTCTCTTCTTGGATAGTCACTTTTTTAATAAGGGCATTATCCACAATATCACGAACTGTGGCTTTAGCATCCTGTCCATTCGGTCCTTCAATTAAAGTAATAGCATCACCATTTTTAATTCTTGCTTTCGTTGAAGCAGGTTCCCCATTGATAAAAATTTTTGATGGGTGACCGTGTTCACCGGGAATAAAAATATCTTGATTATTTATCGTGATCGCTATGCCATGACCTGGTTTACCATATAGCTGATTAGCTCGTATATTGGCTGTTAAAAAGGCGTCGGCAACAGTGATTTCTTTTAATTCAAATAAGCGTACAACTTGCTCATTTACAGTTACTGTTAAGTATTGGATAGGTGATTTTTTTGCAGCAATAGCAATGCCAATCGGTGTGACAAGTTCTGGTGTTGCCGGAATGGATTCATCCTTCGTCAAGCCTTGAATGGCATCTACACCACGAACTGCAACTCGATTTACTGGAAGATTTAATACTTTACTCAATTCATTAGGTAAATTAGGTGTTAAACTTCCACCTCCCACAAGCATGACAGCTTTAGGAGGAATATGATTGTTTAATCTCAATAGTTCATCGCCAATTGCCTGGGCTAGAGCTTCTATTGAAGATTGGATAGTTTGTAGTACTTCTTCTTTGGAATAAGTTTGTTCAAAACCAAGGATATCTTGAATCGAAACATGACTTTCAGAAGTTAATTGACGTTTTGTCATTTCTGCAACGGGGAAATCTAGCAAATATTGATCGCTTAAAGCCTCAGTTATTTCATCTCCAGCAGTTGGGACCATACCATAAGCTACAATTGTTCCTTTATCTGTAATGGCGATATCTGATGTGCCTGCACCAATATCGACAAGCGCCACATTTAGTCGTCTCATAGAAGGGGGGATAAGAACATTAATGGCAGCGATAGGCTCTAAAGTGAGAGCTTCCATTTCTAATCCAGCCCTTTTAAGTGCTGCTAGTAATGATTCAACAACTACTCTTGGTAAAAAAGTAGCGATGACTTCAATTGTTGCTTCATCGCCATGTTGGTCTACTAAACTACCAATCTCCTCACCATCTAGCTTATAATAAAGTACAGAATAACCTACACAATAATAATGATTTGTTTTTTCACCTTTGTTAGAAGAATGTAGTTTAGTCTGAGCGAGTTGAACTGCCTGTAATTCCAGACGACTAATGTCTTCTTCGGTAAAAATTGGCCGATTTTTGATGTTAATGGTAACGCTAGCTTGCTCTGTTTTTAGTGCGCGTCCTGCAGCGGCTACACTTACTTTAGATAATGGGCCATGCCTTTCTTCAAGTTCAGATTTAATTTCCTTTATTAAGTCTGCAACATATAAAACATTATGTATTTGCCCATCTACCATAGCACGCTCTTTATGTTCTTTCATAAGTATATCTATTACATGGAAATGAGTATTTTGTTCTTCTAAAATAAGACCAACTACGGAGCGTGTACCTATATCTAAAGCAAATAATTTTGAGCTCAAAGTGAAACCGCTTCCTTTCAAGGGAATAATAAAAAACACTTTAGCGAGTTGAAGCGCTAAAGAAAAAAGCGTGACAATTTAGAATTTGTTGATTATAATATAATTATTAACTTAAAATGTACCATACATTTTGATGTTCTGAAAAGAGTAGCATACACAAAAGAGAGGAGAATAGATATGAGTGAGCAAAATTTAGAAGCACTTCGTAGTCAAATTGACGAATTAAACATAGAAATCTTACGTTTAATTAATGAAAGAGCAGAAATTGTTAATGAAATTGGTAAGATTAAAGAAAAACAAGGTGTTAACCGATACGATCCTCTTCGTGAACGCCATATGTTAAATCTTTTAAAAGAGCATAATAAAGGACCGTTAAATCAAATGACGGTAGATTATATATTTAAACAAATCTTCAAAACTGCATTAAAACAACTAGAGGCAGATAAGAAGAAAGAATTACTTGTATCACGTAAGAAAAAATCTGATGATACAGTAGTTGAAATCAATGGTGAAACAGTAGGAGCAGGAGGTCCAACATTTGTATTTGGTCCATGTTCAGTAGAATCATACGAACAGGTTGCAGCAGTTGCAGCTTCTATCCAAGCAAAAGGACTGAAGTTAATCCGAGGTGGAGCATACAAACCTCGTACTTCTCCATATGATTTCCAAGGTCTAGGACTAGAAGGTCTTAAAATCTTAAAACAAATTTCTAAAGAATATGGATTAGGCGTTGTAACTGAAATCGTAACACCTGCTCATATCGAAGAAGCATTAGATTATGTAGATGTTATCCAAATTGGTGCACGTAACATGCAAAACTTTGAATTATTAAAAGCTGTTGGTTCAACAAACAAACCTGTATTGTTAAAACGTGGTTTAGCAGCTACAATCGATGAGTTTATCCATGCGGCTGAATATATCATGTCTCAAGGAAATCAAAATATTATGCTTTGTGAGCGCGGGATCCGTACTTACGAGAAAGCAACTCGTAATACTTTAGATATTTCTGCTGTGCCTATTTTAAAACAAGAAACTCATTTACCTGTATTTGTTGATGTGACGCATTCAACAGGGCGAAAAGATTTATTATTACCATGTGCTAAAGCAGCCATCGCAATTGGTGCTGATGGTGTAATGGCAGAAGTGCATCCTGATCCATCTGTGGCACTTTCTGATTCTCAACAACAAATGGATATACCAGAGTTTGATGCATTTTATGGAGAAATCCAAAAGTTCATGAAACAATATGAATTAAAAGCATAATAAACCTAAAGTCCAAAAGTATTTGTAAAAAAATACTTTTGGACTTTTTTTACAGATATTAGACCGAGTACTAATAACGATCGGGATAAGGTAAACCACCTTTATCATTATAAAATCTATACAATTACCCAATTTTTTTTGTAAAAAGTAGGTAAATGTTTAATCTTTATGAAGATTACACCGTTTATATTGAAAAAGAAATGGAAATTGTCGTATGATTAAAATAATAATTTGACTTAAAAGGAGGCGTATCCTTTGACTGTAACGATTTATGATGTTGCACGTGAAGCAAATGTTTCAATGGCGACGGTGTCACGTGTAGTTAACGGAAACCAAAATGTAAAACCTGCAACTAGAAAAAAGGTGTTAGAAGTTATAGAACGTTTAGAATATCGACCTAATGCTGTAGCACGAGGTTTAGCAAGTAAGAAAACAACAACTGTAGGGGTAATTATCCCAGATATATCGAACAATATATATGCTGAAGCAGCACGAGGAATCGAAGATATTGCAACAATGTATCGCTATAATATCATTTTAGCGAACTCTGACCAAAACGAGGATAAAGAATTAAATCTTTTAGACACTATGTTAGGAAAGCAAGTTGATGGTATTGTCATGATGAGTGACGCAGTAACACCAAATTTACACCAGTCAATGGAACATTCTCCTGTACCAATTGTTCTTGCTGGCTCAGTGGATGAAAGTAATAAATTTCCTTCAGTTAACATCGATTATTTCCAGGCTTCATATGAAGCAGTTCAAATGTTAATCGAAAATGGTCATAAACGGATTGCAATTGTTTATGGTCCATCCGCATATACCATTAATTCGAAGTTTAAACTGGAAGCTTATAAAAAGGCGTTGATAGATGCCAACATTGAGATTGATGAACAGTTAATTATCTCAGATGATGGTACATATGATAGTGGGCTAGAAGCATGGGAAACAGTAAGTAACCTAGAAGATCCACCAACTGCTTTTTTTGCAGGAAGTGATGAAATTGCAATTGGGTTAATTCATGGTGCACAAGATAATGGGAAAGTGGTTCCTGATGAAATTGAAGTAATAAGCTTTGAGAACTCAAAGCTTGCCCGAATGGTACGCCCTCAATTAACGAGTGTAGTTTTGCCACTTTATGATATTGGTGCTGTGGCGATGCGCTTACTAACAAAATTAATGAACAAAGAAGACATTGAGGATCAATCGGTAATTATTCCACACAGAATTGAGAAAAGAAAATCAGTTAAATCATAAAAGGAGGCAGCTCGTTTTTAACGTAGCTGCCTTCAGACTGTTGACAAACGCTTTCATCCTGCGTGGCTTGTCTCGCTCGTGCACACCTGACGCTAACGCTTTCGGTGCGTAAAAATATTGCTCCTGTCGCTAACGCTTTCATCGCAAATTAAAAATTCGCTCATGAAGGCAAATTCTATTCGCGTCTTCGTTCGGCTGCGCGCCTTGGATGACAAGCGTTTTCAAGACAGTCTGGGTAATCTTTATGCTTAAATTTTTATTTTGGTCGGTTGGCCTCTGATCGAATCATGTGGAGTGCTTTCTTGAGCATTTGGGCATTTTTTTCTTCAATCTCTAACTTTCTAGGAATCGGCTCATATAAAGGATTTGGATCTTCCCATGTGGGGATAAACGGTACCGGTGATTCTGATTGCCATTTAGATAACCAGCTTTTTGGTAAAGCTCCTGTTGGTAAAGGCAGATCGTTCATTTCTGTCCATATAAAAGACCAAGCTCTCGGAACAACACGCCAAATATCATATCCACCACCGCCGACAGCAATCCATCTCCCATCACAATATTCATGTGCTAGTTTATGGGCTAATTTAGGAATTTCGTGATAGATTTTCATCGTTCCATAAAGATGAGTAAGCGGGTCAAAATAATGAGCATCAGCACCATTTTGCGTGATAACGACATCAGGTTTAAAATACTCAAATACTTCTCTTACTGCTTGTTCGTATATCTCTAAATAGCTTTCATCTTCCGTAAAGGCATCAATAGGGAAATTGAAAGTTGTACCATAGCCCTGACCATTTCCACGTTCTGTAACATTACCTGTACCAGGAAAAAGATAACGGCCTGTTTCATGAATAGAAAGAGTACAGACATTTGGATCATCATAAAATGCCCATTGAACTCCATCTCCGTGATGAGCATCTGTATCTATATATAACACTCGAGCATTATATTTTTTCTGCATATAACGAATGGCGACGGTACTGTCATTATAAATACAAAAACCAGAGGCGCGACCTTGGAAACCGTGATGAAGCCCTCCACCTAAATTTAATGCATGACGACTTTTACCTTGCATCACATAGTCTACAGCCTGTAAAGTACTGCCGACTAATAATGCACTAGCTTCATGCATATTTGGGAATATGGGTGTATCTTCCGTTCCAATTCCATAATTTTCACATTGTTCGGGAGTTAATAAGCCGTGGCCAGCTTTTTTTACAATTTCCATATATGTTTGATCATGGCCAAGAGCAATTTCTTCATCTGTAGCAACTCTAGCAGGGATAATATCTGAATCTGAGAGTACTTGTATTTCCTTTAGTAAATCCATTGTGAGCAGCAGTCGTTTATGATTAAATGGATGGGAATCTGTAAACTTATATCCGAGTTGTTCTGGTGAGTAGATAAATACTGCATTTTTCATAAACGTTCGACTCCAGGTAGATTTGGCCATAAAACATCAAATCCTTTATTTCTTAAATCTTCAATAATAGATAACGGATTAATGATTTGTACTCGGACACTAATAATCTTACTTTCTTTGTGACTTTTGCTAGGATAGACTAAAATACTTAAAACATTCGCATTATGCCTTTTAAATATTTCTGTTATGTTTGATAAAATTCCTGGCTTATCAATCACTCTTAGATCAATCTTAGAAGAGGGTTTGTTTGCACCCGTTAGCTCTATATATGTATAAAGTAAATCTGTAGCTGTAACGATACCAACTAATTTCCCTCCAGAAACGATAGGTAAGCAACTAATTTTAGAGTCATAAAGTGTAAGAGCAACTTCTTCAATAAAATCTAGAGGATGTCCTATTAAAGGGTTTTTAATCATAATTTCTTCGAGCTTCGTATCATAAGTTATTATTGTAGAATCTCTATTAGTAGCAGATGGAACTATATTTTTTAAATCATGTGAAGTGATAATCCCAACGATATTTTCTGTGTCGTCTACTATCGGTAAGTGTCTAATTTTCTTTTCCCTCATAATGTTTAGAGCATCTCTAACAGTATTTGAAGGGGCTAAAGAATGTACATCTCTATTCATTATTTCTTCGATAATCATCATACGTGTTTCCACCTCACTATTAGTACATAAAACGCTTTCTAAAGCGCAATTGGTCAAACCGTTCGATTGAATTAGAGTTTACACGTTTTCCTACTCTTGCCATTAAACAATTAGCAGGATGTGAAGTAATCTCCGGGTCGTCCGTTGCATAGTACTCGAAATTGACATGCTGCATCAATCGCTCCATCATTTTTCGATAGTCCCAAACATTTAAACCCGTACCTTTTAAATCCCAATGCCAATAATATTCCGTTGTGATCACTAAGTAATCTTCCATTGCATCGTCCATGAAAGAAACTTCTAATAATTTTTTTCCTATCCCATTTTCTCGATAAGAAGGAATGACCTCTATCGCACCTAGTTCGATCATGTTTTCGATTTGATCCTCAGACCAGCTTTCTAAAGGATCCGGGTATAGAAACGTAACATAACCTACAACGGTTTCGCCATTACGTATAATAGTAATTCTTCCTTCTTTAAGTTTGGCGATTTCTACTAATGCCTTATGCTGCTGTTTGGATGGCCGAAAAGCTACCAAATCTTCATGAAATGTATATTTTTCTAGTTGCTCAGGCAGAACAGGTCCCTCTATTACAACTAGCCCATGCCTCGTTTCCATTTCAATGGAATAATAGGTTTTAATATGTTCCATTCTAATTCGCTCCACATGTATTTGATACTCTCATTATATGATAAATCATGCGTAAAATCGTTGTTATTTGTTAAAAATACAAGAATTATTATAAGATTTAAAATATTCAACTCAAAATGTTCAGAATATTGTAGAATGAAAAATAATCAAACTATAATAGTAAATTTAACTTATAGATTGTAAAGTTATCGCCTTGATATTTAATTTAAAGGGTATAATATAGTTTTTATTCCATAATTTATGGATTTTTATAAAAGGGAACTTTTAGGCGAAATTGATTTGAAAGGGGTAATTTTTATGGGGATAAAAATTACAAACAGATTAGCAGCCGTAAATGGGAATCATCATTTACAAAACTATGATGAAAAGGCCGCATCTTTTAGTTGGAAAGAAACAGAAACAGCATTTAGCTGGCATACGACGGGAAAAGTTAATGCAGCTTATGAAGCAATTGACCGACATGCCGAAAGCTTCCGAAAAAATAAAGTAGCATTATTTTTCGATGATGGGACACGAAAAGAAAGCTATACGTTTTATGATATGAAACGTTTTTCGAACAAAGCTGCAAATGTTTTTAAACAACATACTTCGCTTGAAAAAGGTGACCGTTTGTTTATATTTATGCCACGTTCACCAGAACTATATTTTTCTCTATTAGGTGCTATAAAAATGGGTGTTATTGTAGGTCCATTATTTGAAGCGTTTATGGAAGGTGCGGTTTATGACAGATTAGCAGACAGTGAAGCAAAAGTTTTAGTTACAACTGCTAACTTATTAAATAGAGTACCCGTAGAGAAACTACCACATTTAGAAAAGATCTTCGTTGTTGGGGAACAAATAGAAGAGACTGATAAAATCGTAGACTTTACAAAAAAACTAAATGAAGCACAAAGCTCATTTGAAATTGAATGGGTTGACCGTGAAGATGGTATGCTTCTTCATTATACTTCTGGTTCAACAGGTGCTCCAAAAGGAGTTATACATGTTCATAATGCCAT
>Ga0180217_1004299_pt1 | contig 11350 bp, 12 predicted proteins | sample eDN3rd37CBELigOP_FD_128521 | JGI IMG/M metagenome (GOLD analysis project Ga0180217, IMG submission 128521) | Enriched Organic Plus compost microbial communities from Emeryville, California, USA - eDNA 3rd pass 37_C BE-Lig OP (version 2) (version 2) ... | reverse complement strand
GGGCCGGTAGGCTGAGGGCGTGCTCCCGGTCGTCGTCCTGATCTCCGGCGGCGGCTCGAATCTGCGGGCCCTGCTCGAGGCGGCGGAGCACCCCGACTACCCGGCTCGCGTCGTCGCGGTCGGTGCGGATCTCGAAGCCGACGGCCTGCACCACGCCGAGGCGTACGGCATTCCGACGTTCGTCGTCCCGCTCGAGTCGTTCGCGTCGCGCGAGGCGTGGGGGGAGGAGCTCCTCCGTCAGATCGAGCTGTGGGAGCCCGGCCTCACGGTGCTGAGCGGCTTCATGCGGTTGCTGCCCGGCTCCGTCGTCGAGGCGCTCTCGCCGCGGCTCATCAACACGCACCCCTCCTTCCTCCCGGAGTTCCCGGGAGCGCACGCCGTGCGAGACGCGCTCGCCGCCGGTGTCGCGGAGACGGGCGCGAGCGTCATCGTCGTCGACGAGGGCGTCGACACGGGGCCCGTGATCGTGCAGGAGCGCGTGCGCGTCGTCCTCGGCGACACCGAGGCGACGCTCCACGACCGCATCAAGCAGGTCGAGCGGCGCCTCCTCATCGAGGTCGTCGCCGACATCGCCACCGGACGGATCGACCTGGAGGAGCTGACGACGCGATGACCGGGCCAGCGATCGACCCCTCGGAGTACCGCGAGCGCGATCTCGTGCCGATCCGGCGCGCGCTCGTCGCCGTGAGCGACAAGACCGGGCTCGTCGAGCTCGCGACCGCGCTCGCGCGGGCCGGCGTCGAGATCGTCTCGACCGGCGGCACGTCCGCCGCGATCGCCGCCGCGGGACTCCCGGTGACCCAGATCGCCGAGCTCACCGGATTCCCCGAACACCTCGACGGCCGCGTGCGCACGCTCCACCCGCACGTCCACTCGGGGCTCCTCGCCGACCTGCGGCTCGACCGTCACGAGCGCGAGCTCGCGCAGTTCGGCATCGCGCCGTTCGAGCTCGTCGTCGTCAACCTCTACCCCTTCGCCGAGACCGTCGCGTCGGGTGCCGCGCCCGACGCCGTCGTCGAGCAGATCGACATCGGCGGGCCGGCGATGGTCCGAGCCGCGGCGAAGAACCACGCGAACGTCGCCGTCGTCGTCGACCCCGCCCGGTACCCCGATGTCGTCGCGGCGCTCGAGGCGGGCGGGACGACGCTCGAGCAGCGGCGAGCGCTCGCTCGCGAGGCATTCCGCCACACCGCGACCTACGACATCGCCGTCGCCTCGTGGATCGGCAGCTCGCTCGCGCCCGACGCCGAGGGCACGGGCTTCCCCGCCTGGGCGGCCGGCGCGTGGGACCGCGTCTCGCCGCTGCGCTACGGCGAGAACGCGCACCAGGCCGCCGCGCTCTACGGCTCGACCGATCGCGCGTGGGGCATCGCCCGCGCGACGCTCCTCGGCGGCAAGGAGATGAGCTACAACAACTACGTCGACGCCGACGCCGCACTGCGCGCCGCGTACGACCACGACGAGCCGGCGGTCGCGATCATCAAGCACGCGAACCCGTGCGGCATCGCGACCGCGGACGCGCTCGCCGACGCCCACGCGGCCGCGCACGCGTGCGACCCGGTGTCGGCGTTCGGGGGCGTCATCGCCGCGAACCGGCCCATCGACCGGGCGACCGCGGAGTCGATCGCGCCCGTCTTCACCGAAGTCGTCGTCGCGCCCGGGTTCGACGACGACGCGCTCGAGATCCTGCGGGCGAAGAAGAACCTCCGCATCCTCGCGCTCCCCGACGGGTTCGCCCCGTCACCCGTCGAGTACCGGCAGATCTCCGGCGGGATGCTCATGCAGCTCGCCGACCGCCGGTTCGCGCCGGCCGACGAGTGGACGCTCGTGGCCGGGGAGCCCGCGGATCCCGCGACGCTCGCCGATCTCGAGTTCGCGTGGCGCGCGGTGCGCGCCGTCAAGTCGAATGCGATCCTGCTCGCGAAGGACCGCGCCTCGGTCGGGGTCGGGATGGGGCAGGTCAATCGGGTCGATTCGTGCCGGCTCGCCGTCGCCCGCGCGGGCGAGCGGGCCGCCGGCTCGGTCGCGGCGAGCGACGCGTTCTTCCCCTTCGCCGACGGGCCCGCGATGCTCATCGAGGCCGGCGTGCGCGCGATCGTCCAGCCGGGCGGGTCGATCCGCGACGACGACGTCATCGCGGCCGCTCGAACCGCCGGCGTGACGATGTACTTCACCGGCGAGCGCCACTTCTTCCACTGAAGCAGTGGCGAAAGCCGTGACCTCACCGTGTCCGAATCGCAACGCGTTCGAAACGTGAGAGTGATTCGATCGTCCTGAGTAACCGCGGGAGTTCTCGAGTGGGGGGTCCCAATGTTCGAAGTGCCCATCGAGGCGGACCTGTCGAGCGCCGTCGTGCGCTGGTCCCCGCAGGTGTCCGGCGTCGTCGACGCCATTCGCCGGGAGCTCGCGCTCGGCCGGATCGTCGCCGGCCAGCGCCTCCCGAGCGTCCCCGCGCTCATGGCGCGCTTCGAAGTCGGTGAGCGGGTGATCGCCCACGTGATCGACGACCTCGAGCGCTTCGGCATCGTCGTCCGCGCCGCCGACGGCGCATTCGTGCTGCAGGATCCGGAGCCCGAGCAGTCGCTCCTGCGCCCCGACCTCCGCGACGACCCCGCGGGCGCGATCCGCTTCACCGAGTACCGCGCCGTCGTCGAGGCGGGGGCCGCGGGCTACGCGGCGATCCGCCGGACCGACGCCGACCTCGCCGCGATGGCCGATGCGCAGCGCCGGCTCGCCGCCGCCGACACGAACGTCGCGTCGCGGAATGCCGACACGGCCTTCCACGTCGCGGTCGCGCGAGCGAGCCGCAACCCGCTCCTCGTCGAAGCCGTCGAGGATGCGCGCATGGAGATCATCGGCGCGGCGGACCTCATGCGCGTGCCGTTCGTGAAGGACGCGAGCTTCCACGGCCACGAGGTCATCATGCGCGCGATCCGGGCCGGGACCCCCGTGCCGGCGGCGGAGGCGATGCGGCTCCACATCGAGACGACGATCAGCGTGTTCAAGCGCATGCTCGCCGAGCGGGGCGACCGCTCCTTGCCCGCGAAGGCGACCGCGGACGCGTGAGCCGCGCAGCCACGCGCTCGGCGGGGAGCGGTCAGCGCTCGCCGGAGCGCACCGGTCGGTGGGCGGCCCGGCGCAGGTCCAGCCGGATGCCGTCGCGCGTCTCGACGAGCGGCGTGCGCTCCTCCCGGTAGCGGTCGATCGCGACCGCCTCGAAGCCGGGCAGGAGATGCCCGTCGGCGTAGACGACGCGCCACCACGGCAGCTCGCCGCCGGAATGCGCCATGATGCGCCCGACCGCTCGCGCCGCCCTCGACCCGACGGCCGCCGCGACCTCGCCGTACGTCATCACCCGGCCGGGCGGGATTGCGAGGACGACCTCGTACACGGCCTCGCGGAACGCCTCGAAGTCCCGCGGCGCGGACTCCTCGAGCTCGGGAGCGGCCGCGTCCGAGCGCCGCGTCTCCCGCCGAGCGCTCACAGCGCGAGCACGCCGAAGTTCTCGCCGTACTGCGTCTCGCGGAGGACGACGAAGCCGATCGCCCGGAAGAACCGGTCCGGGCCCTCGTCGCCCGGCTCCCACAGCGCCGTGAGCTGCGTGAAGCCGCGATCCCGCGCCTCATCGGCGAGCGACAGCACGGCGAACCGACCGATCCCGCGACCCTGCTTCTCGCCCGCGACCGTCACGCGCCACACGCAGCTCCGGAACTCCTCCTGCGAGTTGTCGGGGTCGAAGTTCCCCCGGATGAAGCCGACGACCTCGTCGTCCTCGACGACGACGCGCGGCCAGCTCGCGACCGGGTCGAGGTAGGCGTCCGCGATCTCGTACGTCGGGGGCGTGACGAACTGCTCCTGGCCGCGCCGGAGCGTCAACCCGTTCGCCGCGGCGGCGGTGCGGGCGGACAGTTCCTCGAGTCGCAGCGCTCCCATGGCACCAGGCTAACCGCGGGGGCCCGCGCTGTCATTCCGCCGGTTCGCGGGCGCCGGCGGCCTCGCCGCGAGGCCCGCGCGCGCTCAGCCGAGCGAGTCGATGATCGCGTTGAGCGTCGTCGACGGGCGCATCGCCCGAGCGACGAGCGCGGGATCCGGCGAGTAGTAGCCACCGATGTCGACGGGCGAGCCCTGCACCGCGATGAGCTCGGACGTGATCGCGTCCTCCTGCCGGGCCATCGCCTCGGCGACGGGTCCGAAGACCTCGGCGAGCCGCTCGTCGTCCCGCTGGGCCGCGAGCTCCTGGGCCCAGTAGAGGGCGAGGTAGAAGTGGCTTCCGCGGTTGTCGATCGTCCCGAGCGCGCGGCCGGGCGACTTGTCGTGCTCGAGGAACGTCTCGGTGCCGCGATCGAGCGCGTCGGCGAGCGCCTTCGCGCGCGGGTTGCCGGCGATCGTCGCGAGGTGCTCGAACGACGCGGCGAGCGCGAAGAACTCCCCGAGCGAGTCCCACCGCAGGTAGTTCTCCGCGAGGAACTGCTGCACGTGCTTCGGGGCGGACCCGCCCGCGCCGGTCTCGAAGAGGCCGCCGCCGGCGAGCAGCGGGACGATCGAGAGCATCTTCGCGCTCGTCCCGACCTCGAGGATCGGGAAGAGGTCGGTGAGGTAGTCGCGCAGGACGTTCCCCGTGACGGAGATCGTGTCCTCGCCGCGGCGCATGCGATCGAGCGAGTACTGCGTCGCCTCGGTCGGGGACAGGATCTCGATCGTCAGGCCCTCGGTGTCGTGGTCCTCGAGGTACGTCGTGACCTTGTCGATGAGGCTCGCGTCGTGCGCGCGAGCCGGGTCGAGCCAGAACACCGCGGGCGCGCCCGTCGCGCGAGCCCGGGAGACGGCGAGCCGGACCCAGTCGCGCACCGCGACGTCCTTCGTCTGCGTCGCGCGCCAGATGTCGCCCCGCTCGACCTCGTGCTCGATGAGCACCTCGCCCGCGGCGTTCACGATCTGCACGCGCCCGGGGGCGGCGATCTCGAACGTCTTGTCGTGGCTCCCGTATTCCTCCGCCGCCTGCGCCATGAGCCCGACGTTCGGGACCGTGCCGATCGTCGCGGGGTCGAGCGGACCGTGCGCCTTCACGTCGTCGAGGACCGTCTGGTAGACGCCCGCGTAGCTCGAGTCGGGGATGACGGCGAGCGTGTCATCCTCGCCGCCGTCGGCGCCCCACAGCTTGCCGCCGTTGCGGATGAGCGCGGGGATCGACGCGTCGATGATGACGTCGGACGGGACGTGGAGGTTCGTGATGCCCTTGTCGGAGTTGACGTAGGACAGGCGCGGCCCCTCGCGCATCGCGCGTTCGAATGCGGCGCGCAGCTCGTCGCCGTTCGGGAGCTTGGCGAGGCCCGCGAGGATCGACCCGAGACCGTCGTTCGCCGTGAGGCCGGCCTCCTCGAGCGTCGCGCCGTGCTCGGCGAAGACCGCCGCGAAGTAGGCGCGGACGACGTGACCGAAGATGATCGGGTCGCTGACCTTCATCATCGTCGCCTTGAGGTGGACGGAGTACAGGACGTCGTCGGCCTTGGCGCGTTCGAGGGTCTCGGCGAGGAACGCGTCGAGCGCCCTCGCGGACATGAAGGTCGCATCGACGATCTCGCCCTCGAGGACCTTGAGGCCGGTCTTGAGCGGCGTCACCGCGCCGTCGGCGGCGACGTGCTGGATCGTGAGGGTGTCCTCGGCGGGGATGACGATGGAGCGCTCGTTCGACTTGAAGTCGTCGTGCCCCATCGTCGCGATCCGGGTCTTCGAGTCGGGGGGGATGGGCTTGTTGCGGTGGGGGTGCTTGCGCGCGTAGTTCTTGACGGACGCGGGCGCGCGGCGGTCGGAGTTGCCCTCGCGCAGGACCGGGTTCACCGCGCTGCCCTTGACCTTGTCGTAGCGCGCGCGGATCTCGCGCTCCTCGTCCGTCGCGGGCTCGTCCGGGTAGTCGGGCACGGCGTAGCCGTCGCCCTGCAGCTCCGCGATCGCGGCCTTCAGCTGCGGGATGGAGGCGGAGATGTTCGGGAGCTTGATGATGTTCGCCTCGGGCCGCGTCGCGAGCTTGCCGAGCTCGGCGAGCGCGTCGCTCACGCGCTGCTCGGGGGTGAGCCGGTCGGGGAAGACCGCGAGGATGCGCCCCGCGAGCGAGATGTCGCGCGTCTCGACCTTGACGCCCGCTTGACGCGCGAACGCCTGGACGATCGGGAGGAGGGACGCCGTCGCGAGCGCCGGGGCCTCGTCGGTGTGCGTGTAGATGATGGTCGACTCGGTCACCAGTCGATTCTCCGTTCTGCGGCCGGACGGCGGAGGAGCAGTTATCTCGATATCAAGATACCCGTCCCGTCCGGCGCCCTTCCCGAGTCCCGGAGGATCGCCGGATCGAGGTCCGGTTGCGCGCGGTCGTCCTCGGCCAGGCGCTGGTCCTGGACGACGAAGCGCCCCGGGACCGCGGCGAGGGAGCGGATGCGGTCCCGGGGCGCGAGATGGTGCCGTTCGTCAGCTCGACTGGCCGGATTCGACCGCCTGCTGGACGGGCTGCGACTCGATCGAGCTGTTCGAGCTCACGGCGACCTTGCGCGGCTTGGCCCGCTCGCTCACCGGGATGATGACCGAGAGGACGCCGTTCTCGTAGTGCGCCGAGATGCTCTCCGTGTCGATGCCGTCGCCGAGGTTGAACTGCCGCTGGAACGTGCCGGCGGCGCGCTCGCGAGCGAGCCACTTCACGCCCTCGTCGCCTCGCGAGGTGCGCTCGGCACGCAGCGTCAGCGTCTGGCCGTCGACGTCGACGTCGATCGACCCGGGGTCGACACCCGGCAGGTCGGCGGCGAGCACGTAGTGGTCGCCGTCACGGTACAGGTCGATCGGCATCAAGCGCGGCCCCTGGCGCGCGTCGAGGATCTGAGCCGCCATGCGGTCGAGCTCGCGGAACGGGTCGAACACCACACCCATTTCGATCACCTCTGAATCGATGTGCTCCTGAGACTTGAGTCCCCATGACTCAAGTACTTCAAATTTAGCACTCGGCACTGGAGAGTGCCAGGTGTTCGCCGAAGGCGAACACACCGGGGGCGACCCGCTAGGCGCCGGGGAAGACATCCCGGCGCACCCGGCGAACCTCGAGATCCCGGAGGAGCGCCGAGAGCGACGCGACCATTCCAGGCGGCCCCGAGACGTACGCCGTGCGCGACGCGAGATCGGGGATCGCGGCGGTGAGCCGAGCGGCGTCCGGGCGGCCCGTTCCCGCATGGACCCATCCCGCCGGAATCGGCGAGGGCGGCTCGGGCACGAACAGCACGACGCGCGCGCCGAGCCCCGCGAGCTCGTCGAGGTACGGCGGGCGGCGTCTGCTCGAGACGACGACGAGCACGGCGTCCGGGACGCCGGCGCGGAGCATCGACATGAACGGCGTGATCCCGATGCCGCCGGCGACGAGCACGATCGGTCGCCCGTCGCGCGGCGGCACGAAGTCGCCGAACACGCGCGTCGCGATCATCCGGTCGCCCGGCTGCGCGGCGAGGAGGGCGCGCTTGGCCGCGGAGGCGCGCTCCGCCGGGATGGCGAATGCGACGCGCAGCTCGCGCTCGCCCGGCGCCGAGACGATGCTGAAGACACGGCGCGCCCCACCGAGATCCGGGCGCGTGCGCGGGACGGAGAGCTCGATCGCCTGTCCCGGCTCGAACCGGACGGGGCGCCCCGGCACGAACGCGAGCTCCGCGGCACCCGTCCCCGGCTCGCCCGTGCGGGAGACCGTGAGGCGGATCGCGCCGAACTGCCCGAAGCACCACGCGAGGGCGTTGCCGACGAGCAGCACGACCGTCGTGTGGCTCGGGAGGTTCGCCGCGGGGATGAAGAACGGCAGGCAGGAGAGCACGCCGACGACCGTCGCGACGAGGAGGCGCTGCCACCGCCTCGGCGGGAGGGTGAGCGGCTCGCTCAGCATGAACCCCGCGACGAAGAACGCGACCGAGCCGCCGAGGAACATGAACGTCACGCCGAACCACAGGTCGATGCCGTTCGCGACGACCCCGAGCGTCGTCCCGACGAGGACGATCCCGGCGTAGAGCGCCCCGACCGCGAGCTCGCCCGCCCGGATGAGCACGGCGAGACCGCCGAGGACGACGACCGGCAGGAGGAGCGCCGACGTGACCCACCAGGAGGGGAACGCGAGCCCCGTGAGCGCGACGACCGTGGCGCCGAACGCCGCGGGATTGAAGACGTGCCGGCCGCGGATGGCGATGAGGTACTTCGAGACGCCGGCGATCGCGCCCGCGAGCGCGAGTCCGCCGAGCGGTCGCGGCGCGACCTCGGGCGTGTAGAGGAGGAAGAGGATGAGCGCCGTCACGAGCGTCGAGTCGGGTTGCGGGGGATTGCGCACGACGAGCCCGCCGATCCACGAGCCCGCCGCGGTCGTCCCGAGCGCGACGAGGAGCGACACGAGCCAGGCGATCGGAGCGAACGGCAGCAGCCCGAAGAGCGACAGCACGAGCCCGAGGATCGCGATGCCCGCGAGCACGGCTGCGGTGAGGGCCATCATCGTCAACCGGCCGAGCTCGCGCTCGATCCGGCCGCGCGCGATCTCGAACGTCCTCACGTGAACAGCTCCCCCGGGAAGCGCGCGGACGCCTCGACGCGGCCGCTCGAGTCCATCCTGGCCCACTCGGCGCCGAGCGACGACGGAATGCGCCCCGGACTCGTGAGGAACAGCGCGGTCGCGACGCCGTCGGCGACCATCGTGCTCGGCGCCGTGACCCACGTCGCGACGACGTCGGCGACGGGAAGCCCGGTGAGCGCGTCGAGCACGTGGTGGATGCCGTCGCCCCATGCCCTGCGATTCGTCGCGGACGCGCACAGCGCGCCGTCCGCGAGCTCCGCGACCCCGATCGCGAGCCGCGGGTCGCGCGGGTCCTCGAGCGCGACGCGCAGCGGGCGCCCCTCGGGCTCGCCCCGATACCGGATGTCGCCGCTCGCGTCGATCGTGTACGCGTCGACGCCGTGCTCCTCGAGGACATCGGCGACGAGATCGACGAGCTGGCCCTTCCCGGCCGCGCCGACGTCGAGCACGACGGGGCGCGGGGTCGAGAGGACGGCGCCGTCCCAGGCGAGGGCGTCCGCCCAAGCCGGCGCGGGGATTCCAGGGCCGCTCGCGACGGGCGAGATCGAGGCGCCGTAGCCGAGCCGTTCGAGGCTCGCGCCGACGAGCGGGCTCATGCGGCCGTCGGTCGCCTCGTGCAGCTCGCGATACAGGTCGAGCAGCGGGCCCGCCTCGCCTGGCAGCCGCCAGGCGCCGGGCTCCCGGCCGACGCGCGCGACGAGCGAGTCGCCGCGAAACCGCGACCACGTGCGGTCGTACGCGGCGATTCGCGCCTCGACCGCCTCGGCGGCGTCGCGGCGCAGCGGCGAGGGCGTGAGGATCTCCCACGACGTGCCGATCGCGTCGAACCGCCAGCTCCCGCGCACGATCGACCCAGGCGGCACGTGCGCCTACCGCCGCGCCTCGACGCGGATCGTCTCGATCGCCTGGTTGAATCCGCCGCTCGTGAGCGAGGAGCCCGCGACGCGGTCGACGGAGAGCCCCTCGATCGGCCGGCCGACGACCTGCGCGGCGACGCCCGCGACGAACTGCCCCTGGTAGCCGCGGGCGGTGCCGTCCGTCGCGTGGCCCTCGACGACGACGTCTTGGACGACGCCGCCCTCGAGCGTCACGGTCACGGTGACCGATTCCGGCCCGCTCGGCGCGAGGTACTGCCCGTCCGCCGAGTACGTGCCGTCCGCGTAGGGGCTCGATGGGTCGGGCTCGGCGGGCGTCGCGGGGCCCTCGGGCGCGGGCGCCGCGTCGGCCGGCGGCGACGCGCCGTCCTGCGCACAGCCGGCGAGGACGCCGACCCCCGCGATCGCGAGGAGCGGGAGGATCCGGATCGGCGCGGATGCAGGCATGGCCCAATGGTGCCCGCACGAGCCGCGAGAACGGCAATCGGGAATGTAACAAGTCGGTGAACGCGCCGCGCGTAGGGTGGGACGGTGACCGGTCTCGTCGTGTTCGCCGCCGTCGTGCTGCTCCTGAGCGCGGCATTCAACGCGTTCGCCTGGCCGACGTTCTTCAAGCGCGTGACGCGAGACCCGCGGGCTCGAGACGGCGCGGGCCGGCGCACCCCGTTCTTCACCGTGCACCTCGCGCTCCTGGTCGTCGCGCTCGTGCTCGCGCTCGCCGCGCTCGTCGCCGCGATCCTGCTCCTCGCGTTCACGCTCGCATGAGGCCGCCGCTCGCGATCGTCGTCATGGGGGTCTCGGGCTCCGGGAAGACGACGGTCGGGGCGCTCCTCGCGGCGCGAATCGGCGCCGAGTTCGTCGACGCCGACGACCTGCATCCGCCATCGAATCGCGCGAAGCTCGCGGCCGGGATCCCACTCGATGACGCGGATCGCGGCCCTTGGCTCGACCGCGTCGCCGAGGCCGTCGCCGAGTCGATGCGTCGAGGGACGAGCGTCGTCGTCGCGTGCTCGGCGCTCAAGCGCGCGTATCGGGACCGGCTGCGCGCCCGGGTCCCCTCGCTCCGGTTCGCGTACCTGCAGGGGGACCGCGCGCTCCTCGAGGCGCGGTTGTCGTCGCGGCTCGGGCACTTCATGCCGGCCTCGCTCCTCGATTCGCAGCTCGCGACGATCGAGCCGCTCGAGGCCGACGAGGCGGGGGTGACGCTCGACGTCGCGCGCCCGCCGGCCGAGCTCGCCGACCGCGTCGCCGCCGCGTTCGACCGCTAGCTCCGCGCGCCCGCCGACCCCTCGAATGTGCGCCCCCGCGCCGACCGTGCCCGCGCGCGCCCGCACACTCGGCGCGCGGGCGCACACTCGGCGATCAGCGAACGCGGTGGCCGTCCGCCCACACGGCCTCGACCTCGAGCGACTCGGTGAGGAGCACCGCGTCGGCGGCGTAACCCGGCGCGAGCAGGCCGAAGCGCTCCCCGTAGCCGAGCGCTCTCGCCGGGTTGCGCGTGAGGGCGGCGATCGCGCCCCGCGGCCCGATGCCGGCGTCGTTCGCGGCGACGCGGAATGCCCGATCGAGTGTGAGCGTCGACCCGGCGAGCGTGTCCGAGCCCGGGAGGACGGCGCGGCCCGCGGCGTCGGCGTCGACCGCGCGGCCGCCGATCGCGTACCGGCCGGCCGCGGCGCTCGCGGCCGCCATCGCGTCGGTCACGAGCGCGAGCCGGCCGACGGTCGCCCGGGCGAGCCAGCGCAGGTTCGCGGGGGCGACGTGGATGCCGTCGGCGATCACCTCGATCGTCACGCGGTCGTCGGCGAGCGCGGCGCCGAGCGGACCGGGTTCGCGCGCCGAGATCGGCGGCATCGCGTTGAAGGCGTGCGTGAGGATCGTCGCGCCCGCGTCGAACGCCGCG
>Ga0180217_1004295_pt1 | contig 11363 bp, 9 predicted proteins | sample eDN3rd37CBELigOP_FD_128521 | JGI IMG/M metagenome (GOLD analysis project Ga0180217, IMG submission 128521) | Enriched Organic Plus compost microbial communities from Emeryville, California, USA - eDNA 3rd pass 37_C BE-Lig OP (version 2) (version 2) ... | reverse complement strand
TCGTTCCGCTCGCCGACGGCGGCTCGTTCGATTTCGTCCCGGTCGAAGGCCGGCTGCGGCTCGAGGATTCGACGATGACGCTCGATATCTACGAAGTCGTGCGCAACAACCACATGGCGGACGCCGTGTTCGCGTATGCGCCGGCGAGCCGCACATTGATCGAGGCGGACCTCGCGACGCCGGCGAACGAGTTCTCGTTCTGGGCGGAAGCCTACGAGGACAACATCGAGTACTACGGGCTCGAAGTCGACCGCGTGTCGCCGAACCACGCGACCCCGATGACGCACGAGGAGACGCTCGAGTGGATCCGGGTCGGCGTGCCGCGCGCGCTCGCGCGCTGCGAGGCGCTCGCGGAGGCAGGGCGCCCGCTGCCAGGGTGCCCGGCTTTCATCTTTAGGGATTGGGAAGAGCGCTTCGGCCGGGAGTAAGCATCGGCCCATCCAGCTGTGCACGAAGAGCCCCCGACCTGATAAGCCGGGGGCTCTTGTCAAGCTACAGCGTTCAGCCTAGCGGCTGACCTGAACACTGGTTGCGGCGCGGCCGGGGCCGCCGTTGGACACCACCTTGACCCACAGTGCATCCTCGCCCCGGTAGTACGACGTGGCGCTGGCGTTGCGCAGCGCATCGAGGCTGTCCTGCGGCGTACCCGAGGCCGCGGTGGTGAATCCCGGCAACTCGAAGATCACCCACGAGCCTGCATCCAGTTCCGTCAGCGTGAGAGACACTTCCGGCCTTTCCGTGGTGACCTTGATCTCGGTACCGGCTCGCACGTTGGTGCTCGTCAAGGTGTAATCCTTGCCATTGCGGCTGAGGACGACGGGCGGCTGAGCAGCTGCAGGGGCACCGCCGAAAGCGCCGCCACCGCGGGGGCCAGGCGCTGCGCCGGGGCCCGCGGGGCCGCCACGGCCCGCGGCCGCACCGGGGCCGCCCGCGCCGCCGGGGCCGCCGCCGAAAAGGCCACCGAAACCGCCGCCCCCACCGCCGATATTCAGGCGCCCGACATCGCCCTTGCAAACCGCAGCGTTCCAGGTGGGCTTGATCTCACACGCCTCTGGGTCGGTCGCGATGCTGTCGTTCACGCCGTCGTGGATGAGGACGTAGGAATCGGGGATACCGCCGAGCGAGCCGTCCAAGTCGCGGATCACCGCGGTCTTCCAGGCCGTGCTGCTCCCGTTATCGTTGCCCCACTTGCGCACCATCGGCGGGAAATACACGGGCTTCGCGTCGATGAACTTCACGCGTTCGACGGCGTTGTTGGAGCTGACGGCGAAGCTCGTATACATCAGGTAAGAGAGCGCTCCCGTCTTCCGAGTGGCGTTGTCCTCGTAGTTCACGAAAGTGGTGTTCACCACGTCATGACGCAGATCGTAGTACTCGTAACCGCGGATCGGGAAATCCGGCATCATCGGCTTCGGCAGGCTCCGGCCGTAGGCCTTTTCCGCGTCGGTCGTGGGGTTGCCGATGTTCTCGGTTTCGCCCACGAACAGCGAATCGAGGACCCTGGACGTATAGGGCTCACCGCCGCCCAAGCCGGACGCATGCGTGTAGCCGATGGCGTTGTCGGCCAGCTTCAAGTTCCGGAACGTGTGCATCTCGCCGCGGCCCCAGATGCCGCCGTTACGGTTCTTGTAAGCGGTGAGATTCTCGAAGACCGTTTCCACCATCGGGCTGCTCGGATCTGCGGGGTTTTCGCGGGCGATATGCATGTTGCCGGTGACGCCGAAAGTGTTATCGGCATTGATGTTCCGGTCGAACATGAAACCATCGTAGTTCGAGTGGGCGACGTTGCCCTTGAACTCGCGGATGTTCATCCGGCGTGGCCACGTATTCGCGCTGATCTCGGTGCCCAGGAACTGGCCATTCGGGTGCTCCGGCAATGAGAGCCAGAAACCGTTCGCGTCGGACCCCGCGGCTACGTTGTCCCGATAGACGTTGTCCGGGTTGGTGATCCAGAAGGTCGCCACCGTGTTGTCCGAGGGCAGCAGGACATCCTCGGATTGCTGACCGTTCATCCTGACGGCCTGGCGCTCATCGAAGTTTTCCATCTCGCCGGCCGCGGCGAGATTGGTCGGAACGCACGGCTTGGACGTATGACACTTGGTCTGGATCCCGAGATTGCGGACGAACTGGTTGCCGTGCTCGATGCCGTCCTCGAGGAAGAAGCAGTGACCGACGGTGTTGTAGGTCACGTTGTTCTCGATTTGCAGGTTGTTCGTGCCGTGCACGGTCACGCAGCGGTTGTAGGTATCGTGGATCGCCGAGTTCTTGATGTACTGCCCGTCCGCATCGCCGACGAGATGCCAATGGATCGGATACCGCGCGAGCGTCAGGTTCTGACCCATCCGAAAGAGCTCGACACCGGAGACGTGCATCTTGCTCGACGGCATCGCCATGATGTGCCCGCCGAAGAACGACTCCTCCGCATCCGCCGATGCCTGGATCTTGATGTTGCGCGTGAGCAAGCCCACTTCGCCGCGCTCGTCCACGTCGAACGTGATCTTGCCGAAGTGCATGTACTCGAGCGGCCGATCGAGCGTGATCGTATTGCCGCGGATCGCGGCAATCGTGCGCACCTCTGCCTGCCGCGGATCGTAATCCGTCGACGCGAGGACGATCTCGTCACCGACCCTCCACCCGGAGGCATCGAGGACCTCGATCGTGGTGCTGCCCGCCTCTGCCGTCGCGGACAGCTTGGTCCAGGCGTTGGTCCGGTCACCGTGCAGGTTCAGCGTTCCGCCCGAGATCATGATGCCGCGGTCGCCCATGCCGGCCATGACGTCCTCCCCCTTGACGTTGTCGGTGAAGGTGATCGTCGCGTTGCGCGTGTGGGGGCGGTCTTCGCTGCCGATGGTCAATTCGCCGTGCAGCATGATCCACTCGGTGATCAGCTCGAGGTCGGCGTCGTTGGAGAAGGTCAGCTTGCCGTCGATCGAGAGTCCGCCGAGCGCCGGCGGACTGACGTCGAGCAGCACGTTCTTGTCTCTGGGGATGATGACCTTGTCACCCGCAACCGGCACCTTGCCGTTCGGCCACGTGGCAGGATCGGACCAGAGCGACGGCTCGGCCGACTGCGCTCTTCCTTCCTGGGGCGCCAGGACGGCGGATACGCTGACGGCGAGCAACGTTGGGATGAGCGAAAACGGCAGCGAAGAGCGATTCTTCTTATACATTGCTGAACCCCCGGATTGAACGACGCAGACCTCAGCGTGGGAGGATAGCGCGATTGTCCCGCAAATGGCGACAGCAAACACGACGCCGTCACCGCCGTGAAGCGGTCGCAGTCCGCGCCGGGAGCGTCTCGGCGTTGAAAGACGCCGCCGAGTCCGGGAAGGTTCGGGCGGCGCACTCTTCGTTCAGTCGCCGATCTCGACCTCGGCTTCGATCTCTACCGGCACGTCGAAGGGCAGCTCCGCCATGCCAACCGCGCTGCGGGCGTGCGCCCCGCGCTCCGGGCCGTAGAGCTCGAGGATCAGCTCCGAGCAGCCGTTGATCACGCTCGACTGGCGGTTGAAGCCCTCGGCCGAGTTCACCATGCCGAAGATGCGCACCCACGCACGCACGCGATCGAGATCGCCGATCGCGCGCTCGAGGCTGCCGAGCATCGCGAGCGCCGTGAGCCTTGCGGCTGCATGGCCCTGCTCGACCGTGAGCTCGCGGCCGAGCTTGCCGAGCGGCTTCGCAAGCGAGCCGTCCGCGGTGACCGGGCCGTGCCCGGAGATGAGCGCGCGGGAGCCGACGATGCGCACCGCCTGAAACGGCAGCACGACGCCGGGCGGTGGCGTGAGCGGGGGCGGCAACGTTGGGCCGAGCGCGCGCAGCTGGTCGCGGATTTCACTCAATTGAAGACGGTTGGCGAGTGGGAACAAGAAGCTGGGTCATGATAACGCATAGGACACCAGCTAGGGCTGACGCGGTAGCCAGCTCCCTGTGATTTGGCGACGGCCCTTCCTGAGTGATTCTCGTTTGGAAAAACCCCTCCGCGGACGCCGCCAGGTCGGTGACGGGTGCCTCACCGCACTCACTCGACGGCAGGCGTTCTCTTGCATTGCCGAGGGCGAACGCACCAGGCGGGCTCGGGGGTGCCACCGATCGACCCCCCAATCCGCGGCGCGCATTCTCGACCGACCGCTCATGTCATTGGCCCGTCAGTGAAGCCGCTGATGCAGTTTTCGCACCGTTGATTCAACGGAGCGCCATACCAGACCGCCGCTCCGTACTATGCACCACCCTCTCAGGCGCATCCAAAGAGTGCTTAGCGTATGTTTCGTCGTCGAGTGTCTCACGTCCTCCTGTGTCGTAGGTTACTGCTGCTATTGGTCGGATTGCCTGCTGTCGCCCACGCCGGCGCAATGTCGGTCGATATCGTCGACGCCATGACTCGCAGGCCGCTGGCAGGTGTAGTGGTGACTGCCGAATCCCGGGGTGGCGATACGAGACGCGTGACCACAGATTCCGAGGGATATGCATACTTCGAGGATCTGGCCGACAGCTTCTACGCGTTCCGCGCCGAATTGGATGGCTACGTCCCGGGGGTAGAGCCGACCGTTCGGATCGTCGAGCGCCGGACGGGGCGGCTTCGTTTCGAGCTGCGGCGGCAATCCGCTTACAACGAAGAGGTCGTCGTCGTGGGCCGAGCTCGAGGAGCCGATCCCGACGGCTCGGTAGCGGACCGCTTCTTGACGCGCGAAGAACTGACCAACGCACCCGGCAGCGGCAGTGACGTGATGCGCGCCCTGGTCGGCCTGCCGGGAGTCGTGTCGAGCGGGGAATTCGCGGCCTTTTCGGTGCGCGGTCACGGGCCGAAGAACAATCTCATATTCGTCGACGGCTTCCCATTTCCGCAGGTCGCGCATTTCGAGCAGACGCTCGGTAAAGAGACCGAAATCGTGAACGGCGGCCGCTACTCGATATTTGCCCCGAACGCGGTGACGGGCGCCGAATTCTCACCCGGCGGCTGGAGCGCCGAATTCGGCGGCCGTAAGGCGTCGCTGCTCCAATTGGAGGTCTCGGAAGGCGCGCCGTCACCGGTGGGCCGCCTGCGGCTGGACCTCGCGGGGATCGAGGCGATGTACGAAGGGCCGAGCGGCTTTCACGACGGTACGTCGATGTTCGTGCAGGCGCGGCGCTTCGACTTCGGCCAGTTCTTCGAGACCATCGAAGAAGACGATCTCGGTTCGCCGGTGTCGAGTGACCTGATCTTCAAGACGAAGACGCGTCTTGCGAACGACGACATCGAATTCCTGGCCATTTTCGCCCCGGAAACTTACGAACGGACCGTCGACAACATCCTCGCTGCGAAAAGAAAGGGAGAAGGAACCGAGGATCTGACGCTGCAAGACGACGAGCAAGATCTGATGCTGACGGGACTTACCTGGCGGCGGCGATTCGGCGATGACGGCGAATGGACCAACCGAGCGTACTTCCGTGAGAGCGATAAGGTCTCCTCGGAGGGCGAAGCGAACCACGACCTGGTGCCGGACGGGACCCCGGCCGACCAGATACCGGTGCGGGAACGTCTGTTGACGGTGACCGAAAAGGATACGGAATTCGGCTGGCGTAGCGACATCACCGTCGGAAACGCTCTGGGCCGCTTCTCCGCTGGCCTGCACGTCGTGAACATCGATCTCGATTACTCGACCACGTTGCGCGAAGACTGGATTCGCTTCATCTACGAATCGGACGACCCTCGCCCGCCTGGCGAGAACTACATAGTACTGCAACCGATCGAGATCGATTCGGTGTACCGCCAGAGCGAGACGAACTATGCTTTGTACGGAGAACAGGTGTTCGACTGGGAACGAGCCCGTCTTCGAACGGGCATGCGTTACGACTACGACGGGTTCAGCGACGAGAGTCTCTGGTCGCCGCGGATCGCGTTCAACTACGAGTTTTCGCCGTCGCTACGCTTCTCCGCGACGACCGGCGTGTTCTACGAATCGCCGAGGAATCTCGCCCGCGCGCTCGATCCGGCCAACTTCGGCCTGAAGAACGAGAAGCTCACGCACGTCGGCGCAGGAGTGGATTTTCGAATCGGCGAGAATCTGAATCTGCTGGTGGACGCCTACTCCCAGCGCATCGACCGCCGCCTCGTGGAAGGCAGCCGCGTAACCGGCGAGATCACGAACGACGGCAAAGGCAGCAACCGCGGCGTCGACGTCGTGCTCACGCGCGCATTCGACAACGGTTTTTCTGCCGATTTCGTCTATTCCTGGAACCGGTATCGCGTCGACGACAACGACGGTCGAGGCGAGTACAACTGGGATTTCAATCGCGTTCATTTCGTCGCTCTCGGCGGCCGCTGGGAGCTCAACGAGCGCTGGCAGATCGCGGCACGCTGGAGATACGGATCGGGACACCCCGGAGAACGGTTCATCACGCATGCGGATGTTCTCGCGCCCGCGCTGCCCGTGCGATTCTCGAAGGAGATCATAGAGACGAACGTCGGCCGCAGCAGGGCGTTCAACGCGCTGGATTTTCGGGTCGACTACCGGCGCCCGATAGGCCGACTGGACCTGGTCTTCTTCCTGGACGTTCTGAACTTGAACGGCGGACCGGCCGGCTTGCCCGACGAGTTCGACGTGCTGACCGGGCAGTCGATAAAGGAAGACGAGGAAACTTTGCCACTGTTGGGGCTCACCTTCGAGTACTCGTGGTAGCTTCCTGGATGCTCCCTATGAATCGCAACGCCGTGGTCAGCAACGGGACCGTTTTCGGAGCCTGGGCGCTCGGGCGTTCCATCGCGGTCGTCAGCGCCCTCCTCGTCGTGATGTTCGTGGTGATCGAGCCCGAGGCTAGCCGGGGTTTGGGCGTAGCGGCAAGAACGGTCTTCTGGGTGATTCACGTCGGACTCGGACTCGCAGCCCTCTACGCCGCAAGCTGGCTCGTGATGCCGCACATGATGAATTCCTTGCCGGCGTGGCTCGTATTGCTCGTTGCCGGGACCGGCGGCGCATTACTCGTCACGCCGCTGAGCTACCTGGTGGAACAGGTGCTGCCGCTAACGCTCCGCCCTATCGAAGACGAGGACGAGTGGCTGGCTGTGTTCGCCGCCCGCGGTGGGTGGCAAGCCCTTGCGGTCGAGTTCCTCCAGCTGGCACCGGCGACGTTGGTCTCCTGGATGATCATCAATCTGCCGTTTCTCGCGCATCGGCGACGACTCGCCGATGCGCAAGACGTAAACGCCCCAGGCTCTGCCGAGACGGTCGAGCTCGACAAGGCGGAAGCGGGCCGCTACGCCGAATCCGCCCGGGCGGAGTTCTTGAGCCGATTGCCCGAATCACTGGGGACGAACGTCCTTGCGATTTCTTCCGACCTTCACTATCTGCACGTCTACACGGACCTTGGGCACTGCATGATTCTCGGTTCTCTGCAGCAGGCCGCGGATGCCATGGGGGACGCCGGCTTCCGCATCCATCGATCCCACTGGGTGGCGAAGCGTGCGATCGTGAAGATCGTCAAGCAGGGCAATCAATGGTACTGCCTGCTATCCAACGGCCTGAAAATACCCATTAGCCGCCGCAATAAGTCCACGGTCGCTGGCTGGTTCGGCCATACGACTCGAATCGTCACAGTCAGGAAAAGCAGCACGGACGCGGGTTGAGCGTCCCGCGGCAGGCGATCGCTTCGGGGGTGGACATGCGCTCCGCCGGCTCTTCGTCAACGCCACTCTCCAAGACTTCGCGCTGTTGCGCGTTATGGGCGTAGATCAACACGGCGCCCAACGCCATCAAGGTAACGGCTACGATCAAGGCGAATTGGAAGTTCTGCAGGCCGCCGCTTATCGCATAGCCGACAAACCAGGACGATAATCCTAAGGTCCAAAACATCGAGAATCCTGCTGTTGCCGTGCCGAGTTGTATCGCCCTTCGCAGAGGGAGCAACGCGCGTCCCAGCACGAAGGCGCTGACAATGCTTCCTGCAATCAGGGCTTGCCACACGAGCGCGCTCATTCACAGATCCCCTGGGTCAGCGGGATAGGAAGACCGTCACAGGTCGAAGAGAACGCGGCCGCTGAAAGCGGCGGCATAACGCTCCGGTTGAGCGGCCGCACGCCGACGTTTTCCTGCGCAGCGCGAGCGTGCACAATCTAGCAGCGCGCTTGCGCCGCGCACGCGCCAGCGCTGAAGCGGTCCGCTCCAACCGGTTGTTAGGTGCTCCGCTCAGCATTACACTGAACCTATTTCTATGTCGTATGTTTCCCCATGGACGCCGATACTCTCAAAAGGCTTCACTCTGAAGCCCTCACTCTACCCGAGCGAGAACGCGCAGAACTCGCATATGCTTTAGTGCGTAGCCTCGATCAGCCTGCTGACTCCGATGCGGTCGAAGAATGGGATAAGGAGCTCGTCAGGCGCCTCAATGCCATTGATTCAGGAACCGCAAAGCTCATCGATCGCGAGGAGTTGCAGCGTCGGTTCCGGGAGCGGCTTGAGCGACGATAGTGCCTCGAGTACGAATCCTCGAGGAAGCGGCCGAAGAAGCCGTGGAGGCAGCCGACTGGTATGACCGGGAGCGTCCTGGTCTCGGCGCCGAGTTTGCCGAAGCTGTCAATGCGGCTCTGGATCTGCTCGAAGAAGGCCTCGTACCTCTTGTAAATATGCCCGGAGCCGCCGGGCTGTACGGCGCAAAACGTCTGATACTCCGACGCTTCCCATACGATATCGTCGTTCGACCATCTGGGGACGAAATCCTCGTCGTCGCCGTCGCCCACCACTCCCGTCGACCTGGCTACTGGAGAGGTCGACTGCGCACCTAACGCTCAGATCAGCGGCGTGGCAAAAGGAGCGCGGCCCTTGGCTCCGCAAGGGGCGTGACGCTTTTGACATGTCCGCTGCATCTGATTGCTAGCCGTCCGATGGGAGCGCGCCGACTGCGCCATCGCCGTAGAAGACCGCTCCATCGTTGCTTGGCGCCTCCGGCCACGTCTGCGGCGGGAGATCGCGCAGATGAACCGGTACTCGCGCCCGGTGTGTACCCGAGTTCAACATATAGTCCCTCAAGTTGGGTAGCCGAATGCGACGAGCTTTCTCATCCCACGCCACCATGAACGCAAGCGGAAAGTACTTCAGGCACCAGAAGCATAACGGAGGCGTCTTGAAGAAGCTGGTTATCAGTGCGGCATCTCGAATCGCAACCTGTCGTCGGTATGGATAGACCCAGTAGTGAACATCAATACCGTTAGGCAGCGGCAAGGCCGGATCCAAGAAGAAGTCGATAGCGCCTTTAAGTGCCGAAGTCCTCTCTCGCCGTTCGAGACCTACGGCGAGCAAATGGCCAAGAATCGACCGCACAACGAGGCCGGGAGTGATTTCCACGAACACAACCTCGGGCACAGCAACAGCACCGCGCAACAACGCGCCAACGGCATTACTGAACTCGATGAGCGTTGGATCATAGTTCGATCCGAGGAGGTCGCTGTTGCATGTGCCGCACAGACTCCTAAAGTGCACGCCACTCTGCATCCGGCGCGCCCTCCGCTTCCGTCCGACCGGTCTTTCAGCGCCGAGCAGCTCGACGATGTGAAGCAGATCGACTTGGGGAACCTTCAATGTTCCCTTCGGAGGTACGTGGTCCTCTGTCAGTGGGCCGTAGGAATCGCAGATGTTGCAGTACCCGATCTTACGACCGCGGGTATCCACATAGCCGTACTTGTTGAGCAGTTGCGCCATGGCAGCAATCGAGCGGCTAACGCCCAAGTTCACCGGCGGCGCGGTAAGCGGAACAGCGGGCACTTTATCAACGATCTCAGCGGTGCCCCTGGCACGCCCACGCCGAAGGTGAACGCGGTCCGCTGCAACGACTTGTTCGGCGTATCTGCCGCAACACCAACAGCGTCTATTGATGTCTCTCTGCAGCTACTCACCCGAGCACATTTTGCACATGAAAAAGGCCACTACTCTATGCACGCTCACCGCGATCCATTGCGTTAACTGCGGACCAAATATGAACTGCCCAACCTAAGAACACCGTCCAAAGAATGACGGCAAGAACGAACTGAAATACTGCCATAAGCAGTCTGCGTTGAAACAGTTGGCCGAGGCCTGGAAAAATCAGGCTGCAAAGCCCCCCAGTCACATCGATACCCTGTCCTCGGTCCTGCGTGTTCTGAGCGAGCTTGTAGTCGTCTAGAATGGCGGCAGCGGCCATTGATATGTACTTGCTCCTTGCCGCGTTCTCGTCGCCATTACAGCGGACAAGCGCCTGCGCCATGATCCCTTCTCGAATCTGACCAGCACGAAACTCCCGTAGCGCTTGCTCGTACGCGGCTTCTTGGAGCTTCCGTCGAAAAATCATTCCTTCTCGTAGCTCTTCCAGTATGGTCATTTGCTGCGGCCGCTCCCGTCTCTAGCAGGTATTGACGGCGATATTATGACGCCCCAACCACGGCCGAAGTCCTCGACAAATCTCTCATTCGCGCGATCACGCGTCTACTGCCTCGACTGGCCGGTTGCGAGGGGCGCCGAGAGATATCGCCGAACGCCGCAGTTGAGCGGCGGCGCGCTGCGCGGTCCAGGGCGTCGCAGGCGCATAATGGAGTGCCGCGCCTGCGGCGCGCACGCGATGACGTATCGACGTCCGCTCCAACTGCTTGTTCGGCGACTTGTGTAGTTCCTTCGCAGTCATCGGCGCCTCCTTCTTCGTGGCTTCTCCAGCCCCTTCAGAATCTGGTGCTTCAGAACTTCTTCGACAATGACCGCTGTGACCGCAGGCACGACGCCATCCTTTCCGCCGAAAAGGAATCTAATCAGGGGGTATAGGAGCAGACACGGTCCCAACGTGAGAATGAAAATGCCGCCGTCAGCCACATCGCGAGGAAGGAGCGTCATACCCGTAACGAACGCAACCAACGCCGCCCAACAGAAGAGGGACGAACGTAAACGCCGTACGATATCGCCGTTCAAGGTGCGGATCGTCTCGTACGGCCATGCGGTTGGCCGGTTGGCGGCATTGCGACTCATTACCTCCAACATCGCCTGACGGCACTGCGCTTCGAAATCCTTCTGTCGCCGCGTCTTCGGGTCATCCCGTGGGAAGAACATGTACCTTCACTCCCGGCATCCAACGACGAGCGTAAGGGCTACGTCGAGTCGTCAGGATTGTCGCCGAACGCTCGCGATCAGCGGCACAGGCAAGCTGGCGCGGCTTTGCGCCAGCAAAAGGCGTGACAGCTTGACTTTGTCCGTCTGCATCGCGCTGTTGGGCGGCACTAGCCCATGACCTCGAAGCAATCGCAGTACCATTGGTCTGCTCCCCCAGATTAGTCCCGGAATGAAGTAGAGTCTGCTCATCGGGAGCAGACGAATGAAGAGGCGACGATTCACAGAAGAACAAATCATCGGGGTGCTTAAGGAAGCGGAGGCCGG
>Ga0180217_1004294_pt1 | contig 11365 bp, 10 predicted proteins | sample eDN3rd37CBELigOP_FD_128521 | JGI IMG/M metagenome (GOLD analysis project Ga0180217, IMG submission 128521) | Enriched Organic Plus compost microbial communities from Emeryville, California, USA - eDNA 3rd pass 37_C BE-Lig OP (version 2) (version 2) ... | reverse complement strand
CGCGTCGACGAACCCATCCACCCGCTCGGCGTGGTCGGGCTCGTCGGCCTCGAAGAGCAGCAGCGCCTCGGGGCGGTGGTGGGGGATCGCCTGCTCGGGGAAGAAGTGCGGGTCGCGGGCCGCGACGACCCCCTCCACCGCCAGCAGCCCGGCGTGGCGGTGGTCGGGGTGGAGCCGGTAGCGCTTCCACGGGTCGTGGCCGAGGACGACGGTGGGTCGCAGCCGCCGGATCCAGTGGGCCACCTCCCAGCGCTGGCGCAGCCCGGAGTCGAGCTCGCCGTCCGGCCAGCCGAGGAACACGCACTCACCGGTGGCGCCGAGCGCCTTGGCCGCGGCGCGCTGCTCGGCCTGGCGGGTGACGACCAGCTCGGCGACATCGGCGGCGGGGTCCCAGCTGCCCTTCGAGCCGTCGGTGCAGATCAGGTGGTGGACGACGCAGCCGGCGGCCGCCCACTTGGCCAGCGTGGCGCCAGCGCCGAACTCGACGTCGTCGGGGTGGGCGCCGATGGCCAGCGCCACGGCGGGGACGGGGAGATCGGTCGACATCAGACCTCGACAGGGTGGGGATCGGGTGGGGTGGTGCCGGCGGCGACCAGCGCCGCGATCGAGCCGGGCAGGGCCAGCGGCGGCGGCGGGGACAGGTCCTCGGGGAGGTCGACGTCCCAGGCGAGGCGCTCGTCGGCCACGAGGCGGGCGACGAGCCCGCAGCGCACGGCCTCGGCGCGGTGGGCGCGGAAGCTGCCCGGGCCGTAGGCGAAGCGGAACCCCGCGTCGGTGGGGACGCAGGCCACGTTGGTGCCGTCCCGGCGCCGGTCGGGCACGAGGGTCACGCCGGGGAAGTCGGCCAGCCAGGCCAGCTCGCTGGCCAGCGGCAGGTCCGCGTGGGCGACGATCGCCCGGTCCACGCCCCGCCGGCGCAGGTGCTCCACCCCGGCCTCGACCGCACCGTTGAGCCCGAGCCCGGGCGTCCACAGCACCTCGGCGCCCTCCCGCTCGGCCCAGGCCCGCACCTCCTCGTCGTCGCAGACGACGACCACCGGCAGCGGCGCGGCCGCCCGCAGCACCCGGGCCGCCATCGCCCGGGCCAGCTCGGCGCGGGTGGCCGGGTCGAACGTCGCCGCCAGGCGCAGCTTCGCCTGCGCGAACGCCTTCACCGGCACGAGGACCGACGCACGCGCGTGCGGGACGGGGTTCGGCAGCGCTGGCATCGGCGCCAACCCTACGAGCCCGCTCGGGGCCTATCCTCCCGCCATGCCGATGCAGGTGGCCGTGATCGGTGGGGGGTCCTGGGGGACGACGGTGGCCCACCTCTGCGCGCACAACGCCCCGACGACGCTGTGGGCCCGACGACCCGAGGTGGCAGCGGAGGTCGTCGCCCGCCACACCAACGAGACCTACCTGCCCGGGTTCGCGCTGCACCCCGAGCTGCGGGCCACGGCCTCGCTCGAGGAGGCGGTGTCCACCGCCGACGTGCTCGTGATGGGCGTGCCCAGCCACGGCATGCGCGACACCGCCCGGGCGCTCGCCCCCCACCTGCGGCCCTGGGTGCCGGTGGTCAGCCTGTCGAAGGGCCTCGAGCAGGGGACCCGGCTGCGGATGACCCAGGTGCTCGAGGAGGAGCTGCCCGGCCACCCGTGTGGGGTGCTCACCGGCCCCAACCTGGCCAAGGAGATCCTCGCCGGCGACGCTGCCGCCACCGTCGTGGCCATGGAGGACACGACGATCGCCGAGGCGCTCCAGGAGATCTTCTCGACCGAGCGGTTCCGCGTGTACACGAACCCCGACGTGGTCGGCTGCGAGGTGGCCGGCGCCCTCAAGAACGTGATGGCGATCGCCTCGGGCATGGCCGACGGGCTCGGCACCGGCGACAACACCCGCGCCGCGGTGATCACCCGTGGCCTGGCCGAGCTCACCCGCCTCGGCTGCGCCATGGGCGGCCAGCAGGTCACCTTCGCCGGGCTGGCCGGCATGGGCGACCTGATCGCCACCTGCATCTCGCCGCAGAGCCGCAACCGCTACGTGGGGGAGCAGCTCGGGCGGGGCCGGACGATCGACGAGATCGTCGCCGAGATGCACATGGTGGCCGAGGGCGTGAAGACCTCGAAGGTCGTGGTCGAGCTGGGCGAGATCCACGGCGTGGAGCTGCCGATCGCCCAGTCCGTGTACCGGGTCATCCACGAGGGGATGTCGGCCAGGGAGGCGTACCGGGGGCTGCTCAGCCGCCGCCACCGCCCCGAGATGCACAGCATGCCCGGCAACTGATTGCATGGCCCGCATGCGCCTCCGCCTGCGCCGCGCCGCGTCGTCGCCGGCCGCCCGGCCCCCGCTCCCTGACGGCTGGCACCGGCCCCGGTGGTCGGGGCGGGGGACCACGATCGGCACCCTCGACGGCGGCGCCCGCGCCCTCGTCGACCCGGCCGGGCTGGTGTCGCCGGCCGGTCGGACCTGGTCGCTCGACTGGTGGATCGGCGCCGAGGACCGGTGGCGGCTCCCGGCCGAGGAGGTGGCGGTTCGCCAGCGCCTCGTCGGCAGCGCACCGGTCGTCGAGACCCGCCTGCGGGTCCCGAGTGGCGACGCCGTGCACCGCGCCTGGGCGGCCCGCACCCTCGACGGCCACGACGTGCTCGTCGTCGAGGTCCACAACGACTCCAAGGTGCCCTTCGCGGTGGCGCTCGCGCTGCGGCCGGTGACCGCCGAGGGCGTCGGCGCGATCGAGCGCCTCCGCCTGCAGGGCGACCAGCTCGAGGCCGACGGCGAGGTCGCCCTCGTGGCGCCCCGCGCGCCGGGCCGCGCCGCGCTGGGCACCGGCTCCGACGGCGACGTCACCGACCTCGTGCTCGACGGCCGCGCCGGCGAGGACGCCGACCTCGCACCGGTCACCTGCGGCGAGGGCCTCGCGAACGGCGCCCTGCTCTTCCCCCTGGCCCACACCGCCACCCTGCGCGTCGTCCTGCCCCTCGGCGGGCCGCCGGTCCGCCCGGCCGACGTGCCCGGTCCCGACGACGTCGCCTCCGGCTGGGCCCGCCAGGCGTCGGTGGGCGCCCGGGTCGAGCTGCCCGATCGGCGACTGCGCGACGCGGTGGCCGCCAGCGCCCGCCACCTGCTCCTCGCCCCGCCGTCGGCCGAGGTGGCCGAGGCCCTCGACCTGCTCGGCCTGCGGGCCGCGGCCACCACCGCGCTCGACGGCGCGCTGCGCGCCGGCCGGGACCGGCCCGGCGCGCTCCTCCGCGCCCTCGGGCGCCACGGCGACCTCACCCCGCCCGAGCCGCCGGCCTCGCCCGCCCTCGACCTCCTCGCCCGGGTGGCCGGCCACGTCGACCTGCCGCTCGTCGTGGCCGAGGCGGTGGCCGTGCTGGCCCGCACCGACGACGCCGACCGGGCCGCCGGCCACGGCGCCCTCCCTGCTGTCGCCCGGCTCCTGGCCCGGATCGGGGAGCCGCGCGCCGCCGACGACGTCGAGGCCCTCGCCGCCCGGGTCGGTCTGCCCGAGGCGACCGGCCCCGAGGAGCCGCTCGCCGCGCTGCTGCGCGAGGCGTCGGGCACCTGGACCTGGGCCGGGCCGGCCGGACCTCACGACCCGGCCGCCAACGCCCGGGCGGTGGCGCTCGTGCGCGACCTCCTCGTCGCCGAGGCCGACGGCACGCTCGCCCTGTCGCCGGTGGTGCCCGAGCCGTGGCTCGGCCAGGGCTGGGAGGTCCACGACCTCCCCACCCGCCACGGGCGGCTCTCGTTCGCGGTGCGCTGGCACGGCGAGCGCCCGGCCCTGCTGTGGGAGCTCGAGCCCGCCGGCGCGGCACCCGTCGAGCTCACCGCCCCCGGCCTCGACCCCGGGTTCCGCACCGCCGACGCCTCCGGTGACGCCCTCCTGGCGCCGGTCGCGCTGCCCGAGCGGGCGCCGCGCCGGGGCCTGACGATGCCGGTGGCGATCGAGCCGCTCCATCGGCGGTCGTCGTGAGCGACCGGGACCCCAGCCCGGACGACCGGGTCGCCCGCGACGCCCCCACCCTCGAGCTGCCCGCCGTCCGCTCCGGCCTCCCCGCCGAGGACCTGCACGACCTCGTGCGGGCGCTCGGCGTGCCCCCGCGGGAGATCGAGCAGGCCGCGGCCGAGGGCGCGCTCCTCGTGCTCGCCATCGAGCGCCTCGCGCTGCCCCAGGCGTTCCGCTACGACGTGCGGGGCGCGGCCGAGGCCACCGGGCTGCGGGAGGACGAGGTCCGCCACATCTGGCGCTCCCTCGGGTTCCCCGAGCCCGCCGACGGCGAGGTGGTCTTCTCCGAGGTCGACGTGCGCAACCTGCGGTCCGTGGCCGAGCTCATGGCCGCCGGGCTCGTCCCTCCCGACATCGCGTACGCGATGACCCGGGTGATCGGCTCGTCGCTGGCCCGGGTGGCGTCCGCGATCGTCGACGCCGTCAGCGCCCGGGCCAGCGAGCTCGACCTCGAGCACCGCGCCGACCGGGTCGTGCAGGCGGGCGCGTTCCTGCCGATGTTCCCCGCCGTGCTCGAGCAGGTCTGGCGCCGGCACCTGCAGGTGGCGGCCCGGCGCCGCCTCCTGCGCGGCGACGCCGAGGACGGGGTCGGCCTCGTCGTCGGCTTCGCCGACCTCGTCGGGTTCACCGCCCTCTCGCAGGAGGCCACCGACGAGGAGCTGGCCGGGGTGGTCGACCGGTTCGAGCGCCTCGCCTACGACGTGATCGTGGCCGGCGGCGGGCGCGTCGTGAAGATGATCGGCGACGAGGTGATGTTCCTCGTCGACGACCCGGTGGCCGCGGCCGACGTCGCGCTCGGGCTGGCCGAGGCGTCACGGCAGGCCGACGGGCTGACCGACGTCCGCGTCGGGCTCGCCGTGGGCCCGGTCCTCGAGCGCGAGGGCGACGCCTTCGGGGCCACCGTCAACCTGGCCAGCCGGGCCACCGCGATCGCCTACCCGGGCACGGTGGTGGTGTCCCCCGAGCTGCGAGCGCTCCTCGAGCCGCACCCCGAGTACTCGTTCCGCAGCCTGCGCCCCCGGACCCTGAAGAACATCGGTCGGGTGGCGCTGTCGGTGCTGCGCCGCGCCGACGAGGAGCCGAGGTCGGCGACGATCCGCGACGTGATCGAGGACCGCCGCCGCCGGATCCGCGACGCCGTCGCCCAGGGGCTGAGCGCCCTCGGCGTCGACCTCCCCGGTGCCGACGCCGGCGAGGGCGACGGCACCGAGGGGGACGACCGCTGACCGGCTGGGCTCAGCCCTCCAGGCGGTCCTTGAGCGCCTGGGCCGCGCCCTCGTACACGCCGCCGAAGACTGCCGCCATCTCCTCCGGCTCCACCTCGTAGCTCCAGGTGAACCGGGTGCCGTCGCCGTCGGGCTCGACCGACAGCGTGGCCAGGTGGTGCTCGACGGGCATCGGGCCCTCGAAGAGCGTGTACGACTGGGTGCGGGCCTCGTCGTCCTGGGCCACGAGGCGCTCCTTGAGCGTCATGCCCATCGTCTCGAGCGTGCGGACGTCGCCGTCCACCTCGCAGCGGTCGATGCCCGACATCCAGCGGTCGAGCCCGCCGAAGTCGGAGATCAGCTCCCAGACCTCCTCCGGGCGCCGCGCGATGTGGACCTCGGTCCTGCCCTCTGCCATGTGCCTCCCCCTCCGGGTGTTCGGGTCGAGCGCGCAGTCTGCCACCCGCCGCCGCCCCGCCCGGACCGTCGCCGGCGCGGCTCGGGTCACGGCTCGGCGAGCACCGCGGTGGCGATCTCCCACGGGCCGAGCGAGAAGCGCTCCTCGAAGGGCCGCTCGGGTCGGCCCCGCAGGTCGACGAGCCAGCCCCGCCGCCCGGCCATGGTCACCTCGGTGGGCGCGTCGCTCGGGTTGAACGCGCGCACGTGCAGCTGGCCCGATTCCCGGAGCACCGCGCTGACCTCTGCACCCTCGACCGAGAGCAGCCGGCCCTGCGCCGGGCGGGTGCCGGCGGACCCGCCGCCCCGGGTGACGAGCAGCGGCAGGAAGGCGTCGTCGACGACGGCGTAGGGATCCCGGTCGCCGAGGTGCAGGGCGAACCGGAGCTCCACCGGCACCTGGAGCTGGGGCCCCTCCATCGGCGTCATCGGCCCGGCCGGCAGCGGGCGGGTGGCCATCGGACCCTGGGACAGCATCCCGCTGGCCCGCACCAGCGTGACCGCCAGGGCCCCGGCGGTGCCGTCGACCACGTCGACCAGCTCGTACTCGAGCAGGCCCTCGTGGGCGACGGTGAGGCCGCCCGCCCGAACGAACCGCCGGGACGGGAACGTGGGCAGGCCGACCTCGGTGGGGCCGCCCTCGGCCTCGAGGCCCCGCTCCACCACGGCGAAGGCGCACTCGGCCTCCGAGCGGTCGGCCCGGGAGGGCAGCGGCAGGTGGACCCGGAGGCGGTGGTCCCGCAGCCCGTGGTTGTCGAGCGCCACGGTCACCCGCACGAGGTCCTCCCCGGCGCCGAGCTCGAGCGTGGTGCGCACCGCCACCTCGGCCCGCCCCACCCGACGGTCGCCCTCGACGTGGGTGGGGAGCGCGTAGGTGCGCCGGACCTCGAGTCGGCCCCGCACCGGCCCCGCCTCCACCACCCGGGTGTCGACGGCCAGCGGCTGGTCGACGAGGAGGCCGTCCGGCGGCGGGCACCAACTGTACGTGTCACCCACGTCGCCCCCGTCGACGAGCGCGCCGAAGCCCCGGTGGCCGTCGACGGCGAAGGTCCCGTCGGCCAGGTCCACCTCCACCCGCACGCGGCCGTTGTCGAGCGACCGGTCGGTCACGGCCACCGGGTCGGTGGCCGCCGGACCGGTCCAGGCCCGCCAGCCGAACCCGTCGACCACCGGCGCGGCGGCGAGCACGGTGACCGCCGGGCGGTTGCGGACCCGCACCCGCACCTGCTGGCCGGCCCGCTCCTCGCGCAGCGCGGCGAGGGCCCGGCGCTCGCTCGGGCCGACCAGGTTCCCCTCCGGGCCCCGCTCCACGGTCATCAGCACCTCGCCGCCGAGCGTCTCGATCGTGAAGGCGAGGATCGCGTGGAGGTACTCGAGCTCGGCCACGGTGACGGTGGCGATCTCCACCGGGGTGGCGTCGAGGAGCACCCGCTCGGCTGGGCGGGCCGACACGAGCTGGCAGCCCGCGGGGACCTCCTCGCCGGGCAGGCGCAGCTCCACCACGCCGCCGCGGGCCCGGGCCGAGGGGTTGACGAGCACCGGGGTCCGCCCGTCCACCGCCACCGTCGCCCCGAGGGCGCCGAGCGCCCGCTCGGCGAGGCCGTCGGCGATCTGCGTGGCCTCGGCGTAGCGGTGCAGCACGGCGTCGCACACCTCGTCGACCGAGCAGGCGCAGATCGAGTCGTGGGCGCTGTTGCGGATCACCTCGAGCCAGGCCAGGTCGAGCAGCCGGGCGGGCCACTCGTCGCGGGGCAGCACGAGCGCCGACAGCGGCTCGGCCAGCCGCTCGAGCGCCCGCTCGGCCCGGGCCGCGGCCTGCTTCACGTCGACCCGGTTCGACGCGACGCCCATGAGCAGGTTGGCCCGGGCCCCCGAGCGCAGCTCGCCCGTCCACGACGGCAGCCCCTCGGTGGGCGCCTCGGCCAGGTGGTCGGCCAGCGAGGCGACGCGCAGCTCGTAGGGGCTGTCGCCGGCGGCGGCCAGGGCGTTGGCCTCGGCCACCACCCGCCCGAGCCACGGCTGGGGCATGAGGTGGTCGGTGCCGTTCATCCAGAGGATCGGGCCGACGAGGAGGTCGCCCTGCTCCTCCTCGAACTCGGCGATCCGCCGCACGAGCGCCTTCGCGTCGTCCGGCACCCGGGCGCCGTTGCCGTACCCCTGCGGGAGGTACTCGGCCCGCACCGTCGAACCGTCCGGCGACGACCACCAGAACCCGCTGCGGTCGATGGCCGACGGGACGCCTCGCCACACCACCGCGTGCTCGAACCCGAAGCGGCGCAGCAGCTGGGGCATCTGGGCCACGTGACCGAACATGTCCGGCAGGTAGCCGACCTCCATCGCCCCGCCGAAGCGAGCCGCCACCCGCAGGCCTCGCTGCAGGTTCCGCACGAGGGTCTCGCCCGAGACGAGGAACTCGTCGGGCAGCGCGTACCAGGGCCCCATCGCCAGCCGTCCGGTGCCGGCGAGCGCCCGCAGGCGCTCCTCGGCTGCGGGCCGCACCTCCAGGTAGTCCTCCACCACCGCCATCTGCCCGTCGAGCAGGAAGTGGGCGTAGGACGGATCCCGCTCCAGCTCGTCGAGCAGCTCGTCGAGCAGGTCGACGAGGCGGAGCCGGAACGTCTGGAACGGCTGGTGCCACTCCCGGTCCCAGTGGGTGTGCGGGACGATGTGGACGCGCCGAGGAGCCATGCGCGGCACCGTATTCGCTCCCCCCGCCGCCCGCGCCGGGTCAGCGCAGGTCGAGGTCGCGCAGGTCGAGGTGGGGGTCGGGCCAGCGGAGGCCCATCCGCTCGAGGACGTCGATGACGATCGCGGCGACCGCCCAGGTCCGGTACCACTTCCGGTCCGCGGGGACGACGTACCACGGGGCGTGCTCGGTGCTCGTCCGGGTGATCGCCTCGGCGTAGGCCCGCTGGTAGTCGTCCCAGCGGCGGCGGGCCACGAGGTCGTCGGGTCGGAGCTTCCAGCGCTTCGTCGGGTCGGCGAGGCGGGCGGCCAGCCGCTCGGCCTGCTCGTCGCGGCTGATGTGCAGGAAGACCTTCACGATCGTGGTGCCCTCGTCGACGAGCATCCGCTCGAAGGCGTTGATGTGGTCGAAGCGCCGCTGCCACACCGCCTCGGGCACCAGGCCCTCGACCCGGGCGACGAGCACGTCCTCGTAGTGGCTGCGGTCGAACACCCCGATCTCGCCCGCAGCCGGCACCTCGGCGTGGACCCGCCACAGGTAGTCGCGCTCGAGCTCGGCCCGGGTGGGGGCCTGGAACGACACCACCCGCAGGCCCGCCGGGTTCACGGCGCCGAACACCCGGCGGATCGTGCCGCCCTTGCCTGCGGTGTCGGTCCCCTGGAGCACGACGAGGAGCCGCTCCTGACGGCGGGCCCAGAGCAGGTCCTGCAGCTCGGCGAGCCGGACGGCCTGGGCCCACGACGCCGCCTTGGTGGCCTCCTTGCCGCCGGGGGCCGCGCTCGTGTCCGCCGGGTCGATCTCGGCCAGGTCGACGGTGCGGCCGGGCTCGATCCGGTGCAGCGACGGGTGCGGGGTCATCGGCCGAGCGTAGGGCTGCCCTCCCGGGATCGGGCGGGTGCTCTACCCTCGGCGCTGATGTCGACGGCCGGGACGACGACTGCTCGATCGGCGCGCTCGGCGCCGGTCCTGCGCAAGGCGCTCAAGCGCGCCGCCCCGACCACCGCGGTCGAGCGGGCGCTGTGGGCCGAGGGCCACGACGTCGTCGTCGGGATCGACGAGGTCGGCCGGGGTGCCTGGGCCGGGCCGCTCACGCTCGGGGCGGCGGTCATCCCGAAGGACCGGCGGGTCAACAAGATCCGCGACTCGAAGCTGCTCACCGAGCGCGAGCGCGAGGCGCTCTTCGACCGCATCGCGGACTGGTGCGTCGCCTGGTCCGTCGGGCACGCCAGCGAGGAGGAGTGCGACGAGCTCGGCATGTCCGAGGCCCAGCGCCTCGCCGCCCAGCGGGCCCTCGAGGGGCTCGGTGTGGCGCCCGACTGCGTGCTGCTCGACGGCAAGTGGGACTTCGTCGGCCAGGGGAGCACCCGCCTCCTCGTGAAGGGCGACGCCCGCTGCCTCTCGATCGCCGCCGCCTCGATCCTGGCCAAGGTCACCCGGGACCGGATCATGCGGGCGGAGGCCGAGCACCACCCCTACTGGTCCTTCGAGCTCAACAAGGGCTACCCGTGCCCCCGCCACAAGGCGGCGCTGCAGGGGTTCGGCCCGTCCGCCATCCACCGGAGGTCCTGGGTGTTCATGGATCACCTGCCCTGGGGCGGGGTCCCGAGGTTCGTGCCCCCGCCGCCGGTGGACCCCGAGCACCGGTACCAGCAGCAGCTCTTCTGACCCATGACCGCACCGCTCCCTCCCGACCTCGTCGTCGAGGTCCGTCGCACCCTGGTCGACCTCCGGGCCGCCCGGCTCGCCTCGACCGCGTGGCCGGTCGTGGCCGGGGACCTCGGCCGCCTGGCCGGCGCCGTCGAGCGGGCTGACGAGGCGGCTGTCCGCCGGGCGCTCGTGCCGGTGGCCCAGGCCACCTTCGAGGGCAAGGTCCGGGGACGGCTGGCCGGGGCCGACCGGCGGGCCGCGGCCGTGGTCGCCGCCACCAAGCCGAGCCCGGCGCTGCCGATCGTCGGGCTCGTCAGCGCCGTGGTCCTCGTCGTCGTCGGCTACCTGATCGGCGGGTGGCCCGTCGCGGCGCTCACCGCTGCGTTCGCCGTGTTCATCGCCGTCGTGGCCTACGCCGGCAGCCACTCGAACCGGGCCCGGATGGAGCGCCGCCGCGCCGAGGCGCTGGCTCCCACGAAGGAGGCCACGGAGCCGCCGCCGCCGGTGGTGCGGGGCGCGATCGACCGGATCGAGGCGCAGCTCGACGGCACCCCGCCGCCTGCGGGCTGAGGCCGACTTCGCCGTCGCCGGCGGCCCTCGGTACGGTCGGTCCCGCCGTGGAACCCGCTCGTCGCCTCCCCGTCGTCGCCCTCGTCGCCTGGACGTTCCTGGTGTGGACCACCCGGATCCGCAACATCTGGGCCGACGACGCGCTCACCACCGGCGAGCAGTGGGCCCGCACCGCGCTCGCGCTCAGCTTCACCGTGCTCGGTCTGGCCGTGGCGAGCGCCCTCGCCACCCGGGCCCGGTGGCTGCGCCCCGCCGTCGTCGCCCTCGCCGCCTGGAGCATCGGCGTGTGGGTCGTGCGCTCGATCGGCATCGCCACCGCCGGCCACGACGCCGGGTTCGTGGCCGTGCACCTCCTGCTGGCCGTCGTGTCCGCGGTGCTGAGCGTCCTCGCCGTGCGGGCCACCGCCGCCCGAACGGTCGCCGCGCCGGTCTCCTGACGCGGAGCGGGGCCGACCGGGATCCCGGCCGGCCCCGACCTCGGGACGTGGGGTGCGCGGGGCGTCAGCCCGTGTAGCGGGGCTGCTGGGTCACGGGCTGCGCGGCCGGCGGCTCCGGAGCGGGCTGCGGCGTGGGCTGCGGCTCGGGCTGCGGGGCTCCGCAGGCGACCTCGGCGTCGAAGGTGATGGTGATGGCGCCGTCGCCCTCCTGCACACCGCTGGCGAAGGTGGCGTCGGCGGGCCCGAAGGACGAGCCGCCGCCACCGCCGGCGCCGGAGGTCGCGAAGCCGGCGCCGCCGCCACCGCCTCCGAACCAGCCGCCGCCACCGCCGCCGCCGCCGTCGCCGTGCGAGCCGCCCTCACCGCCCTGGCCCTG
>Ga0180217_1004292_pt1 | contig 11372 bp, 10 predicted proteins | sample eDN3rd37CBELigOP_FD_128521 | JGI IMG/M metagenome (GOLD analysis project Ga0180217, IMG submission 128521) | Enriched Organic Plus compost microbial communities from Emeryville, California, USA - eDNA 3rd pass 37_C BE-Lig OP (version 2) (version 2) ... | reverse complement strand
CGCATTGTGCCTGTGGATGTCTATGTGCCGGGCTGCCCGCCGACGGCGGAGGGGCTCGTTTACGGTATCCTCCAGTTGCAGAAGAAGATCCGACGGACGGGGACCATCCTGCGTGGCTGAGGTGGTGAAGAGCGCGGCGGAAGCGGGCTCGGTCGCAACGGCCAGGCGCGCATCGGAACTGCAGGCCCTGGGCGAGGCCGTGCGCGACTCGCTGCCCGAGGGCGTGGTCGAGGAGATCCAGCTGGAGCGCGGCGGGCATGAACTGGCGCTGCGCGTGCAGCGCGAGTCGCTGCCGCAGGTCATGACGCTGCTGCGCGATGATGAGCGGTTCGCCTTCGAACAACTGGTGGATCTCTGTGGCGTGGACTGGCCGGAGCGCCCGGAGCGCTTCGAGGTGGTCTATAACCTGCTGAGCCTGTCGCTGAATCAGCGCATCCGTGTGGTCGTGTGCACGGACGCGGCGACGCCGGTGCCCAGCTTGGCCTCGCTCTGGCCATGTACGACCTGGTACGAGCGCGAAGCCTGGGACATGTACGGCATCGTCTTCGAGGGCCAGACCGATCTGCGCCGGCTGCTGACCGATTATGGCTTCGAGGGGCACCCGCTGCGCAAGGACTTCCCGCTGACCGGTTATGTGGAGGTCCGCTACGACGAGGAGCGCAAGCAGGTCGTCTACGAGCCCGTCACCCTGACGCAGGATTTTCGCAATTTCGACTTCCTCTCCCCCTGGGAGGGCATGACCACCTTGCCCGGGGACGAGAAAGTGCACCTGAACCGAATCGAGGGCCCGCGATGAGCGGCAGTTCCGCCATGGCGTCCGAGGCGGGGCCGATGACGGCCGCCGCCGACCCCGCCTCGCTCACCTCCGCGACCGGCGTCTCCAACGAGGCGCGCACCGTGGAGGTCGACAGTCACACCATCAATTTCGGTCCCCAGCATCCAGCGGCGCATGGCGTGCTCCGTCTGATCCTGGAGATGAAGGGTGAAGTGGTCGAGCGTGCCGATCCGCATATCGGACTGCTGCACCGCGGCACCGAGAAGCTGATGGAGTACAAGACCTATCTCCAGGCCATGCCCTACATGGACCGGCTGGACTATGTCAGCCCCATGTGCATGGAGCATAGCTTCTGCCTGGCGGTGGAGCGTCTGCTGGGCGTGGAGGCCGATATTCCGGAGCGTGCGCGGGTGATCCGCACCATGTTCGCGGAGCTGACGCGCATCCTGAACCATCTGCTGAACGTCACGACCTATGCGCTCGACTGCGGTGCCATCACCCCCGCATTGTGGGGCTTCGAGCAGCGGGAGCATCTGCTGGAATTCTACGAGGCGGCCGGCGGCAGCCACTACCACGTGAACTATTTCCGCGCCGGCGGCGTGGCGAGGGACATCCCGCCTGCGCTCGAGGAGCGGATCGCCACCTGGGTGCGTCAGTTCCCGAAATTCATCGAGGATCTCGAGGGGCTGCTGACGGAGAACCGCATCTTCAAGCAGCGTACCGTGGACATCGGCGTGATGAGCGCCGAGCAGGCCATGGCATGGGGCTTCAGCGGGCCCTGCCTGCGCGCCTCCGGCGTGCCCTGGGACCTGCGCAAGGCGCAGCCCTATGAGATCTACGCCGACCTTGACTTCGACATCCCGGTGGGCCGGCACGGCGACTGCTACGACCGCTACCTGGTGCGCGTGCAGGAGATGCGGCAGAGCGCGCGCATCGTCGAACAGTGCCTGGCCCGCTTGAAGCCGGGCCCGGTGAAGATCCTGGACAACAAGATAGTGCCGCCGAAGCGGGGAGAGATGAAGCGCTCGATGGAGGCGCTGATCCACCACTTCAAGCTGTACACGGAAGGCTACCACGTGCCGGCGGGGGCCACCTACACGGTGACCGAGGCGCCCAAGGGCGAGTTCGGCGTGTACATGGTGGCGGACGGCACAAACCGTCCCTATCGCGTGAAGATCCGCGCGCCGGGCTATGCGCATCTGCAGGCCATGGAGACCCTCTCGAAGGGCCACATGCTGGCGGACGCGGTGGCGATCATCGGCTCGCTCGACATCGTTTTCGGGGAGATCGACCGGTGAGCGGCGCACATACGCCCGGCGGACCGAATATCGGCGGCGGCTTCGGCGCGACCCATGCGGCCGACTCGGAACACCCGGAGCAGCCTGCCGACTTCGCCTTCGACGCGGAGAGCGAGGCGCAGATCGAGAAGATCCTGAAGCGCTATCCGCCAGGCAAGCAGGCCAGCGCCGTCATTCCGCTGCTCTATATCGTACAGCGGCAGCTGGGGCGGCAGACCGGCAGCGCCTGGGTGCCGCGCGTGGCGATGGACAAGGTTGCGGAGCGGCTCGGCATGGCACCGATCCGCGTCTACGAGGTCGCGACCTTCTATTTCATGTTCAATACCCGTCCGATCGGCCGCCATCACCTGCAGGTCTGCGGCACGACGCCCTGCTGGCTGCGCGGATCGGACGAGGTGCTGCGTGCCTGCAAGGAGGCCGGCGGGCTGAAGGGCTATGGCGACACCAGCGCCGACGGCCTTTTCACCCTGACCGAGGTCGAGTGCCTCGGGGGCTGCGTGAACGCGCCGGTGCTGCAGGTGGACGACGACTATTACGAGGACCTGGACTACGAAAGCACGGTAAGGCTGATCGAGGCGCTGAAACGCGGCGAGCGGCCGAAGCCCGGCAGTGCCATCGGCCGACAGGCAAGCGCGCCGGTGGGCGAGCGCACCGCGCTGCTCGATGTCCAGGGGGAGTGACGCGATGGCGCTTTCCGACAAGGACCGCATCTTCACCAACCTCTACGGGCTGCAGGACTGGCGGCTGCCAGCGGCGCGGCGGCGTGGCAATTGGGACGACACCAAGGCGCTGCTCGAGAAAGGCCGCGACTGGATCATCGAGGAGGTGAAGAACTCCGGCCTGCGTGGCCGCGGCGGAGCAGGCTTTCCCACCGGCATGAAATGGTCCTTCATGCCGAAGCAGAGCGACGGGCGGCCGCACTATCTCGTGGTGAACGCCGACGAGTCGGAGCCGGGAACCTGCAAGGATCGCGACATCATCCGCCACGATCCGCACACGCTGATCGAGGGCTGCCTCCTGGCCAGCTTCGCCATGGGCGCCCATGCGGCCTACATCTACATCCGCGGCGAGTACTACAACGAGAGCGTGGTGCTGGAGGCCGCGATCACGGAGGCCTATGAGGCCGGGCTGCTTGGTCCCAATGCCTGCGGCAGCGGTTGGGACTTCGACCTCTACGTGCATCGCGGCGCTGGCGCCTATATCTGCGGCGAGGAGACGGCGCTGATCGAATCGCTGGAGGGCAAGAAGGGCATGCCGCGCCTGAAGCCGCCCTTTCCCGCGGCGGTCGGGCTTTATGGCGCGCCGACCACGGTGAACAATGTCGAGACCATTGCCGTGGTTCCGACCATCCTGCGACGCGGCGCGACCTGGTTCGCCAGCTTCGGGCGGCCGAAGAACTCCGGAACGAAGATCTTCTGCATTCAGGGGCACGTGAACCGCCCCTGCAATGTGGAGGAGGAGATGTCCATCCCGCTGCGGGAGCTGATCGAGCGGCATGCGGGCGGCGTGCGCGGCGGATGGGACAATCTGCTGGCGGTGATCCCCGGTGGGTCCTCCACGCCGATGATCCCGAAGGAGGCGTGCGACACCGTCCTGATGGATTTCGACGCGCTGCGCGAGCACAAGACCGGACTCGGCACCGCGGGCGTGATCGTGATGGACAAGTCCACCGATCTGATTAAGGCGATCGCCCGGCTGTCCCAGTTCTACAAGCATGAGAGCTGCGGCCAGTGCACGCCCTGCCGCGAGGGCATGGGCTGGGTGAAGCGCATGATGGACCGCATGGTCGAGGGCCGGGCGGAGGCTGCGGAGATCGATGTGCTGGAGGAGGTGACGCGCCGGATCGAGGGCCACACGATCTGTGCGCTGGCCGATGGCGGCGTCTGGCCCGTGCAGGGGCTGATCCGACACTTCCGGCCGCTGATGGAAGAACGCATTGCGGCCTACAAGGCGCGGAGGGGCTCGCCGCAGCCCACGCTGCCGATGGCCGCGGAGTGACGCCCGATGGCGAAGGTCACGGTTGACGGAATCGAGGTGGAGGTGCCGAACGGCTCCTCCGTGCTGCAGGCCTGCGAGGCGGCGGGGAAGGAGATCCCCCGCTTCTGCTATCATGAGAGACTGAGCGTCGCCGGCAACTGCCGTATGTGCCTGGTGGAGGTGGAGAAGGCGCCGAAGCCCGTCGCCTCCTGCGCCTATCCGGTGGCGGACGGGATGAAGGTGTTCACCGACAGCCCGATGGTCCGCAACGGCCGCCGCGGCGTCATGGAATTCCTGCTGATCAACCATCCGCTGGACTGCCCGATCTGCGACCAGGGCGGCGAGTGCGATCTGCAGGACCAGGCCATGGCCTATGGCATGGACCACTCGCGCTACAAGGAAGAGAAGCGGGTGGTGAAGGACAAGTACCTGGGCCCGCTGGTCAAGACCATCATGACGCGGTGCATCCAGTGCACGCGCTGCGTCCGCTTTGCCACCGAGGTCGCCGGCGTGCCGGAACTCGGCGCGACCGGACGCGGTGAGGCGATGGAGATCACCACCTATGTCGAGAAGGCGCTGACCACCGAGCTCTCGGGCAACCTGATCGACATCTGCCCGGTCGGCGCCCTGACCAGCCGGCCCTACGCTTTCGTCTCACGGCCCTGGGAACTGCGCAAGACCGACAGCGTGGACGTGCTGGATGCGGTGGGCACGAACATCCGCGTGGACACGCGCTCGGGCGAGGTGCTTCGCATCCTGCCGCGCACCAATGACGATGTGAACGAGGAGTGGATGGCCGATCGTGGCCGCTTCTCCTTCGATGGGCTGAAGCGCCGGCGGCTCGACCGGCCCTGGGTGCGCCGCGATGGCAAGCTGCAGCCGGCGACCTGGGCCGAGGCCTTCGGCGCTATTGCGGCGCGGCTGAAGGGGATGCCAGGCGAGCGCATCGGCGCCTTGGCCGGTGACCTGGCGGATGCCGAGGCAGTGCTGGCACTCAAGGACCTGATGGCGTCGCTCGGCAGCCGGAACCTGGAATGCCGCGTGGATGGCGCGGCGATCGATCCGTCGCGGCGCGACTTCTATACCTTCAACACGACCATCGCCGGAATCGAGGAAGCGGATGCGCTGCTGATCATCGGCAGCAATCCGCGGCAGGAAGCACCCGTGCTGAATGCGCGCATCCGCAAGCGCGCGGCCATGGGCAGGTTCCCGATCGGCTTCATCGGGCCGCGCGGCCTGGACCTCACCTATCGTCATGACTGGCTGGGCGAGGGTGGCGCGACCCTGCGCACGATCGCGGCAGGGAAGCATCGCTTCAACGAGGTGCTGCAGAAGGCAGAGCGGCCGATGCTGATCCTCGGCCGTGGCGCCCTGCGCCGGCCGGACGGCGCGGCGGTGCTGGCGGCGGCCTGGCAGGTCGCGGCGCAGAACAACATGCTGCGGCCGGACTGGCATGGCTTCAATCTGCTGCATCTGTTCGGTGGCCAGGTGGCCCCGCTGGACCTCGGCTTCGTCCCGCCCGTGACCGGTGCGCGTCTCTCTCCCGGAGTCGAGGTGCTCTGGCTGCTCCATGCGGAGACGGACCCGTCGCAGATCCCGGACGGCACCTTCGTCATCTACCAGGGGCATCATGGCGAGGCTGCGGCGGCACGGGCGGATGTCATCCTGCCAGGCGCGGCCTATACGGAGAAGGACGCGACCTGGGTGAACACCGAAGGCCGCGTGCAGCGCGGGCGGCTCGCGGTGTATCCGCCGGGCGAGGCGCGGGAGGACTGGAAGATCATCCGTGCGGCGAGCGAGGTGCTCGGCCACAGGCTTCCTTACGACACGCTGGACGGCGTCCGGGCGCGGCTTGTGCAGGCGAACCCGGCCTTCGGCGTGATCGACCGTCTCGAGCGGCGGGGCTGCACCGACACGGCCGGTCCCTTGGGCGATATCGGGGCATTGCAGGATACGGCTTTCGCCCTGCCGGTCACCAACTACTGGCAGGCCGATCCCATCAGCCGCGCCTCCGATACCATGGCGGAATGCGCACGGACCTATCTGGCGCCGGCGGCGCCGATGGCGGCGGAGTAGGGCGGCATGGACGGCTTCCTCGCCACCCCCGTCGGGGTGCTTGCCATCACGGTCGCCCAGACGCTTGCGCTGCTGGTGCCGGTGCTGATCGCGGTTGCCTATCTCACCTGGGCGGAGCGCAAGGTCCTGGCGGCCATGCAGCTTCGCAAGGGCCCCAACGTGGTCGGGGTCGCGGGGATGCTGCAGCCCTTCGCCGACGCGCTGAAGATGCTGATGAAGGAGACGGTCATTCCCTCCGGGGCGAACCGCTTCCTGTTCATCATGGCGCCGATGTTGACCTTCCTGCTGGCGATGATCGCCTGGGCGGTGATCCCGGTGCAGGATGGCTGGGCGATCGCCGACATCAATGTCGGGATCCTCTACCTCTTCGCGATCAGCTCGCTCGGGGTCTACGGCATCATCATCGCGGGCTGGGCCTCCAACTCGAAATACGCCTTCCTCGGTGCGCTGCGCAGTGCCGCGCAGATGGTGAGCTACGAAGTCTCCATGGGCTTCGTCATCGTCACCGTGCTGATGTGTGTGGGGTCGCTGAACCTGACGGAAATCGTGCGGGCGCAGGAGAATATCTGGTTCTTCATCCCGCTCTTTCCGATGTTCATCATCTTCTTCGTCAGTACGCTGGCGGAGACGAATCGCGCTCCCTTCGACCTGCCGGAGGGTGAGAGCGAGTTGGTGGCGGGCTTCTTCGTCGAGTACAGCAGCATGTCCTTCGCCCTGTTCTTCCTGGGCGAATACGCGAACATGATCCTGATGTCGGCGCTGACCACCATCCTGTTCCTGGGTGGCTGGCACCCGCCGGTCCATGCCGAGCCCTTCACCTGGATCCCGGGCGTCGTCTGGTTCGCGCTGAAGATCTCGCTCTGCCTTTTCACCTTCATCTGGGTACGCGCGACCTTCCCGCGCTACCGCTACGACCAGCTCATGCGGCTGGGCTGGAAGGTGTTCCTGCCCTTCAGCCTGGTCTGGCTGGTCATCACTGCCGCCGTTCTCAAGCTCACGGGCTGGGTGCCGGCATGACCACTTCCACCGCACGCGGGGACCGATAGATGGCAACCCTCGACCGCGCCGCGCGGAGCTTTCTGCTGTCCGAGCTTGTCTCGGGCATGGCGCTGACCCTGAAGTACTTCTTCAGCCCCAAGGCCACGATCAACTATCCATACGAGAAGGGGCCCATTTCGCCACGCTTCAAGGGCGAGCACGCGCTGCGGCGCTACCCGAACGGGGAGGAGCGCTGCATCGCCTGCAAGCTGTGCGAGGCGATCTGTCCTGCCCAAGCCATCACCATCGAGGCCGAGCCACGCGAGGACGGGTCCCGCCGCACCACGCGCTACGACATCGACATGGTGAAGTGCATCTACTGCGGCATGTGCGAGGAGGCCTGTCCGGTGGATGCCATCGTGGAGGGGCCGAACTTCGAGTTCTCGACCGAGACGCGCGAGGAGCTGCTCTACGACAAGCAGAGGCTGCTGGCGAATGGCGACCGCTGGGAGCCGGAGATCGCCAAGCGGCTCGAACTCGACGCACCTTACCGCTAAGACCTTGCCGGGCCGCGTCAGCGCGGCCCGGTTCCTTCCAGACCCGGCCCCTCGCGGGGCGCTCCCCGTACCGGACGACACGATGACCCAGCACGGTCCAGGAGGGCTGCGATGATCGCCGCGGCGGCCTTCTATCTTTTCGCGGCCATCCTGATCGCCTCGGCGGTCATGGTGGTGACGGCACGCAATCCCGTCCACAGCGTGCTGTTCCTCATCCTCGCCTTCTTCAACGCCGCGGCGCTGTTCCTGATCGCGGGGGCCGAGTTCCTGGCGATGATCCTGGTCATCGTCTATGTCGGCGCGGTCGCGGTGCTGTTCCTCTTCGTGGTGATGATGCTGGACATCGACTTCGCGCGGCTGCGCGAAGGATTCCAGCGCTATGCGCCGTTCGGCGCCGTGGTCGGCGGCATCCTCTTCCTTGAGCTGCTGCTCGTGCTGGGTGCCTGGAGCTTCGCCGATCAGGTCGGCGAGCTTCGCCTGGCGCCCAGCCCGGGCGGCGCGGTGACGAACACCGAGGCGCTGGGGCGGCTGATCTACACGGACTACGTCTACCTGTTCCAGGCGGCGGGGCTGATCCTGCTGGTGGCCATGATCGGGGCGATCGTGCTCACGCTGCGCGACCGTCCGGGCACGCGGCGCCAGGACATCGGCGCGCAGATCGCCCGCACGGGGTCCATCAGCCTGGAGAAGGTTCCGACCGGGGCCGGCATCCGCAGCCTTGGCATTCGCCGACCGCCCGCGCCCGAGGAGACGCAGGCGCTGCCGGAGGCGGCGCATGGCAATGGCCATGGCCACGGGGGGCACCACTGAGATGGAGATCGGTCTCGCGCACTACCTGACGGTGGGGGCCATCCTCCTCGTCCTCGGCGTCTTCGGCATCTTCCTGAACCGGAAGAACGTCATCGTCATCCTGATGTCGGTCGAGCTGATCCTGCTTTCGGTCAACCTCAACCTGGTCGCGTTCTCGGCCTGGTTGAACGATCTGGCGGGGCAGGTCTTCGCCATGTTCATCCTGACCGTTGCCGCGGCGGAGGCCGCGATCGGCCTCGCGATCGTCGTCATCTACTTCCGTAACCGCGGAAGCATTGAGGTCGAGGACATCTCGACCCTGAGGGGCTAGGTCGATGTTCGTCGGTGCCGTCTTCTTTCCGCTGCTGGGCGCAACCATCAGCGGCTTCCTCGGCCGCTGGATCGGCGACCGGGCGGCGCAATGGTCCACCGTGGCCTGCATGGTGCTCGCCGCCATCTGCGGTATCGGTGCCTTCGTGGAGGTGGCGCTAGGCAGCCAGCCGACCGTCGTGCCGATCGTCACCTGGATGGATGTCGGCGGGCTCGAGGTGGAGTGGGCCCTACGCTACGACACGCTGAGCGTGGTCATGGTGGCGATGGTGACCTTCGTCTCCACCCTCATCCACCTCTACAGCATCGGCTACATGTCGCACGATGCGACCATCCCGCGCTTCTTCGCATACCTCTCGCTCTTCACCTTCATGATGCTGATGCTGGTGACGGCGGACAATCTGGTCCAGCTGTTCTTCGGCTGGGAAGGTGTCGGTCTCGCGAGCTATCTGCTGATCGGCTACTGGTACGAGAAGGAGAGCGCCTGCGCCGCCGCGATGAAGGCCTTCATCGTGAACCGCGTCGGCGACCTGTTCTTCATGCTGGGCCTGGCGCTGACCTTCCTCGTCTTCGGCAGCCTCGAATTCGCCGTCATCTTCGGTACGGTGTCGCAGCACGTGAACGACACCTTCCTCGGTATCAACGCCATCGAGCTGATCGCGATCCTGCTCTTCCTCGGTGCCTGCGGCAAGTCGGCGCAGATCGGCCTGCACACCTGGCTGCCGGATGCGATGGAAGGGCCGACCCCGGTCTCCGCGCTGATCCACGCCGCCACCATGGTGACCGCCGGGGTCTTCCTGGTCTGCCGCATGTCGCCGCTGTTCGAGGCCGCGCCAACTGCGCTCGCCATCGTCACCGTCGTCGGTGCCACCACCGCCTTCTTCGCTGCGACGATCGGCTGCGTCCAGAACGACATCAAGCGGGTGATCGCCTATTCTACCTGTTCCCAGCTCGGCTACATGTTCTTTGCCGCCGGCGTCGGGGCCTATCAGGTGGCGATGTTCCACCTCTTCACCCACGCCTTCTTCAAGGCACTGCTGTTCCTGGGCGCGGGCAGCGTGATCCACGCGATGTCCGATGAGCAGGACATCCGCAAGATGGGCGGGATCTGGACCAAGATCCCGGTCACCTATGCCGTGATGTGGGTGGGCAGCCTGGCACTGGCGGGCGTTCCCTTCTTCGCGGGTTACTATTCGAAGGACGCGATCCTGGAAGCGGCCTTCGCTGCGCATAGCGGGGTCGGCACCTACGCCTTCATCCTGGGTCTCGCCGCTGCCTTCCTGACGGCCTTCTACTCCTGGCGCCTCCTGATCCTCACCTTCCACGGCGCGCCGCGGGCCGATGCCCACACCATGGACCATGTGCACGAGAGCCCTGCGGTCATGCTGATCCCCCTGCTGGTGCTTGCCGCCGGCGCGATCGGCACGGGCTACCTCTTCTACCCGCTCTTCGTCGGCGAGCATGAGCACGCCTTCTGGCTGGGCAGCATTCTCAACGCGCCCGACAACCACATACTGCACGCGATGCATGAGGTGCCCGCCTGGGTACCCCTGGCGCCGGCCGCCATCGGCCTGGTTGGCATAGCGCTGGCCTACCTGATGTACATGGTCGCGCCCGGCATCCCGGCGCAGCTCGCCAGCCGTTTCCGCGGCCTGTACCTGTTCCTGCTGAACAAGTGGTACTTCGATGAGCTGTACGACCGCATCTTCGTCCAACCAGCGAGGCAGCTCGCCACGGCGTTCTGGAAGGTCGGTGACGCCCGGATCATCGATGGCATGCCGAACGGCGCGGCTGATCTGGCCGTGCAGGCCTCCCGCGGTGCGGTGCGCATCCAGACCGGGCGGGTAGCGAACTATGCCTTCGCCATGATCATTGGGCTCGTCCTCTTCGTCTCCCTCTTCCTGATCGGTCTCGCGCGATGAACGCCGCCGGCTTCCCCCTGCTCTCGCTCATTACGTTCCTGCCGCTGGCAGGGGCGGCGATCATCCTCTTCGTCCGCGGAGAGGATCGCGTGGTGGCACAGAACGCGCGCTGGACCGCTCTCTGGACGAGCCTGATCGTCTTCGCCCTTTCGCTCATCCTCTGGGTCCGCTTCGACACCGGCACCGCGGATTTCCAGTTCGTCGAGCAGGTCGACTGGCTGCCTGAGTTCGGCGTCGGCTACCACATGGGCGTCGACGGCATCTCCGTGCTGTTCGTGCTGCTCTCCACGGCGCTGACGCCCATCTGCATTCTCGCCTCCTGGGAGGCGATCGAGACCCGGGTACGCGAGTACATGATCGCCTTCCTGGTTCTTGAGACCATGATGGTCGGCATGTTCGCCGCGCTCGATTTTATCGTTTTCTACGTGTTCTTCGAGGCGGTGCTGATCCCGATGTTCCTGATCATCGGGGTCTGGGGTGGACCGCGACGCGTCTATGCCGCCTTCAAGTTCTTCCTCTACACCTTGCTCGGCAGCGTGCTCATGCTGCTGGCGATCCTGTATCTCTGGTACAATGCCGGCACCACCGACATCCCGGAGCTCTTCACGGTGGAGGTGCCGCGGGCGGCGCAGACCTGGATCTTCCTTGCCTTCCTGGCCTCCTTCGCGGT
>Ga0180217_1004291_pt1 | contig 11372 bp, 6 predicted proteins | sample eDN3rd37CBELigOP_FD_128521 | JGI IMG/M metagenome (GOLD analysis project Ga0180217, IMG submission 128521) | Enriched Organic Plus compost microbial communities from Emeryville, California, USA - eDNA 3rd pass 37_C BE-Lig OP (version 2) (version 2) ... | reverse complement strand
GTAATAGAAGGTATCGCCGCTCGCTGCCCAGATCGGGAAGCGGCAGCCGCTGGGGTCGTCGCATAGCTGCTGAAACTTGCCGTCGGCGATGTTGTACAGCCACACCTGGCTGGCTTGCGAACCGCGGTATCCTTTGCGCCACCACTGCGTGCCTTCGCGCGTGAACAGCAGGCGATTGCCGCGGCGGTCCAAACGGCCGTTGGAGCCGTAATCGTCGAACAGCAGTTGCTCGGTCGACGGCTCTTCCAAGGCAACGCGGAAGAACCGCTCGGCATGCCGCCAGAAGTGATCACGCTGCGAACTAACCAGGAGTGCCCGGCCGTCGGGATACCAGTCCTGGAGCGAATAGCCCTCTGTATGAAAGGTGATTTGCTTCGGCACGCCGCCGGTGGCCGGCATTACGTACACTTGCCGTCCGCCGTCGCGATCGGACGTGAACGCCAGTTGCTTGCCGTCGGGCGAGAACACCGGTTCGGCATCCAGCCCGGGGTGGTGCGTGAGCCGCTGGGCGTCGCCGCCCTCGGACGGCACCGACCATAAGTCGCCTTGCCAGGAGAAGACGAGCGTTTTGCCGTCGGGCGAGAGCGCCGGCGTGGAAGCTAGCCGGATGAGCTTATCGTCGTCCTGGGCGACGGCGACGGTTCCGAATACCACTGCGATCAAAACGCCTGCAAGGAAGGTGGCTCTGCGGTGCATTGAACTCGTGGGGCATTGAAAGAAGGATGCGGTTGGCCGGAATGCTGGCAGCAAGCGCAAGCTCCGGTGCCAGCAACTGCCCATCATAATCCGGGCTCTTAGGTATGCACGGGCTTGGATGGATGGAATGCAGCCTGCCAGCATGCACCACCGACACGGGGGAGGCAGCAGCCGGCACTGCCGGCACTTGGCAGAAAATCGCTAGAAGCCGCACAATTTCACTGATTGGTGTGTCCCGCGGCAGCCGACTGTATGGGTAGCTTTGCGTGAAGGAACCGTGGAGGAGGAAGGTGTAGTCTGCACGGACCGCCGCCTCGGGCTCCCGTTCGCACCGTGCCGCAAACGGGTTGGAAACTGCTTGCTGTCAGGAGAAGTGCTCATGTCCAGGCTCTGGTTGGCCGTGGTAGCGTTCGCTGCGTTAACCTCCGTGGCCCAAGCCCGCAATCCCCGTTTGCTCGGTGAAAGTGAGCAACCTCAGCAGCAACAGTCGTTCACGATGGGCGAGTTGACGCCGACGCCCAGCATGTGGATGTATCAGCAGCAGATGTCGCAATACAACGATCCCAAGGCTTCGGTTCGCCGCCAGGCTGAGTTCAATGCCTGGCAGCGGCAACAGCGGATGGCCGCCCGCAAGTGGTACGGCTACTCCAACGCCCGCCCCCGTGCGAACCATACGCCGTTTACCAGTTCGTACTCGCCCGCCTGGGTGGGCTCGGTGAATGACCCGTTCGCCTGGCCGGGCGCCGGCACGACGCCCACCATCATCGTGGAAGAGCGTTCGGAATATCCGCGTTAAGCCAGACGGGGCTGGAACAGACAGAGAAGGGCAACAAGGGCCGCGGGTGCTTCCCGAACCGGGAAAGGATCCGCGGCCCTTGGTATTGCGCGCGGGCTTAGCGCACAACAGCTCACCTGCCGCCTAGCGCGACGACATCACCCAAGCAAAGATCAAGATCAGCACGGCGGCAATCGCCACGGCAATGGCGATCCGCGTCCACGAAACCGGCTTCTCGCCGCTCACTTTGCCGGTCTGACCGTTCACCAGAAAGCGATACAGCTTGTTCTGGTATCGATAGCTCACCACGTAGATCGGCAGCAGACACAAGTCCGAGGTGATGTTGCTGAACTGCGTCTCGGTCTGGAGCGCGCGATACGTATCGCCCGGCAAAAACGTCGCGATGTTGGCCTGCTCCTGCTGCTCAAACACCTGGCGGCAGATGCGCAGGGCTTCTTCGCGTTCGATCGAGTATTCCTCGCTCAGCCAGCCGGCCAGATACTCCGGCCGGTATCGCCGCAGCGCCGGCAGCTGAAACGGCATGATCCACTGGGCCTGCTCCTGCGGCAAACCGCGGCTGCCTGAAACCAGGTAGCCGTTGTAATACCGGTGATGCCGGCCGGAGAGCGACCACCATTCCGTTTCGCGCACCGTGCGTGTGCGGGTCACGGTCTTACCGTTTTCAACGGTGGTGTAGGTCTCGGTGCGATACCAGTACTCGCCGATCTGCGCCGACCAACGGCTTTGCGCCAGCATGGTGAACGCCCAGAACGGCAGATACACGCCGCGCATCTTCTCCGCCAGTTGGGCCAACTTCAGATCGCCCGGCCGAAACCAGTTGTTCGCCGTGATCCACTGGCGGAACTTTTCGACAGCTTCCTCGGGCGTGACCCGAAAGCCGATCACAAACTCCGGCGGCTGCCGCCCGGTCAGCTCTGGCGAATACTCCACCACGTAAGTCGAGTCGCAAAAGGCGCACACATAGCTGCGCTGGCTGGGATCGGTCGAAACCTTGGCCCCGCAGTTCTGACAGGCAAAGTAGCGGGCGGCACGCTGCTGTTGGCCGCTGGGCGTTTGCACCACCTGGGGCTGCGGCGAGCCGCAGGCGGGACAAAAGGCGTCGTGGTCATCGACCGGAGCGCCGCAGCTTTCGCAGTTGTGGCCCGCGGAACCGGCCGTGGTGTCATCAACCGTCGGTACGTTGGCGGTGATCTCCATGCAGCCCATTCCCTCTGTTGCTTGCTCTCGGTTTGGCCACTGGTTCGGCGTATACCGCGTGCCGTCTGCGGCGCGATGCCCGCGTTAGCTGTCGGCCTGCTCACTGGGCGGTTCCGCCGCGTTAGCCGTTTCCTGCTGCATGTTTTTACGGCCCATGCAGCCGCGAAGCCAGCGCCAGGCCTTGGTGAAGAACCGCCCGGTCACCACTTCCTCGGTGACCGTGCCGCGATTCGCCGAGAAATTGTTCCACACGGCTTCGATATACGGCCCGGAGATCTCCGCCAGCGTGGCATAGAAGCCTTTCTCCTTGATGTCGCTCAAGGCGGCCGAATAGTAGCTCAGGATGTGCCGGTCGAACAAGTTGCCGGCTACGGTCACGCCCGAGAGCACGCCGCGTCCCACGCCGGCCACCTTGTTGAGCATGTGCATGGTCATGGCGCCAGAGACTTGCAAGAGGCCCACGTCTTCACGCCGGGCAATCTCCGACATCTCATCCCACATCTGCTGCATCTCCGCCTGCGGAATCAGCTTCTTGGGATCGATGCGCCGCACGGCGTCGCGAGCTTGCTCGACCGTTTCGCGCAGTCCATCGACCGACAGCGGCGGCGTATCCAAGGCCATGGCCGTGCTGCCCGAGGCGGCCGCCACGGCATCGAGCAGATCGTCGACGTGGTTGATGGTGCTTTTCTCGTCGATCAGCCCCTGCTTTTTCAACTCCTGGCTCAACTCGCGGAGAAACGCGTTGGAACCGTAGGCCACGTCGCTGAGGATGGCCAGCGCCGTCATCGGCGAGATGTGAAACGTGAGCAGGCTAGCCGTTTCGACAAAGTTGCCCACCGTCTTGCGGGCGACAAAGTTTTCGATCTTCTTGGCCTGGGCGGCCTCGGGGCTATCGGTCGCCTTGCAGCCCGCGACTCCGCCGACGTCTTCTACCAGGAAGTCGAGCATCTGGCTGACCATGATCTGGTAGGTCTTGGAGTCGCGGAAGGCCTGCGGGATCAGCAGCGACGACGCCTCCTTGGCCATGCCGCCGACCAGCCCCACGCCGCTCCGCAGGGCTCGCTCGGGAATCGAAAGCGTATACAGCAGGTACTTCTGGATCGCACCGGCCGAAGGTTCATCGGCGCCCGGGGTCGTGGCGGTGGGGGCGTTATTGGTCGGCGAAATCGTTACGCCCGCTGGCTGGGTTGCGGCGGCACCATCTCCGTCGGTCAATGTGGCTTCTGGGATGGAACGAAGGGTATCGGCATCGGCAGTCTGAGGCCGGTTGCTTGTGGTTTGCTCGCCCATGGATCGCTCCTTGCTGCCTGAACTCGGCGGAAAGGCGCTCCGGCCTCCCCTGCCCTACTTACCTGTTCGCTCGGCGGCGACACATATTTCCTGGTGGTTGTGATGCAACTGCCTGGCTTGCAGCCGCTGAAAACCCCAGTTGCGGATGCGGAACAGATATTGAGGTAGCTGCTCCGCCAAACTCCAATCGAGCAACTTCAGCGTCAAGAGCATTCCGCGGATATCGACCTCCGGATGAGTGACGATGCCCTCCACCGTATCAAGCGTGTACTTCGGGGCAACATTCATATCGGCGGCCAGCCAGCGGAACCGGCGAAACTCCCGGCGGCGCACGTCGGCGCCCCGCTTGCGAATGTGCGTAAAGTTGGGATCGTCTGCCACGCGCGGGTGCATCTCGGCCGGGTCAACGCCTGTGACTTCCAACCCTCGCTCTAGCAGCGCTTGTGCCGCCCCGCCCGGCGAACTGCCGATCTCGACAATCCGTTGCCGGGGACGCACCGGCAGTTGCGACCACCGCAGGGCTTCCTCCATCTTCAGATAGGCCCGCGACACCATGTCCTCCGGCTGCCGGATCAGGCAGAAGCCGCCAGGCCACGTGCCGACTTCGGTGGCTGCGCGATGAAAACCCAGCCAGTACTGGCCTTCGTCGATCCGGACTACGTTGAGCACCAAGTCGCCAGGCCGTGTGATGTCGTGCAGCTCAAGGTCCTGCCGCGCCGCCCGCAACTGCGCGGCCAGTTCCACGTCCTCTGGTTCCAGCCGCGGCACGTAACCGTGGATTCGCACCGGTTTGCGATCGCGGCCGAACACGTGCAACGCCTGGTACGGCGCGTCGCCAGCCTGGTCCCAGATGGCCTGGACGATCGACTCGGGCGAACCTTCGATCGGGCCCAATGAATAGCCCCAGCTTCGCGCAAAGATGGCATCCAGTTGCCAATCGGCCGTCAGGTTGTGCTGCTGCGGCAGCTTGAACGTGACAAAGCCTGGCCGTGAGAAGGCCGGCTTAAAGCCCGGATAACGCCGTGCCAGTTCCTGCTTTAGGGCCAGCTCCGCGCCAATCTGGCACGTGGTGAAGATGAACGCGGGAAGCTGCATGGAGGGCAAACGTATCTGGTGGGAGAATGGAAATGCAGAACCATCGCGGCGTTTTCGGTTTTCAGGCGGCGCGCCCGGCACATTGCGGGTGCCCTGGCATCATGCGTGCCCCGGCTCTGTGAGCCGGCCTGAGCGGACGTAGCCAAGGCCTCGACGCGGTGCATTGGTCCGCACAGCGGCCCCTACAACACAACCGCCCACGCCGCGCACGGTAAGTTCGCCGCCGCGTTTATTCTAGCGGCCGGGGCCCGCTTTGGTCAGTAGCCGTGCAGGCCCCCAATGCCCCCTCGTTTGGACTGGCGATCGCCATTTAAGCCGTGTTACCATAGGACCGGCTTAGGTGGCACGATGCCGCCTAACCTGCGGTGAATCATTCGATTCCGCCGGCAGGCCATATCGGATTCCCTTCAACATCCACCGGCTTCGAACACGGAACTGCCAGATGCCGCACCGAACCTTTCCTCGCGCGACGTTGTTGGCCGGCTTCCTGATGGCGGCGGCTGCCGCGGCCCTGCTGCCCAGCCAAGCTGCGGCCGAAGAGAACTGGCCGGAGTTCCGTGGCCCACGCGGCGACGGTCACGCCCGCGACGCCAGGCTGCCGCTCACCTGGAGTGAAACCGAGAACGTCACCTGGAAAACGGCCATCCACGACAAAGGCTGGTCCAGCCCGGTGATCTGGGGCGACCAGATCTGGATGACCACCGCCACGCCGGAAGGCCACGAGATGTTCGCCATCTGCGTGGATCGGGCCAGCGGCAAGATCGTCCACGACATCAAGCTGTGGCATGTTGAGAAGCCGGCCTGGATGCCCGACTTCAACAGTTACGCTTCCTGCACGCCGGCCATCGAAGCCGGCCGCGTGTACGTTCACTTCGGCAGCTATGGCACCGCCTGCCTGGATACAGCGACCGGCAAGATCCTCTGGCAGCGGCGCGACCTGCCGTGCAATCATCACCGTGGCCCTGCATCCTCGCCCATCCTGTATGGCGACCTGGTGATTCTCACCTTCGATGGCTTTGACCTGCAGTATCTTGTCGGCCTCGATAAGCACACGGGGGAAACGATCTGGAAGACCGATCGCAACCTGAAATACAACAGCGATAACGGCGACATCAAAAAGGCTTTCAGCACGCCGACCGTGTTCTCGATCAACGGTCGCGATCTGCTCATCAGCCCGAGCGCCAGCGCCACGGTGGCCTATGATCCGCGCACCGGGCAGGAGATCTGGCGGGTATACAGCGGCGGCATGAACGCAGCCGCGCGGCCGCTCTTTGGCAATGGGCTCATCTACGCCAACTCGGCCGCAAGTGGCTTCGGCACGTTTGCCATCCGGCCCGACGGCGAAGGCGACGTGACCGGTACGCACTTGGCTTGGAAGTTTGGGCGAACCTCGCCCAAGCGGCCTTCGCAGCTTCTGGTCGACTCGCTGCTGTTCATGGTCAACGACGATGGCATCGCCGCCTGTGTTGATGCTCGCGAAGGAAACCTCATCTGGACGCATCGTTTGGGCGGCAAGTACTCCGCCTCGCCGCTGTACAACCAAGGCCGGATCTACTTCTTCGATGAGGACGGCGAGACGCGCGTGATCGAGGCCGCGGGCGAGGTCAAATTGCTGGCAACCAACAAACTCGACTCGGGTTGCATGGCTTCGCCGGCCGTTGCAGGCGATGCATTATTCGTGCGGACCAAGACGCATTTGTATCGAATTGAGACAAAGCCGTAAGCACACGTTGGTCACTTATAGAGAAATCATTCTCATTATGTTCAAGAGTGTTCATGGCTTACGGCCCTAGCATTCAGCATAACCTGAGAACCCTTCAAGTCTTTGAGCTGTTAAACAAGACCTGCGGATTTCCCACGCAAATTGTCGCCGGCCATGGGCCGAGGCCGAAAAAAGTATGGGAAATGCATCCCCCCCGGGTATAATGCTGGCCACCCATTTTCTTCACGCCTTCTACCTTAAGCCCACCTGGTAGCATGAAGAATCTGCCTGCTCCGGCCGCTTCAGTGCGCGTTTGTGCTTCTAGCTTAGGCCAATCTCAGTCGGCCATCCGCGCCACCAGGTTCCTCTGGACAATGTGGTGCTTGATGTGCTGGCTGCTGGCCATAGTGCTGGGCCTTGCCGCGGCGCAAGGTGCGGAACCGGCCAAGGATGAAGCAGCCCGGCCCGCGGACAAGATCCCGGCGGAGCACTTGGAGTTCTTCGAGAAAGAAGTCCGCCCGCTGCTGGTGAAGCACTGTTATGAATGCCACTCGGCGCAGGCCAGCGAAGTCAAAGGCGGCCTGGCACTCGATACTCGAGCCGGCTGGATGGAAGGCGGCGATAGCGGCCCGGCCATCATCCCGGGCAATCTCGACGACAGCCCGCTGATCCAAGCCGTGCGGTACGAAACCTTTGAGATGCCGCCGCAAGGCAAGCTGCCCGCTGAGCAGATTGCCATTCTGGAGAAGTGGGTCAAGCTGGGTGCCCCCGACCCGCGTGAAGGCGACGTTGCCCGTAAGGCTCACGCTGGCATCGACCTGCAAGCCGCGCGGGAGTTCTGGGCGTTTCAACTGCCCGAGGCGCATCGCCCGCCAGAGGTAAAAAACGCCGCGTGGCCGTACACCGAGGTCGACGCATTCATCCTGGCTCAGCTGGAACAAGCGGGCCTGAAACCGGCCCCCGATGCCGACCGCCTCACCTGGCTGCGGCGTGTCACATTCGACCTCACAGGCCTGCCGCCCACGCCCGAGGAGGCCAAGGCGTTCCTGGCAGACAACTCGCCGCAAGCCTTTGAAAAGGTGGTCGATCGGCTCCTGGCTTCCGAGCAGTTTGGCGTTCACTGGGGTCGTCACTGGCTCGACGTGGCCCGCTACGCCGACAGCAACGGCAGCGACTTCAACGCCACGTACTTCAACGCCTGGCGGTATCGCAACTACGTCATTGACGCCTTCAACCGCGACAAGCCGTATGACCAGTTTGTCCGCGAGCAGATTGCGGGCGACCTGCTGCCGTATGCCAATGATCAGCAACGTGCCGAGCAGTTGATCGCCACCACGTTCGTCAACGTCGGTCCCAAGATGCTCAGCGAACGGGACAAAGAAAAGCTGGTGATGGACGTGGTCGACGAACAGATCGACAGCCTGGGCAAAGCCTTCCTGGGCATGACCATCGGCTGTGCCCGCTGCCACGACCACAAGTTCGATCCGATTCCCACGGCCGACTACTACGCATTGGCGGGCATCTTCAAGAGCACGATTACGCTCGAAGGCGAAAGCCAGCAGTACGTTTCAGCCTGGAAAGAAACGCCGCTGCCGATCGCCCCCGAGCACGCTGAAGCCCTGGCCGCGCACAAGCAAGTGGTCGATCAGCTCAAGGGCCAGATCGCCAAGGCCAAGCAGGAGCTCAAAGGCGCTGAAGCCCGGCTGGCGCAACTGGAAAGCAACAGCAACGGTGTGATGGTCGACGATGCCGACGCCAAGAAGGTCGGCCAGTGGACCGAATCGCGGTACAGCCCCAACTTCATCGGCAAGGGCTACATCCACGACGAGCGCACCGGCAAGGGCGAGAAATCGGTCACGTTCACGCCCAAGCTGCCCCGGGCTGGCAAGTACGAGGTCCGCTTGGCGTATGCCGGCGGCGGCGGCCGCGACTCGGCCGTGCCGGTGTTGATCCGCCACGCCGAGGGCGAAACGCGGGTCAAGGTCGACCAGTCGACCGTGCCGCCGATCGATAAGCTGTTCAAGTCGCTGGGCACCTTCCAATTTGAAGCTGGGGAGGCGGGTTCGGTGACCATCAGCACCGAAGGCACTACCGGTTACGTGCTTGCCGACGCCGTGCAGTTCATCCCCGAAGCCGCCATGCCAGAGGTCGCCAAGCGCGACACGCCGGAGCTGGACGAGGTCCGCGGCGAGGTCGACCATCTCCGCAAGGAAATTACGAGCCTGGAAGCCAAGCTCAAGGACGCGGAGAAGAACGCTCCACCCCCGGCTCCCACGGCCATGGCCACTCGCGAAGCTCCCAAGATCGAGGACTGCCAGATCTGCATCCGCGGCGAGATCAAGAACCGCGGCCCGAAGGTCAAACGCGGCTTCATCCAGGTGATGAGCAACGGCCCGGTCGAGATCGAAAACCCCGGCCAAAGCGGTCGCCTGGAACTGGCCAACTGGATCGCCCGGGCCGATCATCCGCTCACCGCCCGGGTGATGGTCAACCGCATTTGGCAGCACGTGTTCGGCGAAGGGCTCGTGGCCACGGTCGATAACTTCGGCCACCTGGGCGAGCCCCCCAGTCATCCGCTGCTGCTGGACACGCTGGCCGTGCAGTTCGTGGAGTCGGGCTGGTCGGTCAAGAGCATGGTCCGGCAACTGGTGCTCTCGCACACCTACCGCCAAAGCACGCAGCACAACGCCCAGGCGATGGAGATTGATCCCGATAACCGCCTGCTGTGGCGGGCCCATCGCAAGCGGCTGCCCGCGGAATCGCTCCGCGACGGCATGCTGGCCATCGCCGGCCAACTGGACCTGAGCACCGGCGAATCGCCCGTGCAAGGGCTGGGCTACCTGGCCATCGGCAACAACAACCAGAGCGAAAGCGGCCGCAAGACCGACATCCAGCGCCGCAGCATCTACCTGCCGATCATCCGCAACGAGCTGCCGCCGTTCCTCACGGTGTTCGACTTCGCCGATCCCGATCTGGTCACCGGCCGCCGTGCCGAGACCAATGTGCCGTCGCAGGCCCTGTTCCTGCTCAACGACCCGTTCGTGAAGCGGCAGGCCGAGGTCACCGCCACACGGCTCATGGAAATGGTGCCGCAGTCCGAGGACGAAACCGCCGCCGCTGAAGCCAAGGCCAAGCGGATCGACACGGCGTACCAGTTGATTCTCACCCGGCCCGCTTCGGAGTACGAAGTCAGTCGCGCCGCGGCCTTCATCGATGCGGTTGCCGCTGAACAGTCGCCGCAGGAAGCGTGGCGGCAGTTTGTGCAGGCCTTGTTCGCTTCGACCGAGTTCCGCATGTTGAACTAGCCGAGCCGGCCCTGCCGCTGCTGTTCCACCGCGACCGCCCCCGAAAAGCCCACTTGTGACACGGAGTCGATGCCATGCCAGAGTACATTCCCACCTCCGGCGTGTTGTCCCGCCGCCAACTGCTGAAGAACACCGCCACCGGTTTTGGATACCTGGCATTCGCAGGCCTGACCGCCGGCGCAACCGCCCAGGCCTCCACGTCGGCCCGGCTCCCGCATCATGCCCCCAAGGCCAAGCGGGTGATCTTCCTGTTCATGCACGGCGGGCCGAGCCAGGTCGACCTGTTCGACTACAAGCCGCGGCTTCAGAAGGACGACGGCAAGGATCTGCCCTTCAAGACCAACGCCATCATCAACGCCAAGTCCACGTTGATGAAGTCGCCGTGGAAGTTCGCTCGTCACGGCGAAAGCGGCATGTGGGTGTCGGAGCTGCTGCCCCACTTGAGCAAGCACGTCGACGACATTTGCTTCATCCGCTCGGTGCATAGCCGCGGCCAATCGCAAGGCCAGGCCGTCTGCATGTTGCACACCGGCACCGACAACTTTGTGCGGCCTTCTGTCGGCGCCTGGGTTTCGTACGGGCTGGGTACCGAGAACGGCAACCTGCCGGGCTTCGTCTCGATCAGCCCGCCCAGCGGACACGGCGGCCCCCGCAATTACGGCTCGGCCTTCCTGCCGGCTTCGCACCAGGCGACCACCGTCGGTCGTTCCGGCCGCCTTGGCGATGGCCGCATCCATAACCTCAGCGGCGGCGAAAGCCTGACCGCCCAGCGGCGGCAGTTGGACTTCCTCCAGCAGCTTAACCGCGACCACCTGGAGCAATCGGGGCACGACGAGCAGATCGAGGGCGCGATCGAGTCGTTTGAGCTCGCGTTCCGCATGCAGGAAACCGCGCCCGAGGTGATGGACATCAACCGCGAGCCCAAGCATATCCAGGACATGTACGGCATCGGCAAGAGCGAAACCGATAACTTCGGCCGCCAATGCCTGCTTGCCCGCCGTCTTGCCGAAGCCGGTGTGCGATATATCCAGGTTTCGACCGGCAATGTGTGGGACCAGCACAGCAATCTGAAGACTGGCCACGAGCGCAACTGCCTTCAGACCGATCAGCCGATTGCCGCCTTGCTGGCCGACCTCAAGCAGCGTGGCCTGCTGGATGAAACGCTGGTGGTGTGGGGCGGCGAGTTCGGCCGCACCCCGATGGTGCAAGGCGCCAACGGCCGCGATCATAACCCGCAAGGCTTTACCATGTGGATGGCCGGCGGCGGCGTGAAGGGCGGATTCGCCTACGG
>Ga0180217_1004288_pt1 | contig 11378 bp, 12 predicted proteins | sample eDN3rd37CBELigOP_FD_128521 | JGI IMG/M metagenome (GOLD analysis project Ga0180217, IMG submission 128521) | Enriched Organic Plus compost microbial communities from Emeryville, California, USA - eDNA 3rd pass 37_C BE-Lig OP (version 2) (version 2) ... | reverse complement strand
CTGGCCGCATACGGGGGTGTGTTCATCGCCGGCTCGCTCGCGTGGGGGATCGTCGTCGACGGCTTCAAGCCGACCGTCTGGGACTACGTCGGCTCCGCCGTCGCGCTGCTCGGCGCCGCGATCATCATCCTCGCGCCGGTGTTCACGGGAGCGGGCACGAACCGACCCTGAGTGTCGCTCAGGACCCGGTGGGGACCTCCGTGATCGCCGGGGCGACGTCGATCGGTGTCAGGAGGGTGACGGTGAAGCGCACGCCGTCCTCGAGCGCGTCGAAGCCGTCGACGACCGACCCCGACGGCTCGTGGAACACGGCGCCCGCCGCCAGCTTCCGCGGTTCCTCGCCCGGGATGCGCAGCAGCGCCGACCCCGCCTCGATCACACCGAAGACCGGACCGTTGTGCACGTGCGCACCGCTCAGCATCCCGGGCGGCATCGTGATGCGCATGAGCTGCACCCGCATCGGCGCGGGGTCGTCGACCAACCGCTCCAGCAGCAGCTCGCGCGCGGGGGCGGCACCCACGGTCACACCGCCTTCCCGGCCCGGGTCATCGCCTCGGCGAACCCGTCGAGCAGCAACTCCAGGCCGTACTCGAACTCGTCCGCGTCGTTCTGCTGCTGCAGCAGCGGCGCGACGGCCGTGACGCGGGGGAGCAGTTTGTCGGCCGTCGGGGTCACGAGCGCCTCCGCCTTCCCGGCTTCGGTGTCCGCGCCGCCGAAGTAGCCGCCGAGCTCGATGTCGAGCGTGCCGAGGGAGTATGCGGCGAGGGCGCGGTAGCAGCGGGCGGTGCTCAGGTCGTCGAACCCGGCGCGGCGGAAGGAGCGGAACCCGGCCTCGACGAACGCGAGCGCATCAGGAGTGCGGGGCGGATAACGGTGGATCAGGCCGGCGGCGTTGCGGTGCCGGAGGGCGACCTCGCGCACCGACCGCATGATGAAGCGCATGGCATCGCGCCAGTGCGCTTCCTCGGGCGGGGTCTCGACTTCTGCGAGCAGCAACTGCGCGACGCCGTCGAGCAGGGCTGCCTTGTCGGGGAAGTACGTGTACAGCGCCATCGGCGACGACCCCAGGTGCTGGGCGAGCCGCCGCATCGTCAGCTGGTCGATCCCATCCGCGTCGATCGCCTCCAGTGCAGCCTGGGCGATCACCCGCTGACTCAGTTTCTCGGCCATCTCTGCCTCCTCACTTGACACCGTACATCGTACAGTCCAACATGTACACGTGTGTTTACACTGTACGTGATTGCAAATACGTTGTCTGGGGGGTGTGCATGATCAAGGTCCGTACCGCAGCCGTGCGGGATGCCGAGGCGCTGCACCGCCTCGCCGAGCAGACGGCACAGCAGGGATCCGACGCATCGGTCGACGACTGGCGCTCGGCGCTCGCCCGAGCCGACGTGACGGTGCACCTCGCAGAGGACAACGCGCTGCCGGTCGGCTACGCCGTGCTCGTCCGAGGGGCGCTGCCGAGGGCCGGAGCGGCCTCCCTGCGCCTCGAAGCCCTGGCCGTGCGCCCGGCGTGGCGCGGGGCCGGCGTGGGCACGCGCCTCATGCGGGCGGCGACGCAGGCGGCCGCCACGGATGCCGCGACCGTCACCGCCGTGCACCCCGCGGACGGCGACGCGCAGGGCTTCTTCCGACGCCTCGGCGCCGAGATCAGCCCGGCCCTCAGCATCCGTCTCGCCCCGGAACCGCCCCGCTCCGCCGCAGGGCACGCGGCCTGAGTGCCGCGGACCGCGTTCGCCGTCGCAGCCATCCCGGTGCTGGCAGGATTGTCAGCCGGGTCGATGCCGGCCTCCACCGCGGCCAGAACCCCCGTCCCGACGGTCATCGCCGTCGCTCGAACCCGATGAAGGAATCCACCGTGGTCATCCATGTGCGCGATCTGCGCGTCTCGTACGGCGCGTTCGAAGCCGTGAAGGGGATCGGCTTCGATGTCGCCCCCGGCACCCTGTTCGCACTGCTCGGCGCCAACGGTGCCGGAAAGTCGACGACGATCGGTTGCCTCACCACCACGGTCGCCCCCACCGCGGGGACCGTCACGGTCGGCGGCTCCGACGTCGTCGCCGACCGCGCCGCCGTGCGCCGGAAGGTCGGCGTCGTCTTCCAGGAGGCGCTCCTCGATCCCATCCTCAAGGTCCGCGAGAACCTCCGCTCCCGTGCCGTCCTCTACGGCATGAGCGCCGCCGCCGTGCGGGCCCGCATCGAGGAACTGAGCGGGCTGCTCGGGCTCGAAGAGTTCATCGACCGGCCGTACGGGCCGTTGTCGGGCGGACAGAAGCATCGGGCGGACATCGCCCGTGCGCTGATGCACTCCCCGGAGATCCTGTTCCTGGACGAGCCGACGGCGGGACTGGATCCGCACTCGCGGGAGCAGATCTGGGCGACCATCGACGCGCTGCGTGAGCAGCGCGGGATGACGGTGTTCCTCACCACGCACTACATGGAGGAGACCGAGCGCGCCGACGACGTGCGGATCATGGACCACGGCCGCATCGTGGCCGAGGGCACCCCGGCACAGCTGCGCGCCCGGTACTCGTCGAGCATCCTCACCCTCCGCGGCGACCTGGACACCCTCCGCGCCGAGGTGGCTGCGGCCGGCCTCCGCGCGACGGAGCAGCAGGGCGACCTGCTCGTCGAGGTCGAATCCGCGGCGCAGGCGCGGCGGATGCTGCTGCACAGCTCCGCCCACGACTTCGAGATGCGGCACGGCACCATGGACGACGTCTTCCTCGCCGTCACGAAGGGGGTGGCCGCGTGAACAACGCGCTCTCGTTCACCCGGCGGAACCTCGCCGTCTTCTTCCGGGACCGCGCCCAGGTCGGGCTCGCGCTCCTGTCCGCGCTCATCCTCCTCGCGATCTACGGGCTCTTCCTCGGCAACCTGCAGGTCGACAGTCTGCAGGCGCAGTTGCCCGCCGCATCCGCCGACGACGTCCGCTGGTTCGTGAACACATGGGTGCTCGCCGGGACCACCATGATCACGACCGTCACCGCATCCGTCGCCGGACTCGCGACCTTCGTCGAGGATCGCGCATCCGGCAGGTTCAAGGACTTCGTGGTCACCCCGGTGCACCGCGGCTCGCTCATGCTCGGCTACCTCGCCGCGACCTTCACGATCGCGTTCTCGCTGACCCTCGTCGTGCTCGCGGTCGGGCAGCTCTACCTGCTCACGCAGGGCGAGAGCGCCATGGACCTCGGACAGCTCGCCGCCGCCGTCGGCTCCAGCGCCCTCAGCTGCGCCGCGTTCTCGGCACTCGCGAGCTTCGTGGTCACCTTCGTCCGCAGCTCCGGGGCGTACTCGAGCCTGGCCACCATCGTCGGCACCGCCATCGGCTTCCTCGCAGGCGCCTACATCGCGCCCGGCCTCCTGCCCGAGGGGGTCGCCACGACCCTCGCGGCGCTGCCGTTCATGCACGCCGCGATGCTCATCCGCATCCCGTACACCGCCGATGCGCTCACCGCACTCACCGCCGGCCGGCCCGGGGCCGAGGAGACCCTCGCGCAGATGTACGGCATCGCCTCGACGGTCGGCGACGTGGACATCACGCCCGCGCTGGCGGCCGGATCGCTCGGCCTGGTCGTGCTCGTGTTCGCCGTGCTGGGCGGATGGCGGGTCTCCCGCACCATCCGCTGAGCGCGGCGCCGGTCAGTGGGCCGGGCGGACGGTGAGGAGCTGCTCCGCCCGGCCCACCGGGCCGTGCTCGTCGTGCAGCACCGTGCTGGTCAGGCCGTGCCCGGCCTGGCCGAAGGTGACCATCGTGTCGAACCCGACCCACCGGCCCGTCGGCTGCCGGAACAGATGCACGGTCAGATCCACGTTCGGGTACATCCACGAGCCCGGGCGTGTCCGCGTCGCGATGCCGTTCGCGGTGTCCACCAGCATCATGTAGGTGGCGAGTGGGCCGACCTCCTCGCCGTCGACGAGGTCCACGTCGGTGGTGAGCCACGCCGCGTCCCGGCCCGGACGGTGGCCGGCCACGATCCGTCCCCGCACGCTGCGGATGTAGCCGCCGGGCCAGACCTCCTCCAGGGCCGCGTCCGGCAGGGAGTCCGGCGCAGGGAGGGAATGCTCCTCCACGGCGGCGACCGCGCTCGTGTCGACCGGGGACAGCGCCCACGCCCGCGCGACGATCACCGGGCGGCCACCGAGGGATGCGGTCGTCTGCAGCAGTTCGATCGTGCGGCCCGGGCGCACGAGCTCCGTCACGAGCGACACCTCGCCGCGCGGCAGACGCCCGAGGACGTCGAACGAGATGCGGCCGACCGTCTTGTCGGCGTCGCCGTGCGCTGCGCGCCACCGCTCCAGGTGGTGCACCATCAGACCCGCGACCGGGCTGAGGTGGAGGTCCTCGTCGCTCCAAGCGCCCCCGGTGTGCCCGGTGGGGAGATACCGGTCCGGGCCGGCGACGGTGAAATAGGAGCGTACGGTCACGAGGGTCCTCTCGGTCGACACGGCGGCGGGTCGGCGGGGGTGCCGCCGCATCCGATCATCACCCGATCCCCGCGGGTTCGGCGAATCCGTCCCGGGCGCGCCGCGGGGATGCCGTCAGTGCTGGGCGTCGCCGACGAGCTTCAGGCCGATGACGCAGCCGATGAGCCAGAGGATGAGCAGCACCTTCAGGATCGAGAACGACTCGGCGCCGGAGATCATGGCGACGACGACCGTGAGCGCCGCACCGATGCCCACCCACACGGCGTACGCGGTGCCGACGCTGATCTCACGCATCGCGAAACCCAGCCCCGCCATGCTCGCCGCGAGCGTGACGCCGAAGATCACCGTCGGCCACAGACGGGTGAAGTTCTCGGAGCGGTCCAGCGCCGTGGCCCACACGGCCTCGAGGACGCCGGATGCGATCAGGATGATCCAGGACATGACAGTCTCCTGCCAGTCTTTTCGTGGTCCGGGTACTGGGTTCCCTCGTCCGGGCGCGCGGTCGGCGCGCACCCCCGAGGATAGTGGAATCCGCTGTGCAGCCACTGGGCGACGTCCTACGCTGTGCGCGTGGAAACCGCATCCGCCGGCGCCCTCGCCGACCGCATCCGCGCCCGGCTGCGTGCCGAAGGCGACCCGGCGCGTGCATCCGGGCAGCAGCGGTACATGAAGTCCGCCCTGCCGTTCTACGGTGTGCGCGTCCCGGAGACGCGGCGCATCGCCCGGGCGGAGGCCCGCGGACACGACGAGGACACGCTGCGGGCGGCGGCGCGCATCCTGTGGGATGCGGCGACCCGCCGCGAGGAGTGGTACGCGGCGATGGCGCTGCTCGGTGCGCTCGAGCCGCATCCGTCGCTCGTGCCCGAGATCGAACGGATGGTCCGGGCGGGGCAGTGGTGGGACGTCACCGACGAACTCGCCCACCGCCTGGCCGACCTGCACGACCGGTATCCGGCCGACACTGCCGCGGTCGTGAGCGCGTGGGCCGTCGACGACGACCCCTGGATCCGACGCATCGCCGTGCTGTCGCAGCTCGGCAGGCGTGACCGCGTCGACCGCGAGCTGCTTGCCGAGGTGATCGAGCCGAACCGGTCCGACCCCGGCTTCTTCATGCGCAAGGCCATCGGGTGGGCGCTCCGCGAGTACGCCCGCGTCGCCCCCGAGTGGGTCCGTGCCTACGTCGACGCGCACGAGCTCAGCCCGCTCACCCGCCGCGAGGCGCTGAAGCACGTCGCGCCCCGCGGCGAGTGAGCCCGGTCGGCTGCGGTGCGCACAACGCAGGCAGAACAGGCCGGATGCGGGCGCCGAGCGGCGTCCCGGACCGGTTCTGCCTGCGTTGCGAACCGGCTGGGCGAGGTCACAGCTGCCAGAGGAGGGGCACGACGGCGAGCGCGACGGCGAGCGGCCCGAGGACGAATCCCCACCTGATGAACGAGCCCCACGACACCTCGACGCCCGCGGCACGGAGTCGGTGGTGCCACAGGAGCGTCGCCAGCGACCCCCACGGCGTGATGACCGGGCCGGCGTTCACGCCGACGAGCAGCGCGGCCAGCAGCGCGGGGGAGGATGCGGCCGGTTCCAGCGCGAGGTACGCCGGCAGGTTGTTGATCGCGTTCGCACCCACCAGTCCCAGCCCGGCCGCCTGCCACAGCCCTGCGGGTCCGTCGCCGACGAGCCCCGCGAGGGCGGCCAGCGCGCCGGACGCCTCGAGCGCCCCCACGGCGAGGAACAGTCCGCACGCGAACACGAGCACGCCCCACGGCACGAGCCCCGGGCCCAGCGCCTTCGGATGCCGCCATACGAACACCATGAGCAGCGTCACCGCGGCGGCACACGCCGGGAGCCAGGGCTCCATGCCGGAGACGAGGAACGGCAGCATCGCCACCACGACTGCACCGGAGACCACCAGCAGCACCGGGTCGGCGGCGACCGGCAGCGCCGCCGGTGCATACCTGCCGCGCAGGTCGCGGCGGTGCCGCAGCCACAGCAGCACCACCGTCACGGCGACGGCGACCGCTGCCGACGGGGCAAGCAGCGCGAAGAACGCGGCGGGGGAGCCGTCCTCGAGTCGGTGCGCGGCGAGCAGGTTCGTGAGGTTCGACACCGGCAGCAGCAGCGACGCCGTGTTCGCCAGCCACACCGTGGTGAAGGCGAACACGAGCGGCGGCAGCTTGTTGGCGCGCGCGACCGAGACGACCACCGGGGTCAGCAGCACCGCGGTGGTGTCGAGCGAGAGGAACGCCGTCGCCACGACGCCGAGCGCCACGACGAGCAGCCACAGCATCCACGTGCGCCCCCGGGCGAGTCGCGCCAGCAGCGCGCCGGCGAGATCGAACACCCCGGCGGCGGCGGCGAGCTCGGCGACGATCGTGATGGCCACGACGAACAGGAGGACGGGCCACACCCGCTCCCAGATCCCCAACGCCTCGGGTGCGGGGAGGACGCCGAATGCCACCGCCGCGGCTCCCACCAGCAGCAGTGCGGCTCCGATGAGGCCCAGCTTCACCCTTCAATCATGGCGTGCGGCGGGAGCCGGCGCGTACGGAACGGTAGCCTGGAGGGGAGCCACCTTTTGGAGAGTTCCGTGACCGATCTGACCCCTGCCGACGTCGAGTTCCCGACCGACGGCTTCGCCCTCTTCCCCGACCGCTCCGTCGTCGCCCTGCGCGTCAACGGCGAGCTGAAGGACCTCGCGACCACGGTCACGAGCACGGATGCGGTCGAGCCGGTCACGATCGACTCGCCCGACGGTCTCGACATCCTCCGTCACTCGACCGCGCACGTCATGGCGCAGGCGGTGCAGCGGATCAAGCCGCAGACCAACCTGGGCATCGGCCCGCCCATCACCGACGGCTTCTACTACGACTTCGGGACGGATGAGCCGTTCACCCCCGAGGACGTGAAGGCCATCAAGAAGGAGATGGAACGGATCGTCCGCGAGAACCAGCGTTTCGTGCGCCGGGTCGTCTCCGACGAGGAGGCGCGCGCCGAGCTCGCCGACGAGCCGTTCAAGCTCGAACTCATCGGCCTCAAGGGCGGCGCGGACAAGACCGAGGGCGCCTCGGTCGAGGTCGGCGCGGGCGAGCTCACCATCTACGACAACGTGAACCGCGACGGCGAGACGGTCTGGAAGGACCTCTGCCGCGGTCCCCACGTGCCGAACACGCGCGCCATCGGCAACGGGTGGGACATCCAGCGCATCGCCGGCGCGTACTGGCGCGGCAGCGAGAAGAACCCGCAGCTGCAGCGCATCTACGGCACCGCCTGGCCGTCGAAGGACGAGCTGCGTGCGTACCAGGCGCGCCTGGAGGAAGCCGCCAAGCGCGACCACCGCAAGCTCGGCAAGGAGCTGGACCTCTTCTCCTTCCCGGACGAGATCGGCTCGGGCCTGAGCGTCTGGCACCCCAAGGGCGGCATCATCCGCCAGGAGATGGAGCAGCACGCGCTCAAGCGGCACCGCGAGGGCGGCTACACCTACGTGTACACGCCGCACATCACCAAGCGCGACCTGTTCATCCAGTCGAACCACCTCGTCACCTACAAGGAGGGCATGTTCCCGCCCATCCACCTGGACGAGGAGCGCGATGAGAACGGTGAGATCACCAAGCAGGGCGTCGACTACTACCTGAAGCCGATGAACTGCCCGATGCACATCCTCATCTACAAGGAGCGCGGGCGCAGCTACCGCGACCTGCCGATGCGGCTGTACGAGAACGGCACCGTGTACCGGTACGAGCTCTCGGGGGCGCTGCACGGGCTCACCCGCGTGCGCGGCTTCACCCAGGACGACTCGCACCTGTTCGTCACCCCCGAGCAGCTGGAGGACGAGGCCGGCCGTGTGCTGGAGTTCGTGCTGACGATGCTGCGCGACTTCGGCCTCACCGAGTTCGAACTCGAACTGTCGATGCGCGACGACGAGAAGTCGAAGTGGATCGGCGACGAGGAGCACTGGGCGATGGCGACGGACGCACTGCGCCGCGTCGCGCAGGCCTCCGGCCTGAAGCTCACCGAGGTCGAGGGCGAAGCCGCGTTCTACGGACCGAAGATCGACCTCAAGACCAAGGACGCCCTCGGCCGCACCTGGCAGCTTTCGACCGTGCAGATCGACTTCAACCTGCCCGAGCGCTTCGGCCTGGAGTACACCGGGCCCGATGGTGAGAAGCACCGCCCGGTGATGATCCACCGTGCGCTGTTCGGCTCGGCCGAGCGGTTCTTCGCGATCCTGCTGGAGCACTACGCCGGCGCGTTCCCGGTGTGGCTCTCGCCGGTGCAGGTGATCGGCATCCCGGTCGCGGAGGAGTTCGCCGACTACCTCGACGGCATCGTCGACCGGCTCCGGGCCGCCGGCGTGCGCGCCGAGGTCGACCACTCCGCCGACCGGATGCAGAAGAAGATCCGCACGCACACGACCCAGAAGGTGCCGATCCAGCTCATCGCCGGTGAGCAGGACCGCTCGCAGGGCACCGTGTCGTTCCGCTTCCGCGACGGGTCGCAGACGAACGGCGTCCCGGTGGACGAGGCGGTCGACCGCATCCTCCGCGCCGTCTCCGACAAGCTGCTGGTGAACACGGCGGAGGACCTGGCGTGAGCGAGGCGGCCGGCGCGGGGGACGAGCACATCGACGGCCTCGTGTCGGCCGCCGAGCTGCCGGGCGTGCCGGACGCGTTCCAGCGGCTGTGGACGCCCCATCGGATGGCGTACATCAACGCCGGACCGGAGCCGCTGAAGCACGACTGCCCGTTCTGCGCCGCGCCCCACAAGTCCGACGAGGACGGCCTCATCGTGCACCGCGGGCGCACCGCGTTCGTGCTGCTGAACCTGTTCCCGTACAACTCCGGGCACCTGTTGGTGTGCCCGTACCGCCATGTCGGCCTCTACGACGAGGCGACGCCGGAGGAGACGGTCGAGATCGCCGAGCTCACGCAGACCGCGATGCGGGTGCTGCGCTCGGTCTCTCGCTGCGACGGGTTCAACATCGGCATGAACCAGGGCGAGGTCGCCGGTGCGGGCGTCGCTGCGCACCTGCACCAGCACATCGTGCCGCGGTGGGCGACCGACGCGAACTTCTTCCCGATCATCGCCCGCACCAAGGCCCTGCCGCAGCTGCTCGGCGAGGTGCGCGCCGCCGTCGCCGAGGGCTGGCCGCAGGCCTGACGCCCGCTGGCGGTCTGCCGCCGCCACAGCCACAGCTGCGCAGCATCCGACCCTGCGCAGCATCCGACCGCCGGCATGTCCCACTTTCGACGGAACATGTCCCAGTTTCTGCCGGTATGGCACCGCCAGAACGGCAGAAACTGGGACATGCCCAGCGGCGGATGCGGTCAGCGCACGCGGGTGACGGTGAACTGCTCGCGCGGGTGGGCGTAGGCCTCCTGCGCCTCGATGAGCTGCAGTTCGCGCTGGCCGGAGCGGTGGGTGAGGTCGAGGAGGTCCCACACGCTCGACGTCGTCTTCGACAGCGCGGCGGCCGCATCCCCTGTCGCACGGTAGTGCGCGGTGAACAGGGCCGCGGTCACGTCGCCGGAGCCGTTCGCCTTCATCGGGATGTGCGGGGTCTGCACGATCCACGCGCCCTCGTCGGTGACGGCCATCATCTCGATCGTGCCCTCGGGGCGGTCCGGTCGCTCGACCGAGGTGACGAGCACCGTGCTCGGGCCCAGCTCGCGGGCGCGGTCCGCCGAGGCGAGCGTGGATTCCAGGTCCGACGGCTCGGTGTCGGTGAGGAAGCCCAGCTCGAACTGGTTCGGGGTGATGATGTCGGCGTTCGGCACGACCCGCTCACGCAGGAGCACCGGGATCGCGGGCGCGACGAAGCAGCCCGACTTGGCGTTGCCCATGACCGGGTCGCAGGAGTACACGGCGGTGGGGTTCGCGGCCTTCACCCGCTCGACCGCTTCGAGGATCACATCACCGATGCCCTCGCTGCCCTGGTAGCCGCTGAGCACGACGTCGATCTCGCCGAACACGCCGCGCTCCTCGATGCCGAGGATGACGTCGCGCACGTCGTCGGGGGAGATGAGCGGACCGCGCCAGGCCCCGTACCCGGTGTGGTTGGAGAAGTTCACGGTGTAGACCGGCAGCACCTCCACCCCGATGCGCTGCAGCGGGAACACGGCGGCGGAGTTGCCCACGTGGCCGTAGGCGACGGCGGACTGGATCGACAGGATCTTCACGGGCGGTGACCTTCTTTCGGGTGGCTCAGGATGCGGCGGCGCGGGCGGATGCAGCGACGTCGGCGGCGAGCCGCTCGGCGTCCGCGTCGGACAGGGTGTGGACGGTGAGGCGGAGGCAGCGGGATGCGGCAGGGTCGGCGAGGACGAACTCGTCGCCGGTACGGGCGAGCCAGCCGCGGCGCATGAGCTGCTCGGCGACCGCGCGGGCGGGGGCGCCCACGTCGACCCAGACGCTGAGGCCGTCGCCGGCGGTGCAGGCGACGCCGTGCGCGGACAGCAGTTCCGCGAAAGCGGTGTTCCGGGCCAGGTAGTGGTCGCCGGCACGGTCGACGGCGGCCATGACCTCCGGGTCGCGCACGAGCGCGACCGTCAGCCGCTGCAGGATGTGGCTGACCCAGGTGCTCCCCGGGCTGAAGTGCAGCGCGAGCCGGTCGGCGGTCTCGGCATCGGTCGCGGTGACGGCGAGGCACATGTCGGGGCCGAGGAACTTCGACACCGAACGGATAAGCGCCCACCGGCGGTGCTGCGGGCCGACGATCGAGTGGTAGGGGCGCCGGGTGAGGAACGAGTAGTGGTCGTCGACGATGACCAGCACGTTCGGGTGGTCGGCCAGGACGGCGCGGAGCTCCGCCGCGCGCCGTTCGCTCAGACTCGCCCCGGTCGGGTTGTGCGCGCGCGGGGTGCAGATCACGGCACGCACACCCTGTCCGAGCGCCGCACGGAGCCCCTCGACGGTCATGCCCTCTGCGTCGACCGCCACCGGCACGGGCCGGT
>Ga0180217_1004286_pt1 | contig 11380 bp, 6 predicted proteins | sample eDN3rd37CBELigOP_FD_128521 | JGI IMG/M metagenome (GOLD analysis project Ga0180217, IMG submission 128521) | Enriched Organic Plus compost microbial communities from Emeryville, California, USA - eDNA 3rd pass 37_C BE-Lig OP (version 2) (version 2) ... | reverse complement strand
TCGTCGCCGCGCTCGACAAGCGCATCGGCAACGTCACCGACACGATCAACGCCCACGGCACCGAGCTGGCCGATTCCATCGGCGCCCGGATCGAAGACATCAACCGCGTTCTGGGCGCCCGCTCCCAGGAGGTGGCGCACACGAGCCGGCTGCTCAACGATCAGCTCGCGGTCCGGATCGCCGATATCTCGCGCAACCTGGCCGAGAGCGGCAACGAGGTCGTGACCGCGATCGAGCAGCGCGCCAGCGCGGTCAGCAACACCATCGGCGCCGAGGGCGACAGGATCACGGAAACCTTCGCCAGCCGCACCGAGCAGCTCGAGCACATGCTCAGAACGCGAGCGAACGAGGTGTCCGAGAGCCTCGACACCCGGATCGCGAAGGTCGAGCACCTGCTCGTCGAGCGCACGGCTTCGGCCGCCGACCAGATCGAAAGCCGCGCGCGCACCGCCGCCGAGACCATCGAAAACCGCCTCGCGCAATTGTCGACCACCATCGCCGACAATTCCCAGGAGGCGAGCCGCTCGCTTGGCGAATTGTCCCAGGAGGTGGAGCGCGCCCTCACCTCGCTGTCCGTCGCGGTCCGCTCCTCGCTCAAGCAGGATGCCGCCGACGTCGAAAGCGCGCTGTCCGCCGCCCTCACCGGCGCCGGCGCCATGCTCAAGCAGAACGCAAGCGAGCTCGAGCACACCCTGGCTGACGCCTCCAGCAACCTGGAGCGCACGCTCGTCTCCGCGTCCGGCAATGCCGTCCAGGCCGTGCGCGACAACACCAGCGAGCTGGAACGCATCCTGAGCCAGGCTTCGAGCCAGGCCGCGGACATTCTCCGCCACAACACCGGCGAGCTGGAGCGCACCCTGGCGGACGTTTCCAGCAATCTGGAGCGCACGCTGACGTCCGCGTCCGGCAATGCCGTGCAGACCGTCCGCGACAACACGGGCGAGCTGGAGCGCATTCTGAACCAGGCGACCGGCGCCGCCGCCGATCTCCTGCGTCAGAACGCGAGCGAGCTGGAGCGCACGCTCGTTGCCGCCTCCGCCAACGTGGCCGAGACGCTCAAGCGGGATACCGGCGAGGTCGAACAATCGCTGATCGGCCTCAGCTCGGACGTCGCCAACACCTTCATGGGCAAGGCCGACGAGATCAGCCGGCAGATCAGCCAGCGCGCCGGCGAGATGGCGCGGGTCCTCGACCACAGCTCCGGCACGCTGATCACCGCGCTGACGACGAAGAACCAGGAGTTCAACTCGCAGTTCGGCCGGCTGACCACGGAGGCCGTTCGCGCCATCGAGAGTCAGGGCACCAACCTGTCGCGGACCTTGCTGGAGAACAGCGACCGCATCACCGGCCAGATCAACGAGGCGACCCGCAACGCGACCGCCACCGTCGATCGCACGATCGCGGAGTTGCAGCACGCGACGGAAACCGCGATCGAAACCTCGCGTCAGACCGCCACGGCCAGCGTCTCCGAGATGATGGAGACGCATGCGATGCTGCGCTCCGACACGACGGCGCTGTTCGAACGGCTGCGCGAGGCCAATATCCTCCTTCAGGAGGTTCTCTCCGGCGCGCATCAGAACATGAACTCGCTCGAACAGATGCTGGTCACGCGGGTTTCCGAGTTCGTCACCGCGATGAACGAGGTGGCCGACCGGAGCGGCGCCGCCACCGGCCATGTGGAGCAGAACATCGCCTCGTTCCGCGAGGTCACGAGCGAGGCGCTGACGAGCCTGTCGGCGCTGGCCGGCCAGTTCGACGCTCACGGCCGCAGCCTTGTCGAGGCGGTGTCGCTCATCGATCAGAGCAACAACCGAACCGAGGAGACGCTGGGCGAGCGCCGCGCCGCGCTGGAGGCGGTGGTCGAAGCGCTCGATCAGCGCACCGGCGATATCGAGGAGCGCCTGAAGCGGTTCTCGTCGCTGCTCGACGAGTCCCTGGAGGGCGCCAACAACCGCGCCCGGGACATCGCGCGGCTGGTCGCCGAAAGCTCGACACAAGGAACGCAGGCTCTCGAAGAGGAGCGCCAGCGCACCAGCGAAGCGCTAGCCGGCATCAAGGCGGAGACCGGCGACCTCCTGCGCGGCATCAATGCCGAGACGGCGGAGACGCTGCGCGGCATCAACGACAAGACCGCCGAGGTCATGCGTTCGATGTACGAGGAGCACGGCGGCAAGACCGACGAGATCCTCTCCCAAAGCGCCGAGCGTTTCGCGGAAACGCTGAAGGGCATGAAGGAGATGGCGGCGGAAATGCAGAAGGAGTTGGAGACCACCCGCGCCGAGTTGCGGCGCGGCATCCTCGAACTGCCGCAAGAGACCGCCGAGAGCGCGACGCAGATGCGCCGTGTGATCGTCGACCAGATCGAGGCGCTGGCGGAGTTGAACCGGATCGTGTCGCGTCACGGCCGCAACCTCGACGTCGTCGAACCCACGCGACGCAGTGTGACGCGCGAGGAGCCGGCCTATGCCTCGCATCGCGGCGAGACCATGCGCGGCGAGTCCCTGCGTCCCGCGACGGCCCTGCCACGGCACGAAACAGGGGTTCCGCCGCTTGCGGCAACGTCCTCGCCGCAACCGACCCATGCGCCGGTGCAACCGGCGCGGCGCAGCGAGCCGCAGCCGCGCCAGCCGATGCCGTCTTCCGAGCCCATCGGCAACAACCGCAACAGCGGCTGGCTGTCGGAGCTGCTGTACCGCGCCTCCCGGCCCGAGCAGCAGGATGGCGACGAGGATCGCGGCACGCCGCCGCTGCCTCCCGTCGCGCAACAGCCGCGCGTCGAGGAGCGGCCGGCCCGGCATTCGCTGGAATCGCTCGACTCGCTGTCGGTCGATATCGCGCGGATGATCGACCACGATACGGCCATCGAACTGTGGGATCGTTACCGTCGCGGTGAGCAGAACGTCTTCACCCGCCGGCTCTACACGCTTCAGGGCCAGAAGACGTTCGACGAGATCCGACGCAAGTATCACTCCGACCGCGAGTTCCGGCAGACCATCGACCGTTACATCGGCGAGTTCGAGCGCCTGTTGCAGGAGGTCGCTCGCGACGGTCGCGGGCAGAGCGTGGCGCGCTCCTATCTCACGTCGGAGACGGGCAAGGTCTACACCATGCTCGCCCATGCGGCGGGACGGTTCGGAGAGACGGCTTAAGGGACACGAGCGCACGCGCGCACCGAACCCAAAGCCATACCCAACAAAAAGCCCGTCCGGTTCGCCCGGGCGGGCTTTGTTTTGTTGGGCTGCCGGTTGATCGCTCCGCCTTACGGCGCCCTGCCTTTCGACAAGAGGCTGTCCGGCTGCGATGGAATCAAAGCCGGATTCTAGCGCGTCGCCTTCCAGGAACCGGACTGGGCGCCCTTCATCTCGCCCGAGAGAACATTCTTCTCGGCCGATCCGGTAAAGGTCGTTTCCCCGGCCTTGAAGGTGATCTCGGTGCCGCGCATGCGGCCTTCGATCTTCTCGCTTTTGCCGCCGCGATCCAGCGTGCCGGTCAGCATCTGGAAATCCTGGCGCAGCGTCAGCTTGCCGTCGCCGAGCGACCATGTGCCCTCGACATTCTCGGGCACGAAATAGAGCAGCGCCGTGCACCATTGCCGGCAGGAATCCGTCCGCTCGATCACGTCCGGCTCCCAGCCGGGAATGCGGAACGTGTTGATGACGATGCGCGAGCCGGGCTTGAGGGAGAGAAACTTGGGCGTCAGCTTCTGCATCTGATCGGGCAGCATGAACAGCCCCATCACCGTCGCCTTCGAAATGTCATAGGTGAACATGTCGTGACGGACGAACTCGACCTTGTCGGCGACGCCGGCCGTCTTCGCAGCCTCATCGGACAACGCCACCAGTTTCTCGTCCCATTCCACGCCGATGGCGCGCGCGCCGCGCTTGCCGGCGGCAATCGGGATACGGCCATCACCGGAGCCGAGGTCGATCAGCAGATCCTTGTCGGAGACCTTGGCCAGATCGAGCATGTGCTCGATGAGCGAATCCGGGGTCGGGACCCAGACTGAATCCTTGCCCATCTGTCCGACGGTCGGCTTGTAGCCTTCGGTCTTCTCCTGCGCGCTCACAGGAGCGGCGGCGGCCAGGACACAAGCCATCGCCGCCGAGGCCAGCGCGCGGCGACTGATGCGGGCGGTCCGCGATCTGGCACAATCCCATTCAAAACCGAAATATCCTGGCATCGATTTCCTCCATTGACCAACATCGGCCGGTGTGCAGACACGGCGAAACGGCCGGCATCATGCCGCAGCATTCCCATGCGCGCCATCGAAAGCGCGCGGACCGGCACTCTCAATCGTGGCGTTGGACATCGCCCCCACAGAATGCGCGTGCGTCTATTGGTTGAGAGCGCAGGGTCCAGCACCATGTGGTCAAAAGGGGGGTGATACGGCCATGGTGGCTCGACATCCGCCCTCCGATCGGATATTCGCAGGGCCGCCCGGTCGGCCTGCGCCACCGGACATTCGCTGCGGTAGCTCAGTGGTAGAGCACTCCATTGGTAATGGAGAGGTCGAGAGTTCAATCCTCTCTCGCAGCACCAGCATAAGCATTTGAAATCGCAGAAAGATTTAAGTCTGACGGATGACCGCCCCGACGGTCGGCGGGACATCGCCGTCTTGCGTCCGCAAGCCGCCGCCCCTATTCAACGCCCCATGAGCCGGGATTCATCCGACACTCAAACCTGCCCTTCGCAAGCCCGCCCTTCGAAGGACGAACGCAAGGCCGAACGCCTGCGGGCGGCGCTGCGCGAGAACCTCAAGCGCCGCAAGGCCCAGGCGCGCGGCCGGGCCGAGACCGACCGTGACGGGGTTCACGAGATCGAAGAGAAGACACCGCAGTCCGGGACCGAGCGCTAATAGCAGGACCGCCGAGCGGCCCCGCCGTTCGGCCGGGTGGATCGCCTCTCAGCCCGCCGCGTGCCGCTCGGCCTCGACACCGAAATGGCGGATGTAGCGGCCAGCGATCAAGGAAATCGGCAAAACGACCAGGACAACCGTGGTCCCGAATTGGGCGTCCACCACCGCCCCATCGCCGATCTTGGCGCCCAGCCGCAGATAACCCTTGAGCAGCGGCGGCAGCGCTTTCATGACCGCCCGCTGATCCACCGCCCCGGCCGGCATCCGGTCCATGCTGACGCGCTGGCCGGGCAATGGCGCGACCGCCCATTCGCCCTCGCCGCGCGCGTTGTGATGCAGAAAGGACAGCACCATGGCGTGCTGATCCGGATCGGTGCCCTGAAGGCTCGCGCAGCCGAGCATCACGTCGATCCGATGCCGGCGGCAATAGGCCCAGACGCCGTGCCACAACAGCTCCAGCGTGCGGCGGCTGCGATAGGGCGGCAGGATGCACGAGCGTCCCACCTCCAGAAACCGCAAATCCGGATGGCGGCGGAACAGCGGCTGAAGATCGAACTTGCCCGCGGTGTAGAGCCCGCGTTCGTCGGTCAAGTCCTTGCACAGCAGACGGTACGTACCGACGATGCCGGCGGACGAATGGTCCGGCTGCGCATTCGGGGTGTCGTGATCGAGCACCACGAGGTGATCGCAGATCGCGTCGAAGCGGTCGCTGTCGCGGCGGCTGCATAGGGTGCGGCGGTCGGCGACGGCCGACATCTCCTCGTAGAAGATGCGATAGCGCAGCGCCTGGGCGGCATCGATCTCATCGGGGGAACGCGCCAGCCGGACCTCCAAGGGGCCGATCCGGCCGAGGGCATCCCCACCCTTAGCGACGTCGGTGCCGCCGCCATGCCCGGTGCCGCCATCCACCCGCGTCATCGCCTGCCGTCGTTGGGTCATCGCAACTCTTTTCCGTTCCCCGAACCCATGACCCCGACGGTATTCGCGCTTTGTGGCAGAACAGTTCCATCCCGGGTCGCGTTCCGCGATTTCCAGGTCCGCCGCTGCTCTAATTTCAAGCAGCACGCGCGGAAAGGCATCCCGACACCTCAGACGAGGGAACCTTTCCTCGGGCCAGCCATTGATCCGCATCGTCCGGAGGTTTGCGTCGTGGCGCCGAGAGCCAATTGGCGGGGTTATCTAAAGGTTGCCGAGGTGGCGTGCCCCGTGGCGCTTTACACCGCCGCATCCACCGCCGAACGCATCGCCTTCCACATCCTCAACCGCGACACGGGACACCGCATCCGGCGCGAATTCGTGGATTCGGAGACCGGTAAGCCTGTCGAGGCCGAGGACCAGGCCAAAGGCTATGAGGTCGGGCAAGACGAGTATGTCATGCTCGACCCCGACGAGATCGCGGCGGCGGTGCCCGACAGCGACAAGACGCTGCGGATCGAAACCTTCATCCCCTGCGCGGATGTCGATCTCGTCTATCTCGACCGCCCCTATTATCTCGCCCCCGGCGACCGCAACGCCGACGAGACCTTTGCGCTGATCCGCGACGGCCTGCGCGCCCAGAAGGTCGCGGCGCTGGCCCAGACGGTTCTGTTCCGGCGCGTGCGCACGCTGCTGATCCGCGCCCATGACGAGGGCCTCGTCGCCTCGACCATGAATTTCGATTACGAGGTGCGCTCCGCGAAAGAAGCCTTCGGCGGCATCGGCGAGCACAGGATCAAGGGCGAGATGCTCGATCTCGCCAAGCACATCATCACCACCAAGAAGGGCCGTTTCGATCCCACCGCGTTCGAGGATCGCTACGAGGCCGCGCTGGCCGAGTTGGTGAAGGCCAAGATCGAGGGCCGCAAGATCGAGGTCAAAGCACCGGCCGCCGCCTCCGACAACGTCGTCGATCTCATGGACGCCCTGCGCCGCAGCGCGGGCGGATCGGGCAAGCGCGCCGCTTCAAAGACCGGCGGATCGAAAAAGCGCACGGCGGCAGCCGGACGGCGCGGCGTCAAAAAGGCCGCCAAGGCTTCAGGCAAGACGGCGAAGCGAAAGACACGCGCCGACACCGCGCGCCGCAAGGCCAGTTGATCGCGGGCGTTCATCATGGGGCTTCAGACCTACCGCGAAAAGCGCGACTTCCGGACCACGCCCGAGCCGCGCGGCCGCAAGGCGCGCAAGAGCAGCGAGCGCGGCTCGCGCTTTGTCATTCAGAAGCATGCCGCCCGGCGCCTGCATTACGATCTGCGGCTGGAGATGAACGGCGTGCTCAAGAGCTGGGCCGTCACGCGCGGCCCCTCGCTCGTACCCGGCGAGAAGCGGCTCGCCGTCGAGGTCGAGGATCATCCGCTGGAATACGGCGGCTTCGAAGGCACCATCCCCAAGGGCGAATATGGCGGCGGCTCGGTCATCGTCTGGGATCGCGGCACCTGGACGCCGGTCGCCGATCCGGAGCGCGGACTCAAGAAGGGGCATCTGGAGTTCGCGTTGGATGGCGAGAAGCTGAGCGGCCGCTGGCATCTGGTCCGCATGGCCCGCCGGCGCGGCGAGAAGCGCAACAATTGGCTGCTGATCAAGGCCGACGATGAGGAGGCCCGCGCCGAGGGTGACGACGACATTCTCGACGAGCGCCCCGAGTCGGTGAAGACCGGGCGTGTCGTTGAGGAGTTGGAGGGCGAAGCGCCGGGCTGGTCGTCGCGCACCGGCCGCATTCCCAAAGCAAAAGCCAAGCCGGCAACGAAGAGAACAAAGACGAAAGCCGCGAAAACGAAAACCGCTGGAACCGCGACGAAAGCCAAACCCACCGCGCGCAAAGCCGGAGACCGCGCGGCTTCGAAAGCGAAGCAAGCCGAGGCCATTCCCGATCCATCGACGATCAAGGGCGCCAAGAAAGCCAAGCTGCCGGGTTTCATTCCGCCGGTCCTGGCGACCTTGCAAACCAAGGCGCCCGCCGGAAAGGACTGGATCCACGAGATCAAGTTCGACGGCTATCGGCTCCAGGCGCACATCGAGGCCGGCCGTGTGAAGCTGTTCACCCGCAGCGGCCTCGACTGGACGGCCAAATTCGGCAAGGCCATCAGGACGGCCCTTGCCGCGCTCCCGGCCGGTACGGCCCTGATCGACGGCGAGCTTGTGGTCGAGGGCGACAACGGCGCGTCCGACTTCTCGGTCCTGCAATCGGAGTTGAGCGAAGGGCGCAGCGACCGCTTCGTGTTCTATGCCTTCGACCTTCTTCATCTCGACGGATACGACCTCACCGGCGCGTCGCTGATTGATCGAAAGCGTGTGCTCCAGGCATTGCTTTCCGGATCCGGCGATCCGTTGCGCTACAGCGATCACTTCGCCGAGGACGGCGGCCTGGTCCTGCAACACGCCTGCCGCCTCAGCCTGGAGGGTATCATCTCCAAGCGCGCCGATGCGCCTTATCGTTCGGGGCGCGGCAAGAGCTGGATCAAATCGAAATGCTCCGCGCGCCAGGAGTTCGTGATCGGCGGATACGTGCCCTCCACCACCTCGCGCCGCGCCATCGGCTCGCTGGTGCTCGGCGTCTATGAGAGCGACAAGCTGCGCCATGTCGGCCGCGTCGGCACCGGCTTCACCGCCAAGATCGCGCAAGACCTCTGGCGGCGGCTGGAGAAGCGCCGGAGCGACGAAAGCCCGTTCGCGCAGGCCCTGCCGGCCGCCGCCGCGCGACAGGTGCGCTACGTTCGCCCCGATCTCGTCGCGGAGGTGGAGTTTCGCGGCTGGACCGCCGATCGCAATCTGCGCCACGCCGCCTTTCGCGGCTTGCGCGAGGACAAGCCGGCAAAGGACGTGGTGCCCGAAATGCCGATCAAGCCGACCAAGACGCCGCAGCGCCGCACGGTGCGGCTCAGCCATCCGGACCGCATCTACTGGCCTGACGCCGGCGTCACCAAGGAGGGCCTGGCCGATTATTATGCCGAAGCCTGGCGCAGCATGGCGCCCTATCTGGTCAACCGGCCGCTCGCCTTGCTGCGCTGTCCGCAAGGCGTGTCCGGTGAGTGCTTCTTCCAGAAGAACGCCGGCAAGGGCATGGCCAAGACCATCACCACCACCCCCGATCCGAAGGCCGAGGGCGGTGCGCCGCTGATCGCTGTTCACGATCTCGATGGTCTGTTGTCCCTGGTTCAGGTCGGCACGCTGGAAATCCATCCCTGGGGATCGACGCTCGACGATTGGGAGCGGCCCGACACGATCATCATGGACCTCGATCCCGGCGACGGCGTCGCATGGACCGACGTGATCGCCGCCGCCCACGATGTGCGCGAACGTCTTGCGCAATACAGTCTGACCAGCTTCGTGAAGACCTCCGGCGGCAAGGGCCTGCACGTCGTCGCGCCGATCCGGCCGAAGGCGCAATGGCCGGCGGTCAAAGCCTTCACCAAGTCCATCGCCGACGCCATGGCCAAGGACAGTCCCGACAAATACGTCGCGACCATCACCAAGTCGAAGCGCAAGGGCAAGATCCTGATCGATTCGCTGCGCAACCAGCGCGGCGCCACCGCCATCGCGCCTTATTCCACCCGCGCGCGCGCCGGCGCGCCGGTCGCCATGCCGCTAACCTGGGAAGAGCTGTCAGCCGATATCGGCCCGGCGCATTTCAATGTCGGCAACGCACCGACGCGCATCGCGGCGGTGCCCGATCCTTGGTCCGGCTTCCGCAAGGCGGCCGCGCCCATCGAAACCAAGGCGTCGTCCCGCAAACGCGCGGCATGACGCGGCCTCGCACATGTCCAGGAGACTACTTGCGTTTCGCCTTGCCGCCCTTGTCGGATTTCAGGCTGCGGCGCAGCGCGTCCATGATGTCGATGACATTGCTCGGTCGCTCGGCCTCCGGCTCCGTCTTGGACTTCGGCGGGCACCGGCCCTTCTTCTTTGAAGCCACGATTTCGATCAACCGCTCCTGCACCGGATCGTTGACCATCGCGGGGTCCCAATCCTTGGTGCGCTCCTTGATCAGCGACTTCACCATCCCCATCAGCTTGCTATCGGCCTTTCCGGTTTCGATGCCCTCGAAATAGAGCTCCGGATCGCGCACCTCGTCGCTGTAGCGCAGCGTCCACACTACGATGCCCTTGTCGCGTGGCTGGAGCAGAACGGGACGCTCGCGGCGATACAGCACCAGCCGCGACAAGCCGACCATCTTCGTCGTCGCCATGGCATCGCGGATGACGGCGAACGCCTCCTCGCCGACCTCGTCGTCGGGCGTCAGATAATGCGGCCGGTCGTACCAGATCCAGGAGACGGAATCGGATGGCACGAAGCTTTCGATATCGATCGTGTGCGTGGTCTCCAGAGCGACGGCGTCCAGCTCCTCGTCCTCGAGCATCACATATTCGTCTTCGCCGCGCGGATAGCCCTTGACCTCGGCATCCTCCGCCAGCGGCTTGCCGCTGACCGCATCGACGTAACGGCTCACGACGGGATTGCCGGTCCTCTGGTTCAGAGTGCGGAACCGCACCCTCTCGCTGGACGTGATCGCGGGCGCCATGGCGACCCGGCAATTGACCAGCGAGAGCTTCAGATACCCGGTCCAGAACGGGCGCGGCGCCATGAGCGTGTCTTTCGTCACATCTCGACTCAATGGTATCAACGCTCCGCCAGCCAAACCGTTCCGAACGGTTCGGAAGACGACATACTTGCGGAGAGACGAGCGGGCCCCGCGTCAAAACGACGGAGGCCCGCCACGCTCAGGGCGAGACCTCTTCCAGGACCCGCTTCTTGGTCTCGATGGCGAGCGTCGCGGTCACCACCGCCGTGACGAGCGCCAGGATGCCGAACGCCAGGAACACCGATTGCAGACCGGTCGCCAGCATGAAGCCGACGGTGGTCGGACCGATCATCGACGCGAGCCGCAGCCACGCCGTCGCCGTTCCGACGCCGAGCGCGCGCACGCGTGTCGGGTAGAGCTCGGGCGTGTAGAGATAGACGCCGAGGTTGATCGCGTTGACGAAGAAATAGGCGATCGAGATAAACAGCAGCACCTGCTCCGGCGTCGGATCGGCGATCTGCGACAGCGCGCCCAGCGCCAGCGCCCCGCCCGTGAAACAGGTCGCGAACAACGGCTTGCGGCCGACCCGGTCGATGATCAGCGCCGCGATGGCCGCGCCGATCAGACCGATGGCGGTCGTGATCAGGCCGTAGCGCAGCGCCACCTCCAGCGGCAGCTTGAACATCGTGCGGTAAACGGTGGGCCTCCAGATCGACAGGCCGTAATTGACCAGATAGGCCGTGAACCAGATCAGCCAGACCACCAGCGTGCGGCGCAGATAGAGCGGGCCGAACAGGTCCGACAGCGATGCGCGCCTCTCCGCCACATGCACGACGGGCCGAGGTGGCGGCAATGGTTCGCCGGTCGAGCGCTCGGTCGCCCGCTCGATGGTCGCGACCGCGGCCTCCGCCTCCTGCAAGCGGCCGGCGTTGACCAGCCAGCGCGGCGATTCCGGCAGGACGCGCCGCAGGAACAGCACCAGCACGGCGGGGATGGCGCCGATGAAGAACATCCATTGCCAGCCGAGCGTC
>Ga0180217_1004283_pt1 | contig 11385 bp, 10 predicted proteins | sample eDN3rd37CBELigOP_FD_128521 | JGI IMG/M metagenome (GOLD analysis project Ga0180217, IMG submission 128521) | Enriched Organic Plus compost microbial communities from Emeryville, California, USA - eDNA 3rd pass 37_C BE-Lig OP (version 2) (version 2) ... | reverse complement strand
GGATCGGGCCGAGGGTAAGCGTTACCATGCCGCTACGCGGGCTGGAATGAAGCGGGTGACGGTTGTTGTCGAGCCGGAGGAACATCGCCGGGTTAAGCGCCTGTCAGCCGACACCGACCGTTCCATTGAAGACCTTATGCGTGAGGCGCTTGCCGACTTGCTGGCAAAGCATAATGCCTGATTGCTGGCATATCGGCGATGCGATAAGGGTCTTGAGGTGTAACGCTATGTGTCATACATTCGGAGGCGAGGAAGTCGCGTGAGGATTTTCAAGAACGGCCGGTTCCACAAGTTTGCCCGAAAAGAGAAAATCTCTGACGCGATGCTTCGTGAGGCTGTAGCGCGTGCCGAGCGCGGCCAGATCGACGCCGATCTAGGGGCGGGCCTCATCAAGCAACGGGTTGCGCGGCCCGGCGCTGGAAAGTCTGGCGGCTTCCGAACGCTGGTTTTCTTCCGCGCGGAGACGAGGGCGGTTTTCGCGTTTGGGTTTGCCAAGAGCGATATGGCGAATCTTGATGATGCGGAAGAAGCCTACTTGAAGAAGGCCGCAAAGCTGGTCCTGGGGTTTGCAGATGCGCAGATGGATGCGGAAGTCGCTGCGGGTCGAATGTTCGAGGTGAATTGCGATGAGCAAGACTTACAAGAGTGAAGCTCTGGCAGCCGTCCATGAGATGATGGAAGGCTTCTATGAGTCCGGCGCGATCGACAAGCAGACGATGCGCGAATTTGACGAGGGGTGCCTGACAACGGTTCAGCCGCTGACCCCCGAGGAAATCCGTTCTATTCGTGAGCGTGAGCGTATCTCGCAGCCTGTCTTTGCCCGCTATCTCAACGTGAGCAAGGGGCTAGTGTCAGATTGGGAACGTGGGGTGAAGAAGCCCGGCGGGCCGGCGCTGCGGCTGCTGACCGTTATTCAGAAAAGGGGCCTTGAGGCGATTGCCTGATTGCTGGCAAGTCGGCAAGCAAGCAATTTGGCAAGTTGTTTACCTGCATCCCGCCCCCGGCCGTCCCTGCGGCCCTAGATGATGAGAGCGGGCCGGCCGGGGGCTACTGCCTGCACCTGGTGCAGCTCTTTGGCCGGCTCGGGCAGGGGAGCTTTGCGCTTCTCCCGCAGCAGGGCTTTCAGTTCTTCCATCGAAATCCCCGGCCGGGGATCATCGGTCGCCGCCTCGATGCTGCGCTTGAGCAGTTCCCGGCGCAGATCGGAATGGGGTTCCAGCTCCTTATGCTCGCCCAGGATCACGAACACGGCTTCGGACGGATCAAGGAACTTACCTTGTTCGATCAGGTCGAGCATCCACAAGGCCAGAGACGGCGGCAAATAGGCTTCAAACCGCAAACCGCCTTCTGCTACCTGGTTGCGGAGCCGCTTGGCTTGCTCGACGGCATGGGCCTTGTCGGCGGGATCGGGCCATTCGGATATATCTGGATCGGTCATGTTCGTCCTTCATGGCGGGTCGAATAACCCCCGGAACTCTGGATCGGCATAATAGGCGAGCTTTCCGGCGACGATCGGCCGTTGCCCGGCGAGGAATAGCAATTCAAGATTCTGTGGCAGGTTGCGAACCTCATCCGGAGTCAGTAGCGCGCGAGCTATGTGTTGCTCGCCGTAGGTGATGCCGCTTTCCTCTGCATCGAGGGCGCGGCTCATGGTCTGGAACACCACGGTTTCTTGTCCGAGCAGATCGGAGACGAGGCGGGCGCTGTCATGGTCGTTGATGCCGAAAACCTGCAAGACGCCGGCGCGCTGTCCATAGGTGGCGCGGAGCTGGTGAACGTCCTGCAGGATGGGCCAGAGCTGGACACCATAGCCGGCCATGAGGCCCATAGCGCGTTCGACAGGGGCCAGATGGCCGAGGGCGGCGAACTCATCCAGCAGGTAGAGGACCGGGGCGGCCGGCTTGGCCGGATCGCGGGCCATGTCGGTGAGGCTTTGGGCGACGAGCAGGCGCAGCCAGCGCGAATAGGTCGAAAGGCGATCGGGTGGCAGGACGAGGAACACCGAGGCGTTGCGGTGCTTGAGATCGGCAAAGCGGAAATCCGATCGGCCGAGCACGGCGGTCATGCGCGGGCTGTCGAGGAAATGGGTGTGGCGCTGCGCGGCCGAGAGAACGCCGGCGGCCTCCCGGTCGGATTTGCCAAGGTGCCGGTTTGAGGCACGGGCAACCAGGCCGTTGGCGGCCGTTGACGCCTGCATGTCCTTCAGGAGCGCGGCGAAGGCTTGCGGGGCGAGGGTGAGATAGTCGCGCAGGGTGGCGAGGTGTCGCCTGTCGCGCGGTTCGACGGTAGCGATGTGAAGGATCAGGCCGGCAATGAGCGCCTTGGCTTCCTCGTTCCAATGGGCCTCGCCGGCCATGCCCGGTTCATCGAACACGAGGGCGTCGGCCAGGGTGCTTGCATCTTCCGCGACATCGAGGCCGGCAGGGTCGAGCGTGTCGAGGGGATTGATGGCGGCCGAGGGCTGGCCGGAGACGGCGAAGGGGTCGAGGACGTGGACCGGGCCGAATTTCTGGCGGACGCGGCCGGCGATCCTGGCATTCTCGCCCTTGGGGTCGATGCAGATCACGGAGCGGTCAGCCGTCAGCAGGTTCGGGATGATGGTCCCGATGCCCTTGCCGGTGCGCGTTGGTGCCATCGTCAGCAGATGCGCCGGGCCGTCATAGCGCAGCAACTTTTTTGATTTTGGATCGCGGCCGATCAGCAGCCCGTTATCGGCGCGGACGAGGGCGGCGGTTTCCTTATCGGTGGCGAAGCGTGCGGAGCCGTGGGTTTCGCCTTCCATGTTCCCGAAATTCAGAATCAACGGAGCGGTGAGAAGGCGGAAAGTGGTGGCGGCCATTATCAGCAGCGTGACGCCATCCCAGGCAATGACCGGGATCGAGCCGGGGCCGAAGCCGCCGAAGTCACGAAGGACCATGCGCCCGCCCAGCCCGATCACGAACAGGATGAAGAACAGGATGAAGAAACTTTGCAGCAGCGGTTTCCAGACGCGGAAGGGCATGGCGATCAGGGAGAGAAACGCCCATAGCGGATTATGGATGGCGGCCCGCAACATGTTCTTGAACGCTGCCCATGCAAGCGTGGTCTGGCTCATGAAGCAGCCTCCCCGGTATTCCCCGCCGCTTCTCCCCTGGGCGCGTTGGCGAGCAGATCGGCAAACAAAGCCTTGTCGCCGTCGCGCGTCAGGAAGCCCGGCAGCTCGCGGCGCAACCAGTCACCCAGCCGCTTAGTGAAATCGGGATCGTTGGAGTTTTCAAGGCGATGGAGGACGAGCGCGCCGAGCAGCACCTTGCGGCGGGTATCGTTCGCCCGTTCCTGTTTCCCGAGCCGGGCCTTGAGGCTGGCGCGCCGCGCGTCCAGCTCGGCCAGCCGTTGTTCGATCGTCTTGCGCGCCATATGTCGTTTCCCTTCTATTTCGCGGGGCGGGCGGTACCCTCACCCTTGAGGCGAACCATGATGATTTTCGGGTTGTCGCCAATGCGCTCGACCTCGACTATGCCAGACGCCTCGACCAGATCGGAGAGGCGCGGGAAGCCATAATTGCGGGCGTCAAAATCCGGTGACTGTTTTGCCAGGTGCGCGCCGACGCGGGCGAGATTGGCGCGGCCGTCTTCATCGGCCGACGCGGTGACAGCCTTTGCCAGCATGTCGAGGGCAGCGCGATCGAGAGCCGCTTTCGCCGGCGCAGGTTTGGCGGCCGCCGCCTTGGGTGCGGCAACGGCTTCCGCTTCCTTCTGTTCTCCGGCCGCATTAAGCACGTCGAAATAAACGAACTTGTCGCAGGCGGTGATGAAGGGGCGGGGCGTCTTGCGCTCCCCGAAGCCATAGACCGTGACACCTTGTTCACGGATGCGCGCGGCGAGGCGGGCGAAATCACTATCGCTTGAGACGATGCAGAAGCCGGAAAAGCGGCCCGTATAGAGCAGGTCCATTGCGTCGATAATCATAGCGCCATCAGTGGCGTTCTTGCCGGTTGTATAGGCGAATTGCTGGACCGGCTGAATCGAGTGTTCCAGCAGGCACTCTTTCCAGCCGTTGAGGTTGGGCTTGGTCCAGTCGCCATAGATACGTTTGACACTGGCGGTTCCGTAGTTGGCGATTTCAGCGAGAAGGCCGGCGACGATCTTGGACGAAGCATTGTCGCCGTCGATCAGCAGCGCCAACGTCTGGTTATTGTCGATTGCCATAATCTTCGCCCTCCGTAGGCCGTCAGACTATACGAACACACGCACGGCTCAAGCGTTTCTGGTCCTGTTACCTTGCTCGACCTTGCAAAGTCACCGAGCTTGCCGCAAAATCCGGCTTCATCTTTATTGCATCGAGCTTGCCGCAAGCGCCATACCGAGCGACGAAAGAGCGAAGCGATTGAGTTGAGAAGGGCGCACTTACGAGTTACTGCGTAACTCAGCGCGCCGTCAGCTTGGAGGCTGGCGGAAAAGATCGAAACGGGATCGAGGCAACGGGTTGGCGATCTACCATTTCAGCATGAAGCCAGTTTCGCGGGCGAAGGGCCGTAGCGCCGTCGCCTCAATGGCTTATCGTGCCGGGGAGAAGCTAACTAACGAGCGCGACGGGATCACGCACGACTACACGGCAAAGCAAGGCGTCGAACATGCCGAGATCGTCTTGCCGGAAGGCGTCAACGCCGAATGGGCGCGGGATCGGTCGGCCTTGTGGAATGCCGCCGAGTTTGCCGAGGCCCGGAAGGACGCCCGTGTCGCTCGCGAATTTGAGATTGCCTTGCCGCATGAGCTTTCGGCCGAGGAACGGCTAGAGGCAACGCGGGAGCTGGCGCAGGATTTGGCGAACCGTTACGGCGCGGCCGTGGACTTCGCCATTCACGCGCCGCACGACGCGAGCGACGTTCGCAACCATCATGCTCATATCCTTATGACCACGCGGCAGGTGACGGAGAGCGGGCTAGGCGACAAAACCTATATCGAGCGCGAAAACAAATGGCTGTTGTCGAACGGCCTGCCGACGACCGACATGCAGCTTCGCGACCTTCGCCAGACGTGGGAGGGGATTGCGAACGAGCGGCTTGCAATGGCCGGGCATGATATTCGGATTGACCATCGTTCGCACATGGAGCGCGGGCTAGAGATCGCGCCAACCGAGCATATGGGCGTCCATGCCACGCAGATGGAGCGGCGCGGCCTTGACGTGGCGCGCACGCGGCTGGACGAGGAAGCGGCGCAGCGGAACGCCGATCTTATCCGCGAGAAGCCGGAACAGGTTCTTACCCTCATCACCGGCGAAAAGAGCGTGTTCGATCGGCGCGACGTGGCGCGGACTCTGCATCGCTACATCAACGACGATGTGCAGGAGTTCCAATCCGCCTTTGCGAAGGTCATGGCCTCGCCGGCGCTTGTCGAGCTTCAGCCGGAGAGGGCGGACCCGGAAACCGGCGAGATCGAGCTTGCGCGCTATTCGACGCGCGAAATGGTCGAGATCGAATCCGGCATGATCGAGAGCGCGCAGCGGATGCACGAGGCGCATGGTCATGGCGTCGATCGCCGGCATGTCGAGCGCGCGATAGAGCGGCAGGACGCTGCCATTCAGCGCAGCGCCGGCGATGCTTCCGCCCGGCTTTCCGACGAGCAGCGGGCGGCGATCGAGCATATCACCGGGCCGGAGCGGATTTCCGCCGTTGTCGGTTTCGCCGGCGCTGGCAAATCCACCATGCTCGCCGCCGCGCGCGAGGCATGGGAGGCCGAGGGCTACACCGTTCACGGCGCGGCGCTGTCAGGGAAGGCGGCCGAGGGCTTGGAGGAATCTTCCGGCATCCAGAGCCGCACCCTCGCGTCATGGTCCCGCGGTTGGGAAAACGACCGCGGCCAGCTCAACCGCGGCGACGTCTTTGTGATCGACGAGGCGGGCATGGTCGGCTCGCGCCAGCTCGCCCATTTCGTCACCGAGGCCGAGGCGCGCGGGGCGAAGATCGTCCTTGTTGGCGACCATGAGCAGCTACAGGCGATCGGGCCCGGCGCACCGTTCCGGGCGATCACGGAGGAAATCGGCCATGCCGAGCTGTCCGAGATACGCCGGCAGCGCGTGGACTGGCAGCGGGAGGCTTCCGTTGACTTCGCCACGCACCGGACGGCCGAAGGGCTGGCGGCCTATCACGATCGCGGCGACATTCGTTTCAGCGAGAGCGGCGAGGACGCGCGCGGCGAGATCGTGCGCGATTACCTTGCCGATCGCGACGAGCGGCCGGAAGGGAGCCGCGTTGCGATGGCGCATCGCCGGGCCGATGTGCGGGCCATCAATGACGCGATCCGCACCGAGCTACAGGACCGGGGCGAGCTGGCGCGGGGCGAGGACGCCGGCGCGCTGACCTTCCAGACCAATGACGGTAGCCGAGAGTTCGCGCCGGGCGACCGCATCGTGTTCCTTGAGAACAACCGCGACCTTGGCGTGAAAAACGGGATGCTAGGCACGGTCGAGCATGTCGAGGCCGGCCGGATCGTCGCGCAGCTCGACGGCCGGGGCGGCGAGAGCGTCAGCGTGCCGATGGGCGACTATCAGGCGATCGACCACGGCTATGCGACGACGATTCACAAAAATCAGGGGGCGACGGTCGATCGTTCCTATGTGCTGGCGTCGGGGACGATGGACCGGCATCTAACCTATGTCGCCATGACCCGGCATCGCGACGGGGTGCAGCTCTACGCGGCACAGGACGAGTTCACCCATGCCGGCCGGCTGGTCGAGCATGGGGCCGCGCCGTTCGAGCATGACCCGCAGAAGCGCGATAGCTATTTCGTGACGCTGGAAAACGACAAGGGCGAGCAGCGCACCCTATGGGGCGTGGACCTTGAGCGCGCCATGACGGAGGCCGCGCCGGAGATCGGGGAGAAGATCGGCCTTCAACATATGGGTTCCACCCCCGTCACCTTGCCGGATGGAACGCAGACGCACCGGAACACATGGCAGGTTCGGGACGCCGGCGAGCTGGCCTATAGCCAGCTTGAAAACCGCCTGTCCCGGTCGGGCGTGAAGGAAACCACGCTCGACTATACCCGCGACTTTGCCGAGCGGCGCGGGATCGCGGAGCAAATGGGCGTCCGCAGCGAGATCGAGATTCCGGCCGAGCGCGCCGGGCTACGTCCAGAGCGGGAGTCGACGGCCGGCGATCATGTGCTTGATCGTAGATCCTCGCAAAAAGTCGGCGCAGATCTCGCGCAGGATCTCCGTGCAGATCCGCGCGAGGATCTCGCCGGCGATCGACAACAGCGCCGCAATCCGTTCGAGGGCCTGAAACTCGGGCGCGGCGCGGCGGCCGAGAGCCGCGAGCCAGACCGCGCCGGCGAGGACGGCCCGCAGATCGACCGGAAAGGCCCGCAGCAGGCCGAGAAGCAGCGGCGCGGTATGTTCGCCGGCCTTAAGCTCAATGCGCGTCCTGCCCCTTCTCAGGAGCGCAGCGAGCGGCCGGAAAGGGAAGGGAGCTTGCGGCCGGCGCCGGCGCCCGACCGGCTGGCCGAGCGGGTGCGGGGGCAGTCGCCGCTTGAGGCGGCCGTTGACCGCTATGTACGGGCCTATCAGTCGATCGACCAGCACCGGCGCGAGGGCCTGCCCGTTCTCGACATGCAGCGGCAGGAAATGCGCACGGCCGGGCAGCAGCTCGACCAGGTGCAGGGCGGCATGAAAGACCTGATGCGCTCGACCCTGCAACATGACCCGGCGACGGCGCGCGCCATGACCGAGCTTTCCGGCCGGGAGCGTGTCGCCCATGTTATCGACGGGATGAAGCGCGAAAACGCCGCCCTGCAAGACCCCAATGTCAGGGCCGAGCGGTTCGTTGAACGCTGGCAGGAGCTACAGGGCCAGCGCAAGGAACTTCGCGGCTGGCAGCACGACGAGGCGCGCGGCAAGGTCGAAAGTCAGATGAGCGGCCTAGCCAAGAGCTTGGAGCGTGACCCGCAGGCGGAATCCATCGTGCGCAATCGCAGCCGGGAGCTTGGAATCAGGCAGGAGCTTCGACAGAGCCAGAGCATCGGCCGCGAGCTGCAAGAGGAAATGACACGCGGCCAGCGCCTTAGCCGGGGTATCGGAATGGAAAGGTAGGAACGGAGAGCATGACGGAACTGGACGACGACAGGGAAGGATTCGAGCCGGAGGCACTGGACGAGGACGCCGGCGACCCGGCTGCCGCCTTCGATGCGCTCCGGCGCACGATCGAGACGCAGGGCGCGCAGATCGGCGCGGAAATGACAGTCATGCGGCGCGGGCTGGAAGCGGCTTTCGACCAGCTCGAAAGGATCGAGCCGCAAGCTGATTACAAGCCCCAGCTCGCCCAGCTCGTGCAGGCGCTCGACAGCGTTGCGGAGCGGCTGCACGGCGTCGAGCAGTCGCCCATTCTCCGGCAGGGCGCGCAGCACTATGCGGCGCTCCTCGAGCGCAGCGGCGAGGCCCTGATACGCACCGCCGCGCAGCAGCTCGAGCGGCAGGCGTCCGACCTCGAGCGCGCCGGCCGGAACCTCGCCGCGCATGTCGCTGGCGCGCGGGAGCGCGATCGGCAAAATTGGTGGCTTGTCGTCGCTTTCGCTATCGGCCTGCTCGCCGGCGCGCTGGTGATGTTGTTCCTTCCGCGCCTGTTGCCGTTCTCGGCCGCGCCGCGTGTCGCCAGCGTTGTCATGGGGGAAACGCCGTGGCGAGCCGGTATGAGCCTCATGGCGTTCGACAGCCCGAATTCATGGCAGCGGGTGGCGTCGGCCGATCAGCTCATAGAGGCGAACCGGGAAGCGGTAGCGGCTTGTTGGGAGGCCGCGCGCACGGCTGGCGCGGATCAGCGATGCACCATCACCGTGAAAGCGCCGACAACGCCGGCGCAGTAGTGTAGAGGTGTCGCGTGTTTCGGGAATTTTGCGAAAGTGGTCGGCCGACGAAGGTTGCCCTATTGCGGCTAAGCTATTGGTTCGATCGCTCACCGTCTTCGACGCGATCGCGGCTAGGCTGTCTGCAAGGCGAGTTGGCGCGGCGGCTATCCCTGCAATAATTTACTGAGACCGACCCTCCGGCATAAAGCGATTTCTTCAACAGCCCTCGGGTTCATGCCATGCGCAACGCACTCGCCTATGTTCCCAAAGCGCAGCACACCATGGTCGCGGCCGCGATTCGGCAGACCTTCATCCAGCCCGACCACGACAGTGCCGTGCAGACCTGGCGGCATGTCGCCGATCAGCTCCGGGCCAGATGGCCCAAGCTCGGCACCTTCATGGACAACGCCGAGGCCGACGTGCTGACCTAAATGGCCTTCCCCACGCAGCACCGCACCAAGTTGCATTCCACCAACCCGCTGGAGCGGCTGAACAAGGAAGTGAAGCGTCGCGCCGATGTCGTTGGCATCTTCCCCAACGAGGACAGCATCGTCCGGCTCATCGGTGCGGTCCTGCTCGAAGCCAACGACGAGTGGCAGCTCCTCAGCCGATACATGCAGGTCGAGGCGATGGCCGAGCTAAATCCACCGACAGTCGAGGAGGAAACCACACTTCAAATTACAACCAGAGCCGCCTGATCATGACGGCCCAGGTCCACACCCGAAATTACACCATCTTGACGGACGCGACCGTCCATCCGCAACGATTTTGCTATCGTCATGCCGAACCTCCGTTCGGTACATGGATTCAGAAATTCGATGGTTTGGGAACCCCTCTACGAGTCGCCATCAGCGCTCGTTGGTATGAGTTCGTTCCCTCCTCGCGTGGTACTATCACATATTCTGATATACAGGCCCCTCGCCGCCCTGCGGCGGCACCCAGTTGATATTCTGGTTCGGGTCCTTGATATCGCAGGTCTTGCAGTGCACGCAGTTTTGCGCGTTGATGACGAAGACATCCTCGCCGTCCTTCTCCGCCCACTCGTAGACGCCGGCTGGACAGTAGCGGGTCGACGGGCCGGCATAGACGTCGTGTTCGGAGCGCTTCTGCAATTCCATGTCCCTGACCTGGAGATGGACCGGCTGGTCCTCCTCGTGGTTGGTGTTCGACAGAAACACTGACGAGAGGCGATCAAAGGTGAGCACGCCATCCGGTTTGGGATAGTCGATCTTCTGGTGTTTCGCCGCCGGATCCAGGCTTGCCGCATCCGTCTTGCCGTGTTTCAGCGTGCCAAATAGCGACCCTCCGAAGAGCGTGTTCGTCCACATGTCGAACCCGCCGATCGCCACGCCGATCGCCGTGCCGAATTTCGACCAGAGCGGCTTGACGTTGCGGACCTTCTGCAGGTCCGAGCCGATGGCGCTGTCGCGCCAGCCATTCTCGATCTCAACCGGTTCGTCATTGGCGCGGTCGGCAGCAATCGCATCGGCCAGTTTCTCGGCCGCCAGAATACCCGAAAGCACCGCATTGTGGCTGCCCTTGATGCGCGGCACGTTGACGAAACCGGCCGAGCAGCCGATCAGCGCGCCGCCCGGGAAGGAGAGCTTCGGCACCGACTGGTAGCCGCCTTCGGTGATGGCGCGCGCGCCATAGGAGAGCCGCTTGCCGCCCTCGAAGGTGCCGCGGATCGCCGGATGCGTCTTGAAGCGCTGGAATTCCTCGAAGGGGTAGAGATAGGGGTTCTTGTAGTTCAGGTGCACGACGAAGCCGACGGCGACGAGGTTGTCTTCGAGGTGATAGAGGAAGGAGCCGCCCCCGGTCTTCATGCCAAGGGGCCAGCCGAAGGAGTGCTGCACGAGGCCGGGCCTGTGGTTCTCCGGCTTCACCTCCCAGAGTTCCTTGAGCCCGATGCCGAATTTCTGGGGCTCGCGGTCCTTCTGGAGATCGAACTTCGCGATGAGCTGCTTGGCAAGCGAGCCGCGCACGCCCTCCGAGATCAGCGTGTATTTGCCGAGCAGCGCCATGCCGCGGGTATAGTTCGGGCCGGGCTCGCCGTTGCGCTCGATGCCCATGTCGCCGGTGGCGACGCCGATCACCGCGCCTTCGTCGTTGTAGAGCACTTCCGTCGCGGCAAAGCCGGGATAGATCTCGACGCCGAGTTCTTCCGCCTTGGTCGCCAGCCAGCGACAGACATTGCCGAGCGAGACGATGTAGTTGCCGTGGTTGTTCATCAGCGGCGGCATGGCGAAGTTGGGCAGGCGGACGGAGCCGGCCGGGCCAAGCAGCAGGAAGTGGTCGTCCTTGACCTCGGTCTTGAAGGGATGGTCGGCATCCTCGCGCCAGTCGGGCAGGAGACGGTCGATCCCGATGGGATCGACGACCGCGCCGGAGAGGATGTGCGCACCGACTTCCGCGCCCTTCTCGAGCACGACGACGGCGAGGTCAGGATTGACCTGCTTCAGCCGGATAGCCGCCGCGAGGCCCGCCTGTCCCGCGCCGACGATTACCACGTCGAACTCCATGCTTTCGCGTTCGCTCATGGCGTCAAAGCGCCTTTTCGAGCTCG
>Ga0180217_1004277_pt1 | contig 11395 bp, 9 predicted proteins | sample eDN3rd37CBELigOP_FD_128521 | JGI IMG/M metagenome (GOLD analysis project Ga0180217, IMG submission 128521) | Enriched Organic Plus compost microbial communities from Emeryville, California, USA - eDNA 3rd pass 37_C BE-Lig OP (version 2) (version 2) ... | reverse complement strand
ATATATTTTCCTATTACGCGCCCTTAATGAGGAAGGGTTAAGTCCATCAGATGTTGAAATCGTTAACCTCCAGCATGGAGATGGAGCGGCCGCGTTATCTTCTGGTCAGGTGGATGCATGGTCGGGGTTAGATCCTCATATGGCAAGAGTTGAATTAGAAACGGATGCGAACCTTTTTTACCGCAATGCAGATTTTAATACGTATGGAACCTTAAATGTGCGTTCTGAGTTTGCGGAAAAATATCCCAAGTACGTAGAAAAAGTCATTGAGGTCTACGAAAAGGCTCGTAAATGGGTTTTAGAAAATCCAGAGGAAACAGCGGAAATTTTGGCAAAGTCCGCAAATATTGATATTGAAGTTGCTAATAAACAATTAAATGAACGAAATGATTTTTCTAATCCTGTTCCTGGTGAAATACAAATTGAGGCATTAACCGAAGCAGGTAAGGTGCTTCAAGCGCAGGAAATCATCGGAAAAGATGTTAAATTGGATCAACTGGTTCAGGAATTGATTAATCCTACGTTTGCGGAAAACGTAATTAAACAATAGGGATTGTGCCTCTTTTAAAACGGCACTTCCTCGTGATAGGAGACGGTAAAATGAGCACAAAAGGCGGAGCGTTGACTAGACAAATTAAGGTGAAATCAAAGCGTGAGTTTGTATTATCAGGAAGTCTAAAAGTAGTTCTACTTGGGAGTATCATCCCGGCTATTTTAATCGTGGTTTGGCAATATTTAAGCCATATTGGTGTCCTTGAAGGTCATCTTATGCCGGCACCAACGGTTATCCTTGCGAAAATAATTGAATTTGCTGGAGATGGAAGTCTGTGGGGCCATATTGGGATTACGTTATATCGCATCTTTTTTGGGTTTCTCATTGGGGTAGTTGCTGCTGTTATATTTGGTTCATTGGTCGGCTATTTTAGAATTGCTGAACAGTTACTAGACCCGATGATTCAGGCTTTCCGTTCGATTCCGTCCCTTGCTTGGGTACCTCTTTTTATCTTGTGGATGGGGATTGCAGAACCATCAAAAATTACACTAATTGCGGTTGGGGTATTTTTTCCGGTTTATTTAAACATCGTGTCAGGCATACAGGGTGTTGACCGAAAGTTGATTGAGGTAGGGAAAATCTATAATTTTTCATCGTTTGAGTTAATTAGAAAGGTAATATTGCCTGCATCCCTTCCTTCTTTTCTAGTTGGAATCCGAAGTGGGCTTGGGCTAGGTTGGATGTTTGTCGTTGCAGCTGAATTAATGGGTGCTAGTCAGGGGATTGGATATTTGCTTGTTGTTGGCCAAAACTCCTATTCTCCTGAGACGGTCATCGCAAGCATCGTACTATTTGCGATTTTAGGTAAAATAACAGATTCCATTTTGAAGAAAACAGAGGAAAAAACTCTTCACTGGCAGGATAGCTTTGTGAAGTAGACCTGAAAGGATGAATTAGATGCTGGCAGTTCAAAATGTCTCTAGAACCTTTTCGAATGGTACGACAGGGTTTAAAAATATAAATCTTGAAACAAAACAAGGTGAAATTGTGGGAGTACTAGGTACGAGTGGGTGTGGAAAGAGCACCTTATTACGTGTCTTATCTGGATTAGATTCGGATTATACAGGTACGGTGAAAATAAGCGGGGACATCATTAAGTCCGTTCATGAAAAGGTGGGCGTTATTTTTCAAGAATCACGTTTAATGCCATGGTTGACAGTATTAGAAAATATCTCGTTTGGTTTAAAGAATGATAGTAAGAAAAGTGAAAAAGCCCAGGAATATGTAAAGTTAGTAGGATTGCAAGGATTTGAAAATCATTATCCAAAGGATATCTCCGGTGGGATGGCACAAAGAGTATCGATTGCTCGTGCACTTATCACAGCACCTCAAGTTTTGCTATTAGATGAACCATTTAGTGCGCTTGATGCATTTACGAAAATGCAGTTGCAAGATTTGCTGCTGACAATATGGGAGAAATACAAATCAACGATGCTCGTCGTTACTCACGATATCGATGAAGCACTTTATTTATGCGACCGAATTGTTATTTTAAAAGGGCAGCCGGGTGAAATCTATCAAACGATTCAAATTGATGATCCAAAGCCCAGATCTCGTGGTGATATAAAGTTGGCACAATTGAAGGCGGAAATATTGTCTCTACTAAGTTAAAGAAAGGAGAGAGTGGAATTGACAACCACACAATTAGGTGCGATAAGACCTTTTGAAGGTACCTATAATCTACAAAACTATGATCAGGTATACCAAGACTTTTCATGGGAGGAAGTTGAAAAGGAGTTTAGTTGGTATCAAACAGGGCAAGTCAATATGGCGTATGAATGTATTGACCGGCATGTCGACGATGGGTATGGAGACAAAGTTGCCCTTCACTACATTAATGAAGCAGAAGAACAAATTTTTACATTTAAAGATATCAAAGAAAAATCGGACCACTTAGCGTCGGTGTTAAGAAAATACGGGGTTAAAAAGGGCGATATTGTCTTTATCTTTTTGCCGAAAAACCCGGAAATGTATATTGCGATGATTGCAGCAGTTAAAATCGGAGCCGTTGCAGGACCGCTTTTTGAAGCATTTATGGAGGATGCGGTAAGGGATCGCATTTCAGACTGTGAGGGTCGTTTTTTAATCACTGACTCGGAGTTGGTAAAAAGGGTCCCAAAACAAGAATTGCCTTCACTCGAAACCGTGTTTATTACGGAGGGATCAGAAAAGTGTAAGGAAGATGAAATCTCACTTGTAGAGGCATTAGCTGAAACGAAAAGTGAGAATAGAGTGATTGAATGGTTGGAGCTTGAAGATCGCCTTAATATTCACTATACAAGTGGGTCAACCGGGAAACCAAAGGGAATTGTGCATGCACATCGCGCGATGATTCAACAGTACCAAACGGGAAAATGGGTCCTTGATTTGAAAGAGGACGATATTTATTGGTGTACCGCGCACCCCGGCTGGGTAACAGGAACGGTGTACGGAATCTTTGCTCCTTGGCTAAATCGTGCCACAATTGTCGTTAACGGTGGGAGATTTAATGCAGATTCCTGGTATTCAACAATTGAAAAAACAGGAGTAACGGTTTGGTATAGTGCACCTACAGCATTCAGGATGTTAAAGGCAGAAGGAAATGAAGTATTAAACGAATACGATTTACGCTCTTTACGGCATATTTTAAGTGTTGGAGAGCCGTTAAATCCTGAGGTTATTACCTGGGGGATTGAAGCTTTGGGAAAAAGAATCCATGATACTTGGTGGATGACAGAAACGGGCGGACAATTGATCGTCAATCTTCCATCAGAGGTTATAAAACCGGGCTCAATGGGGAGACCTTTTCCAGGTATCAAAGTTGCCATAATCGACGATGACGGAAATCCGCTCCCAAATGGTCAGGTAGGTCATCTTGGCATTAAGGCATCTTGGCCATCAATCATGAGAGAAGTTTGGAAAAATGAAGAAAAGTATCATTCATATTTTGTAAATGGTTGGTATGTATCAGGTGACTTGGCTATTTTAGATGAGGATGGCTATGTGTTTTTCCAAGGGCGAAGCGATGATATGATTAATTCTTCTGGAGAGCGAATCGGACCTTTTGAAGTCGAAAGTAAGCTAATTGAACATCAAGCGGTTGCTGAGGCAGGTGTCATCGGAAAGCCAGACCCAATAAGAGGGGAAATCGTAAAGGCCTTTATCGTTCTAAAAAACGGTTACAGCCCAACGAAAGACTTACTAGAGGATATTCGCGTGTTTGTTAAACAACATCTTGCAGCACATTCCGCTCCAAGGGAAATTGAAGTATTGGATGAACTGCCGAAAACAAAGATTAGCGGAAAAATTTTAAGAAGAGAGCTAAAAGCACGAGAAGTTGAAAAGGAAGTAGTAAGGTAAGGCGTTATAGTTATAGAGGTATATTAGAGAAAACAGCGTGAGATTGTACTCACGCTGTTTTCTTTATACAAGGAAAGATATAGTTCAGAATCAGGTATACATTTGGACACAAAGGTTGAAGGTTTCGGTTGTGAGAGTCCGAATCTCGCGTACATTCTGACACAGGTCCACCGGTTTCAGTTGGTGAGTCCGAATCAGCTATACATTCGGACAGAAGGTTGCTGTTTTCGGTTGGTTGAGTCTGAATCAGCCATATATTCGGACACGAGGTTAAAGGTTTCTGTCATGAGAGTCTGAATCAGCTATATATTCGGACACGAGGTTAAAGGTTTCTGTCGTGAGAGTCCGAATCCCCCATACATTCGGACACAAGGGCGACCGGTTCCAGTCATCCGAGTCCGAAATCCCAGTTGATAGCGATTCGCAAGAGGTTGTGACAGTCATCCGAGCCCCAAACACTCCATCATTCGAACACACCGAGTACTTTTATTTGAGCTATAAGTTCAAATCGCGTTTTATCCTAAGAATTGAGTGTAAAAGAAAATGTCAATTTACCCTTCAGTCTTACGCTTTCCTATACGATAACAGTCAAACAAAGGTAGAAACATTTTTTGTGAATAAAAGTCTGATATCGCACAAGGTGACCACATAAATTTTATAATTTGTGAAAAAGGGCGGTGGGTAAATTGTGTTTAATTTTGTTTGCCTATCAGGCGCATCCGATTTATAAATTAATTGTTGCGGCCAACCGAGATGAGTTTCTTCAACGGCCAACGGCTCCGATTCATTTTTGGGAGGATGAGCCTGCTCTGTTGGCTGGAAGAGATCTTGAAAAAATGGGAACCTGGATGGGGGTCACCAAAACCGGGCGTTTCGCAGCCATCACGAATTATCGAGATCCAAGTGAAGTCTCAGTAGGTAAAAGGTCTAGAGGAGCAATCGTAAAAGAGGCTCTCCTCCATAAAGGCGATATTGCCGAGTATATGAAGCAGTTGGAAGAGACGAACTCTCAGTATCCTGGTTATAATCTTTTAGCAGGTGACCCACAGCATTTATATTATTACTCAAATGCCGGAAAAAGATTGGAAAAGGTACAACCAGGTATCCACGGGCTTAGCAACCATTTGCTTGATACAAATTGGCCAAAAGTACAAAAAGGAAAAGAGGAACTTTCAAAGATTATTATGGGAGAAGATTTAGTGGAAAATCTATTCCAGCTCCTTCAGAACACAGACCGGCCAAACGACAACCTTCTACCCAAAACTGGGGTGTCCCTTGAGTGGGAACGGATTCTTTCTTCATTATTTATTCAAACAAATGGGTATGGGACAAGAAGTTCAACCGTATTATTAATGTCGGATACAGAAATTCAATATGTTGAGCGGGTTCACGATAGTTCGGGACAGAGCGACCGAGAATTTCGCTTTCCGATTAAGTCATAACAAAGTTCATTTAGCCAATCGTATATAATAGAACAAAGATGATAAATCTATTAAAAATAAAGAATGGGGAAAAAAGTCGAAAAATGGGTAAAGAGTACGAAATCATATATATTGTACTCTATTTTTTGTTTCTTTTTTCATTTATGTTACAGCTCGATAACAAGCGGGATAAAGGTGTTTTTCATCTTGAAAGACCCATTATTCTGTGTCAATATGGAGAATGGGATAATTGTCGAAAAAACTTATTCAAACAATTTTTGCTAATAAAATGTAATGTGATATAGATACTAGGGAGATCGATATTAAATGAATACTAATAAAGCAGTCATTTTAGGTTGCAATTACTATATAGGGTTAAGCACAATAAGGTGTTTAGGCAGGCAAGGTATACATACGGTTGCAGTCGATTATTCATATGAAAATACGTATGGTGCAGATTCAAAATATTGTACGGAGCATATTATTGCACCACATTACCGAAAAGACACAGAAGGCTTTATTTCCTTTTTAAAAGAATATGCAAGAAAGCAAACAGCAAAGCCTGTTCTTATTCCTTGTCATGACAACTATGTGGAAGTCATTGACCAATATTTAAATGAATTAAAAGAGTATTATCTAATCCCGCAAACGGAGCAGGGTCTTTATACGAAAACAATGGATAAACAACTCCTTCATCAGTTAGCAACTGAACATGGAATGCTTGTTCCTGAGACAGTTCGTGTAAATGAAGAAAATTTCTATGAAAAAATTGAGGAGACGTTAAAATATCCTTGTGTGGTGAAGCCAACCGATTCACCAACCTTTGTTTCGATCTTTCGTAAAAAATTATTTATCGTCAACAATCGCGAGGAGTTAGACGAAGCGCTCAAAAAGGCAAAAGAAGCAAAACAAGAGGTAATTGTTCAGCGAATCATTCCAGGATTTGATGATCATATGTATACCTTTGATGCATATTTAAATCAGGACGCGAAGGTTACTCATTGGGTGACTGCTCAAAAGTTTCGCCAATATCCGATCAATTTTGGGGCTTCTGTGTATACGGGGCAACGCTATGTTCCTGAGCTCTTTGAAATAGGCTCACGCTTTTTAGAAGCGATTGGCTATAAAGGGTTTGTAGAAATTGAGTTTAAAAAGGATGCCGAAACTGGACAATATTATTTAATTGAATTAAATGTGAGGATTACCAATTTTAATGTGTTATTAAATAAGGTTGGTTTTAACTTCCCGTACATTACATATCGAGAGCTTACGGGTAATCCACTTCCTCCAAAGGGCCTTAGGCATGATACGAATCAAGTATTTTGGTATGCCTATGAGGATTTTTATGCCGTGAAGGGCTATTTAAAAACAGGTCAGCTTTCACTTGGCGAGGTCATTCGTTCTTATTTTAAACCAAAGGCCTACGCAATTTGGGACTGGAATGATCCAAAACCGTTTTTCTCATTTGTAAAAATGATTTCGGGGAAGAAACGTAAATAATGTTGTTTACCGCACTTCCAAAACACCAAATATAAAAGAAACGTTAAGAAAAGAGGGAACAAAATGGTTAAATTACATGAGCTTCTAACAGCAATTGAGGTTCAAAAAACCATTGATGATAAGGATATTGAAATTAGTGGGCTATCATATCATTCTGGAAAGGTGAAGGACGGACATCTTTTCGTATGTATAAAAGGCTATAAAACGGATGGCCATAAATACTTATCGCAGGCAATTTCAAATGGTGCAGTGGCTTGTGTTGTTGAGGATGTGCAAGAAGGATTAGAGATTCCTCAGATCGTGGTAAAAAACAGCCGTATTGCACTAGCACGACTTGCAGCTGAATTTTATGGGAAGCCATCTGAAAAAATGAATATGATTGGGATTACAGCTACGAATGGGAAAACCACAACATCGTTTATGACGAATGCAATTCTAGAGGAAGAAGGGTACAGAACAGGTCTTATTGGTACAGTATCCATTAAGATTGACGATTTTGCGATTCCTTCTGAGCTTACAACTCCTGAATCCCTTGATTTACAGTTTTACTTGGGGCAAATGGTAGATAAAGATGTATCCCATGTGACAATGGAGGTTTCATCAAACGCATTAGAAACACATCGTGTTGAAGCAGTAGACTATGATATTGTCACTTTAAATAATATCAGTCGTGAGCATATTGATTCCCATGGCTCGTTTGAAAGATATTTTGAAGTGAAATCAGGTTTAATCCGCCATGCAAGTGAAAAGAGCTTTGCCATTTTAAATCTGGATGATGAGTATTCGACTTCCTTAATTGAACAAACGAAGGCACAGGTCATCACATTTGGCTTAGACAGCAAAGAGGGGCATATTGCTTGCAAAAATTTGGATTTGACCACGGGTAGAGCGAAGTTTACAATTGAGATTTTAAAGCCTTTCTCTCGCTATGAAAACAAGATTGAGCCAGGTGAATTCGAGATTGAACTATCAGTTCCTGGTTTGCACTCTGTGTATAATGCGATGGTGGCAATTACAATTGGTCTTCTTTGCGGAGTGCCGGTATCCTCCATTCAAAAGGGATTAAAAAACTTTGGTGGAGTGGAACGTCGCTTTGAGTTTATTTTTGAAGATGACATTAAAATCATCGATGACCACTTTGCGAATGCTGGGAATATTGATGTGACTCTTCAGACATTGAAATATATGGAATATAAGGATTTGCATTTAGTCTATGCGATTCGAGGAGAGCGTGGTCCGACGGTTAACCGTGAAAATGCAGAGGCGATCGTCAAGTGGGCAAAAACGCTAGGGTTCAATGAAATTATTGCGACAAAGAGTGTCTCCCATGTCACTTCAAAGGACTATGTAACAGATGAAGAAACAGCTGTGTTCAAGGAAGTCATGGCAGAAGCGGGAGTTCAGGTTTCTCTTTATGACGAGCTGGATGACGCCATTGCGCAAGCCTTAACTCATGCCGAGCCGGGGGATGTTGTAATCCTTGCAGGTGCACAAGGCATGGACTACGGTGCAGGTGTTGCCCTACAGCAAATCGCAAAAATGAGACCTAATGTATCGCGTGAGAAATTATTTTTCCCATTACGCAACCGTGTGGCCGGACTAACAAAGGAACAACGCCAAATGTTAGGACGTAGTGACGGGTAAAACAACAGAGGAAAGCGAACTGTAAAAATCTAAGATGTAAAGGTGATTAAACTATGTGTGGCTTCGTTGGTTTTGCTGATTCAAAGCTTGAAATAGATAAAGTACAAGTAATAAATGAAATGATGGATACAATAATTCATAGAGGTCCAGATAGTGGTAATCACTATTCGGACGAACATGCAACATTAGGCTTTCGTCGCCTAAGTATCATTGACTTATCTGAAGAAGGAAGTCAGCCGATGTTCAATGAAGACGGAAGCTGCGTTTTAGTCTTCAATGGCGAAATCTACAACTATCAAGAACTTCGTGAAGACCTAATCCAAAAAGGCCATATTTTCAAATGTGACGCAGATAGCGAAGTCGTTATCCATGCTTATGAGGAATATGGAGTAGACCTTTTACAAAAAGTACGCGGGATGTTTGCATTTGCCATTTGGGATAAAAACAATGAATCCATGTTTTTAGCGCGTGACTTCTTTGGAATTAAGCCTTTATACTATACACAAAATACAGCAGACAACTCACTTATTTTCGGCTCTGAAATCAAAGCATTTTTAAAGCAGCCAGCATTTAAGAAAGAGTTAAATAAAGACGCGTTAAAACCATATTTAACTTTCCAATATTCAGTGCTTGATGAGACTTTCTTCAAAGGTGTCTATAAATTAAAGCCTGGTCACTACATGATTTATAAAAAAGGAAATCTTGAAATTAAGCCATATTGGGACGTTAATTTTGATGCAGATAATAAAGGTCTTGACCACTATATAGAAGAAATTAATAATACATTAAAAGAATCGGTTAACTATCACAAAATCAGTGATGTAAAAGTAGGTTCTTTCTTATCCGGCGGGGTTGACTCTAGTTATATTACGGCGTTATTAATGCCAAACAAAACATTTTCTGTTGGATTCCAGGATTATGAAGGAATCTTCAATGAAACCAATTTGGCTAAGGATTTATCTGACATACTTGAAATAGAAAACTATAAAGAATTGATGACGGCAGATCAGGCATTTGAAATGCTACCGACAATCCAGTATCACATGGATGAACCTCAATCAAATTTATCCTCTGTTCCGTTATACTTTTTATCAAAACTAGCCAGTGAGCATGTTACAGTTGTCCTTTCTGGTGAAGGCGCAGATGAGATTTTCGGAGGCTATGTCTGGTACCAGAAGTCTGCGAAGCTAGAAAAATACGAAAAGATTCCATTTGGGATTCGTCGCGCGATATCTGCAATTAGTGGTGCATTTCCGAAAAATACAATCACAAACTTCCTTGTGAAAGGTGGACAACCTGTTGAGGAAAAGTTCATCGGCCAAGCAAAAGTATTCGAGGAAGAAGATGCTCGTAAAGTCTTGAAAGAGGAATACCAAACTGGCCCGTCTATTCAAAGTATTACGAAAAAAGTGTATGATGATGTAAAGGGAAAAGACGATGTTACGAAAATGCAGTATCTTGACCTCAAACTTTGGTTACCAGGGGATATTCTTTTAAAAGCAGACAAAATGAGTATGGCCCACTCGATTGAATTACGGGTTCCGTTCTTAGATAAAGAAGTGATGTCAATGGCGTCACATATCCCAAGTAATTTGCGTGTGAATCAAATCGATACAAAATATGCTCTTCGTGCTGCATCGAAAAAGGTGTTACCAGAAGAGTGGTCGAATCGAGAAAAAGTTGGATTCCCAGTTCCAATGAGACACTGGCTTCGTGAAGAGAAATACTACAACATTGTAAAAGAAATGTTTGAATCCGATATCGCGAAAGAATTCTTCCATACAGAAGAACTCGTTAAATATCTTGATGACCATTTCCACGGAAGACATAACTACGCAAGATACATCTATACGGTCTATGTATTCCTTGTATGGTACAAGAAATTCTTTATTGAGTTATAAAGTTTGTTTTCTTCACATATATATGGTTTCTAGTAATTGTCTAAAGATTGTCTTACAGAGTAAAGGGGCAGATAGAAGTGAAAAAAATAGTAAGAGGACTATTATTTTTGAATTTCGTTTGTGTCATTTATTTATTGCTGAATGTTGAAACGGTTAAAGGCATTGCTAGAAATCTGATTTCAGGGGCAGACGGGATTACATCTGGGCTCACAATTGTGTACGCTCAGGAAAATAACCCATATCGGGAAGTATCAAACGGTAAAGTAGAAGTATTCATACCAGTCGAAAAGGTTCTACAATTACCGGAGCTTCCAAACGGCTGTGAAATTACATCACTTACTTCCGTGTTGAATTTTTATGGCTATAATGTTTCAAAAGTGGATATGGCTGATCATTATTTACCGAAGGAGCCTTTTACAACAATCAACAATGTTTTATACGGACCAGATCCAAATAAGGCATACGCAGGAAACCCAAGGGAATGGAGCGGATTCTTCTCTTATGCGCCTCCAATTATACAAGCAGCGAATGCATATTTAGGAAAAGAAGGTGCTCAATTAGAACCTGTTGACCTGACTGGAAGCACTCGTGAGGAAATCATAATGGAGCTTGAAGAGGGGAACCCTGTGGTAGTTTGGGTAACTCTTGACTTAAGTAAGAAAAAGGTCAACTATTCTTGGAATATTCGTGACTCAAAAACAAAGTTTAATGCTCCTACTAACCTACATGCCGTGGTTTTAAATGGTTATATAGGTGATAAGGTGCATGTCATGAATCCATTGCAAGGGCAAGTCACATACGATGCAGATGCGTTTTTTGCGAGCTATGTTGACTTAGGGAGTCATGCAATGACGGTTAAATAAAATATATGTTTCAAAAAGGAGGATGAAAATGACCGGGCCGACAAAAATGCCACGTCCTGCGTCATATTCACCGCACTTTTTAAACAACCTCTTAAATGAAACTAGGTGTTTAAACATGGAACAAAAAAAATTAGGTGTTATCGGTGGCATGGGTCCGAAGGCTACTTCTGTTTT
>Ga0180217_1004270_pt1 | contig 11409 bp, 8 predicted proteins | sample eDN3rd37CBELigOP_FD_128521 | JGI IMG/M metagenome (GOLD analysis project Ga0180217, IMG submission 128521) | Enriched Organic Plus compost microbial communities from Emeryville, California, USA - eDNA 3rd pass 37_C BE-Lig OP (version 2) (version 2) ... | reverse complement strand
TCGTTGTTTTGTCTCGACTTACGTCGATTTAGGTGAGTCTAACCTGGCGGGTGGAGGTCGGGCCGTGGTTGGATGGGTAGCCACTTGCGGCGGGCCCCCTCAACCCGGCCCTCTCCCAGAGGGGGCTTTGCCCAAAAACGGCATTTTGCACAATAAATAATAATTCTGCCCAAAAACCTATCGTTTACAACAGGTTACAGAACAATCATAAAATGGCCAAAAGGCCATCAAAGCGGCTTGTACTGGTTCTTTAGGGCCAAATTCGGCCTGTGCGAGCATCAACGCCAACTATCGGATACTGACTAAAGGGGCGTGCGGGAAGCACTTCGCTTCCCAGCGTCCCGATAGGAGATCCGCATTGCCAGACCGTTCCGTTGATTTGTTTGATCGCAAGATTCAGGAAGTCAGTGATCATTTGGACAGGCTCAAGGCCATTCGGCAGTTCATGTCCGAAGACCCGGCTTTGGTCACTGAGATTACGAAGCTTGTCCTTTCTCCAGAAGCCAACGGCAAGATCATTTCGCCCCAAAGCAGGGGGGCCGAAAGCCCGCACCTCGCTCCTATAGTCAAGTATCTCAAAACGAGACAACCCGACGATTGGGTGAGTGCTAAGGAGATCGCAACGGCCACTGGCATTGAGGTCCATAATGTCTACGCCGTTCTAGACCGGAAGCATCCAGACCTTTTCGAAATTGATCATCCGACTCCCAAGCGAAAATATTGGCGTCTCAGGCGAGACGCCAACGAGTAAGCCCCGGAGTCTGGATTTTTGTCGAAAAACGGTAGTTTGATCGGCACTCTCCAATGAGGAGGAGCCTAGCGGATACTCGTTAGGCCCCTCCTCTTCTTTTTTCGAGGCGATTCCATCTATCGGATACCTGCTATGAGGTGTCCCCTTCGAGGAATCTTCCCTGTCGTACATGAGTGCGCTCCCCACGCACATTTTTCAGGAAAGGGTCTACTGCGTTGAATTTTCAAGAGCAAGCAGGGTTGAAGATTGCGGCGACCCGAAAATTCACTGAACGTGACGGGTACTGGCTCGTGCCCCAAGGCAAGAATCGTTTTCTGTTCTATCGGGTCACTTTTGAGCCCAAGAGAAAGGAATGCACGTGTCAGGAATTTGAACGACTAAAGCCTAGCTGGTGCAAGCATCTCTACGCTTTGAAGCATCTGCTCGCCCAGCAGAAGACAGTGTCCCGACCGGATTCCAAGCCCAAACCAGTCCCTAAGTCACCTGCTAAGAAGAGCTATCCTCGTGACTGGTCCAAGTACAACGAGGCCCGTCGTGAGGAGCACGCAGAATTCAAAGTCGTGCTTTACGAACTTTGTAAGGATCTTCCACCTCACCACACCTCCAGCAAGGGAGGGAGACCGAGGGTTCCGCTAGCAGATCTTGTTTATGCCGCTGTGACCAAGGTTCGTCATCACAAGTCTGGTGCGAAGATGGAGTCGCTGCTGAAAGAGGAGCGGGAAGGTGGACGAATCACTCAGATCCCAAAGGCCAGTACAATCCTGAATTTTTTCAACTCCACTAAAGCAACTGAAGTCTTGAATCAACTGATTGGCGTTACCTGTATTCCGTTCAAACCTCTAGAAACGGAATTCGCCATCGACTCCACCTTCTTTCCTATCCCTCGGAAGCACCGGTGGTACGACGAAAAGAGCGGAAAGGCGAAGGAGAAGCTCCTGACGTTCAAGGCACACGTTAGCTCCGGGATCAATACCAATGTTGTGGCAGCGATCCGGGTCACGCCAGATCGTGGGGAAGATAAGGCTACGGCGGACTCTAAGCAGTTCCCTTTCTTGCTCGAAGAGACGACGCAGCGATTTCGGGTTATCGAGGTTTTGGCTGATGCAGCATATTGCAGTGACAAAAATTTTCGATTGGCTCAACAAGCAGGGGCCGTTTTGATAACCCGATTCACCAGCCGTGACAAAGGGTTCGCTGGTGGCCCTTACACCGATGCGTGGTTTTTCCAACGTGATCGGCCAAATGAGCATTTTGAGCGGTACAACCTTCGCAATAACGTGGAATCGACACACTCGATGATGAAGCGGGAGTATCCGGGAAAATTGCTGTTCAAATCGGATCATGCCATTGTGAATGAGATTCTTTGCATTGCCCTCATCCACAACATCGACTGCCTGATCGCTGCCAAGTATGTCCTCGGAATCGATGTCGGGCTTCGTTCAGAAGGCAAGTGATAGATAGCATCAAAGATGGATTCTGGCGGATTCAAGACATAGGGGATCGGCATTGGTGCAAGCGGTTGAGCGCTATTCCGACGATGGTGATGAGCCGCAGCGACAGCATGAGCAAAGCCATGTTTCGAAAGCGTCCTCGCCTGCCTCAGAGCATCTCCATCCCAGCAGTGCTATTGTAGGGGCTTTTAATTTGGTTATTTTTCGAGCATAGCCGCATAGATAAGGTATGGCTCTTCCTACTACCAACCTTGTTGCCCGTTACATCGCTGGTCAAGGGCTGACAACATCCAGTGGCAGAATCTCTAAGTGGAACGACCAGAGCGGGAATGGCCATCATGCGACCCAGAACAACGAAGCTATTCAACCATACGACACAACGGACTCGCAGGGCAGGCCAGTTGTCCGGTTTCCAAATGTCACGAACTGCTGGCTAGAAATTCCCACAACGCTATCGTTAAACACACGCTCGTTCTCCGCTTGGGCCGTGCGCACATCTCCGGGCGGTTCCAATTTGTTTTCTATTGGAAACAACGGAACCGGCTTTGCTTCCGGCCTATTGCGGAACTACAAAGCGAATGGCACAAGCAGTGGTGACTACGGCGTCTTCGCCTCGGGATCTCGTCTATCCACGTTCCCACACATCTTAAACCGTGAACTACACGGGGCAGTAGGTGGGGCGACGACAGCAACCGTGCATTGGGCTGGCGGAAGTGCGTCCAGTGGTGCCCAGACTAACGCCACACATACGGGCGCAGAGATCGCCAGACTTGCAAACGGAGGCAGTTCCTACTGGCATGGCGACATCTACGAAATAGCCATCTATAATAGCGAACAGTCTGCTTCGGATGTTGACGCACTTAAAGCTTACTACCGGGACACATACAGTCTCACCGAGACATGGACTCAGCAAATTGTTTTCGAAGGAGACTCAATTACCGCTGGAACCGGCATAAATGATACTCGAACCTATCCGATGCAGGTATGCGCACAGGTGGACGGATGGCGGATGCATACAGTAGCAATAGGTGGAGCCACCGTGTCAGCGCTAACTAATCGAGTGGCCTCCACGGATTCCCTCTTAGATTTTGATTTGACCCGCAACGTCCTCATGGTGCTGATTGGCCGCAACGATTTGAGCAGCGCTACAGCAGCGGAGTTCTACAGCAACTTAGTTGCTTACGTCCGAGATCGCAGCAACGCTGGCTGGGAGGTTTGGGTCGGCACCTGCATTGCGACTGGTTCGAGCATCCAGCCTAAGATTGATGAGGCCAATCAACGAATTAGGGGCACGAACGGATATTCCGGTATAGTTACTGATGCAGGAGCCACCAAAGTCATCGACTTTGGTGGCGACCCGGTGTTCGACACGTCTGACGACTCGAACAACTTAAGCTATTACCAAGGCGATGCTACCCACCCCAATGTTTCGGGCGCAGCGGTAATGGCAGGAATCCTCACCCCACAGCTTCTCGGCATTAGCGAAGTGGCAACTGGTGGAATCAGTTGTGGCGGCACAGCAGCCAGCAGTGGTCTCCCAGTTGGCTACCGCCTAAATCCAATTATCAAGTTTCGAGTCAATCTCCAGCCCATCCAGAACAACATGACACTTGGGCCAATCACCAATGAACGGACTACCGGCGTCCCTGTTCTACTTGATCTGACTGATCTGACTGAAATCACGATCCCCGGCGTCAATCAGCGGCTTCGCCACGGAGACGAATTCATTCTGGAAGGACAACTTGCCTCACGCACGCTGCGGAATCACTCGAATGGAATTGAAGGCGACTACACCAGCACGCCCCTCGTTGTTGTGAAACGATTCTAAGCGGGCGTCTACTTCTTCTTTTCATTCTTCGGATCGGCCTCAGATTTCCGAGGCCGATTCCAATATGGGCTCTTGCACTTCGGGCAGACCCGTGGTTCGACATCGGTTCCCTCTCTAGGAACCCAGATGTGACCGCACCGTTCGCATTGCCATCCCGGCACTTGTATTTTTGCCATCATGAGCAGAAGTATATTCCCTCAGGGAATATACGTCGAGTCGAAGAAAATCTGCCCAGTCCCCCTGAATTTCCTTGACAGCCACATTGGTGGTATATTACCAGTAGTAATATACGTGCGAGTAATGCCAGCATCATCGATTCACATCGGAGAGAGCCATGAACGTGCGTGAACAAAAGGGCCTGCAACTGGCGGCGGTAGCGAGGATCGTGAAGAAGAATGGGATCTGGCATGTTCCATCCCAGACAAGGCCCGCAAAGGGCTACTCAGTAAATCTCGAAAAGGGCACCTGCACTTGCCCGGACTATGCCGACCAAAACCGCAAATGCAAGCATATCTACGCCGCCGACATCGTGAGGCGGCGAGAGAAGGGCGAAGTTATTGAGGTTCCTGAATTCGATCCCACGGTGGCCCCGAAGAGACCTACGTATAAGCAGGACTGGCCCGCCTACAACAAGGCGCAGACCGTTGAGAAACAGCGGTTCATGACGCTATTGCACGACCTTTGCCAGCCGCTTGTGATAGAACTCAATGGTGCGGGAAGGCCGAGGGTTCCGCTGTCGGACATCGTGTTCGCCGTGGCTTTTAAGGTCTATTCGACGGTGAGTACCCGGCGATTCATGACTGACCTGCGCCACGCTTATGACTTGGGCTACATCAGTCGCCCAATGCACTACAACAGCATTTGTGGATATCTTCAGCAGGAAACGCTGACGCCAGTGCTGCATCAATTGATCGAGCAGTCGAGTCTGCCGCTAAAGGCGGTTGAAGTTGACTTCGCCTGCGACTCGTCGGGCTTCACTTCATCTCGGTTCATTCGCTGGTTCGACCACAAGTACGGTGTCGTCCGCAAGCAGCACTCGTGGGTCAAGGTCCACCTGATGTGCGGCGTGAAGACGAATGTGGTCACAGCGGTCGAGATCCGGGACAAGGATGCCAGCGATACCAAACTCTTGCCCTCGCTCATGGACAAGACGGCCAAGAACTTCGAGGTGCGAGAGGTGCTTGCTGACAAGGGTTACGCCAGCCTGAAGAACTACAAGGCTATCGACAAGCACGGTGCAGTGCCGTACATCGCCTTCAAGAGCATCCACACGGGCAAAGGCGGTGGTTTGTGGGAGAAAATGTTCCACTTTTTCCACCTGCACCGGGAAGAATTCCTCGCCCATTACCACAAGCGAAGCAACGTCGAAGCGACGTTCTCGATGATCAAGGCAAAATTTCGGGACCACGTGCGATCTCGTCATGAGACAGCGATGAAAAACGAAGCGTTGGCGAAAATTTTATGCCACAACCTCTGCTGCGTAATCCAATCCACCTGCGAGTTGGGGATTGAGGCCACGTTTTGGACGCCGGAGCCCCAAAAGCAGAGCACCGTCTGATTGACGATGCCCTCTTCATTTCAAGTCCCGGTTCCCTCCAGAAGACCGCAGGTGGCGTAAGGGGTTGCACTTTCTGTGCCAAATATGTACCATCCTGTCCACAATGCCGAATGCTAGAGCCGGTTAAGCGATGAGACGTGCTGCACGATGCCAAAGAGCCTCCACAACGGGGATGCACATACTCCGTCTAGGACGGCGGGCTGGCTGCTATTGCTCGGTTGTTCGGCGAGGAAGCGCCCTGAGAAGGGATTGCTGCCAGCAATTGAACGCTACGATGGTGTGAATTTTCGGGTTCTCCGCAAGTTCTTGCTGGAGAATGGCTGGCCTGCTGGCCTCGTCATCAAGATCCTTTCGGCCAAGTTTGGCCTAATTGACGCTACCGATCTGATCGAGCTTTACGACGAGCGGATGAAGCCTAACCGAGCCGAAGAGCATCGGGTGAGCGTCACTGCCAAGCTTGAATCTCTTGGAAGGCTAAAGACTGCGTTCGTCAATCTGGGGCAGGATTACCTGCCAGCGCTCGACGAGAAGACTCTGCGGAGTGCTAGCCGTGAGGTTATTCACGCCGAAGGCGGCATCGGTGAGAAGATGCGGTCGATGAAGATGTGGCTGCGGAAGCTGCCCTCATTCACAGCGACCATGCCCCGGACAAAGGGGAAACGACCGTACCTGTACTTTTTTCCAGACTGGGATGATTACGTCTCGGTTCCGTTCATCGGAGAGGACGACGACCCCGTATCGACGACCCGGAAGTATGCTCACGAAATCTTCGGTGCTGAGCAGACACCTTACGATGGGATGCTGGTGAGCCTCGCCCAGCTTTACACCGGGAAAGGGGCGCTATCGAGGTTGGACCGGAAGGACACTGCTAACGCCAACCTCCGAAAGAGCATGAAGGTGCCGAAACGATTGCTCCTGTTCGGCGACTGCGGAGCTTTCTCATACGTGAACGAGGACAAGCCGCCTTTCACCGCCGCAGAGGCGGCACGGCTTTACGACCACTTCGGATTCGACATCGGGGCTTCGGTTGATCACATTCCCCTGCCTGAGATCATCATCGCCGACAAAAAGGGAAATCTGAAGAAACGAGCACTTTCCGAAGCTGAACAATCCGAGCGTGTAGAACTGACGACGACGAATGCTGAGAGATTCTTGCAGGCGTGTCGCCGTAATCGATATGGCTTCATCCCGCTCGGCGTCATTCAGGGGACGACACTTTCGTCATACGTTGAGTGTACCCATCGCTATATCGACATGGGATACAAGCACATTGCTCTTGGTGGTCTCGTACCGAGAACAGATGCCGCTATCATCGAGATCTGTAGTGCCGTGCGAGGAGCGATCCAGTCTCGAACCCGCACGTTGAGGAAGAATGTCTGGATTCACCTGTTCGGGATTCTTCGACCGAAGATACAGCCCGTATTTCGCTCTCTGGGGATCTCCAGCTTCGACAGCGCCTCTTTTCTGCGGAAGGCGTGGTTGAGATCCGATCAGAACTACCTCTCACCAGATGGATCGAGGTGGTTCAGCACGATTCGAATCCCAATCAGCGGCTCATCGAGAATGCAGGATGGAGCACGAAATAGCTCCATCTGCCCGGAGCGTCTCCTTGAACTAGAAACCCGATGTCTAAGCGAGGTGCGAGGTTACGACGGCACGGAGGCGGCAAAGGCAAGGGCCGTAGAGTTGATCAACGCTTATGGTCCGTTGCTGCAACGGCGTGGCGAAGACAATCACTTCGTCGAGAAGCACGACGCTCTGCTCACGGAACAGCCGTGGAAGAAGTGTCGGTGTCCGATGTGCAAAGAGATCGGCATCGATGTTGTGATCTTTCGAGGAGCCGGTCGGAACAAGCGTCGTGGTCTCCACAACACGTGGGTTTTCTACCACAAGATCCTTCACGGTAAGCACGGCACTACTCCACAACGAGGCGATTCGTGATCCCGCTAACTGACTTTTTGCCACTCGTATGTGCTGCGATTCCTCGCTTTCAAGCTCACGCCCCCAATCCGCAGCAACAGAGGTGCATTCAGCATGATCCGACCACTCCACTGATGATCGTGGCCGGCCCCGGCTCGGGGAAAACAACCGTCCTTGTGCTCCGTGCTCTGCGGCTCGTCTTCGTTGAAGGCTGGATGCCCGAGCAGGTTTTGATGACGACATTTACGAGGAAGGCGGCTGATGAACTGAGAGCGAGGCTCATTGAGTGGGGCTTGCTACTGAAGGCTCATCTCGCCGCCAATCCACCATCTGGCTCGGCGTCATTCAACAATTGGCTCGACTCCATCGACATTAACCGGTTTGTCACAGGGACTCTCGATAGCATCTGCGAGGAACTGCTCACGACATTCCGAAATCCCAACGAGCCGGTTCCGGTGCTCGTCGAAGGGTTTGTCGGCAATGGGATTCTGGCACAGCGAGCGCTATTCCCGAACCAAGCCCATAATGACCAAAACCTTGCCGCTTATCTTGCCACATTCACTCGGGATGGGAGTCCGCCTCCTAATTTCGGCGAGACGGTCGAGATCTGTCGCACCATACTGGACCGATTTGTTCACGACATGGTAGACATTGCCTCGTTCCAGTCGGCGGGAAACCATCCGCAGGCACGATCGCTCCTCGTTGCAGCCGCCAATGCGTACCGCCAATACATGGCTGATGGCTCACGTATGGACTTCGCTCTGCTGGAAGAAACCTTTCTCGAAAGACTGAGGCAAGGCAGCCTCCAGCGGTTTACCGATAACGTCCGGGCAGTGCTGGTGGACGAGTACCAAGACACCAATCCGCTTCAAGAGGCCATTTACCTCACTCTGGCGGATCGCACCGGCGCTTCGCTCACCATCGTCGGCGACGATGATCAGTCTCTCTATCGGTTCCGAGGAGCGACGGTCGAGCTTTTTAATGATTTTCCGACTCGCTTCAGCACTGAACTTCCGCACCTGGCGACGCCGCAGCGTGAGGATCTGACCGAAAACTACCGCTCCACTCCAGAGATTGTCGAGTTCTTCAACAACTTCATCACGAACGATCAAGGATTTCAGCCAGCACGGGTCGCACCTCCGAAGCCGACAATCGTTGCAAACCGTCAGTCCAATGGAGTCCCCGTCCTCGGGCTCTTTAGGCCAAATGCTACGGCGCTGGCAGACGACCTCACAGAGTTCCTGATCGACGTGTTTCGCCGAGGTGGTCGGATTGTCGATGGCCATACAATTGTCGCCAATCCAAACGGGGGCGACTTCGGGGATTCCGTGTTGCTCGCCCACACGGTCAACGAGTTCGCTGCCCAATTTGGAGCGACCCCTCCACGGGAACGCCTGCCGAAGCTGCTGCGAGACCGCTTGGCTGCACACGGCGTCGATGTATTCAACCCACGAGGCCGCTTTCTGCGAGATATCCCACAGGTCCAACAGCTACTCGGCGTCCTCTTAGAGTGCATCGACCAGCAAGGGCAGTTGCAGGGTCAACTGAGGCTACGAAACGAGGCGGTCAGGCACCTAAACGCTTGGAGGCAGGCGGGGCTGGCGTTCATTGCAACGAATCCATCTCCATCACACCCACACACGCTCGCAACTTTTGCCCAATCCTGGCAGCAGCGGCGTTCGCAAACCGGTGCTGAATGGCCCAATGAATGGCCGCTCTTAGAGCTTTGCTTCAAGATCATCAGTTGGTTGCCGTTCTTCCAAGATGATCCAGAAGGGCAAGTGTATCTGGAGGCGATTGCCCGCTGCGTTGCACAGGGAGCGACTTTCTCCGTGTACCGGTCCACAATCCTTCGAGGTCAGGGCGTCCATGACGACAACAGCGTAAAGCGTGCGATCCAAGACATCCTCGCTCCCATCGCCGAATCCGCAATCGAGGTGGATGAGGAGATCATGCCGCACGTTCCCCGGAACCGGTTTCCGATGATGACAATCCACCAGTCAAAGGGATTAGAGTTTCCACTCGTCATCGTGGATGTTTCATCGGACTACTCGATGAACCATCCCCGAAATCGCTTTAGGCGGTTTCCTGAAGCCCCTTCATCCGTGCAGAACATGGAGGATGATTTCGCTCCCCACTGTGCAATTGGACCATTGCGACAGACTCGCACGGGCCTTCAGCGGTCGTTCGATGACCTGATTCGGCTGTACTACGTGGCGTACAGTCGCCCAGAATCCGTGCTGCTGCTCGTTGGACAAGACAAGTGCTTACAGCACCGAACACCGATCAAGCACGTTGCGACCGGCTGGACATCGGACGGCACATGGGCATGGATCACACCCGTTGTTGGACGCTCGCCCGGTCTCGCCAACAACATTCCCCTGCGATTGATCTAAGGAGCGTCAGATGGCACTCTCTCGCAAGCGAGAAAATGAAATTGTCCCGCAATACAGTCTGACGGGAGATCTGCTCTCATTCCTTCGGTGCAGCCTCCAGTACCGCTACCACAATGGCAGTGCTTTGCCGCCTTCACGTCCCGTTCAGTTGTGGTTCGGCGAGTTCATCCACGGAGTCATGGAAGGTGCATTCCGGCTCTGGAGCACCTCGCAACCCCAGCCGCCGTTTCCGTGGCCCTGCACCCCGACTACGCCTCGTCAAGATCCGCCACCGGGACGCCTGCCGCACGACATCGGCACTATCGGCGATGTCGTTGAGGGAACGCTGCGAGCCCAAGGAAAAAACCCCCGTAGCTACGATACACGAGACAATGCCTACGTGCGTGCCACAAGAGCAGTGAACGAACTGGGGCCGCACCTGTTTCCGCTGATTGCAGCGGCGGAAGAGAAGGTGATCGGAACCCGTGCAATTCCGCAAGGTGGCTCTCAGGGACCGGGAGCACGTTCCACGCTATACGAGTTGCACGGCATCATCGACGTGGTTACGGACGTGCAGTTGAGCGGTGCCGCAACCAACAACGTCATCCGACAGGCGATACAGAATGCCTGTCCGGGATTGACCGGGCAGTACGAGGTCATCGTCGATTACAAAGGGTCACGGAGGCCGGGCACAAACGAGCCGTACTGGGCACAGGGGGAATGGCAGGTCCAGACGTATGCTTGGCTGCGAACTCGCCAGCCGCAATCGCTTCCCGTGGTGGCTGGTGTTCTCTTGTACGTCAACGAACTTGCCCCGGTTTCCAGCGATCTCGTTTCACTGCGACGTGAATGGGCGAACGGGAACACGGATGTTGTTCCGGCCAATGGTACTCCCGACGCATACGCCTTGAGTACGTGGCGACCCAGCAACGCTATTCCGAACTTCTCGTTGGAATTTCGGCTTGCCCGTGCGATTCGGGTGATCCCGATTGATGCGACGAGCCAAGCCAATGCCACTATGCAGTTTGACAATGTGGTGGCGAATATCGAGCAGTGCGTCAGTACCGAGGCTGTCGCCGGTGCGATCAACCCGCACTGGACGCCATGTGGTGACGAAGAGACCTGTGCTGCCTGCGATTTCCGACACTTCTGCCGTGACCCGCACCCTCACAATGGGCAGCACGTCGTCGAGGCTCCCGCCGCCCCTTAGTCGGTATCCAATAGCGGGTGGCCGACGAAGACGGTGAAAAATTTGGAAAAGGGCATTTCGGCAGAAGGGGGCAGAGTCGCTCATTTTGGCCCAAAACCCATTTGGAGGCCATTTTGGGGTCAAAGCCGGTTTTTGGGCAGAATTGTCATGTGCCCAAAAACCTGCCCTAAATTGCCGGTATTTGGGCAAAGCCCCCAGAGGGAGAGGGAGACTTTGGAGACACGGGCGAAGCTGGAAGGTTCGAGTTCGGCTGTGGGAAGCGATTCCCTCTCGCCCCAATTTGGAAAGTCTTGGTAGGATACAACGTTCGCCCCCG
>Ga0180217_1004261_pt1 | contig 11422 bp, 11 predicted proteins | sample eDN3rd37CBELigOP_FD_128521 | JGI IMG/M metagenome (GOLD analysis project Ga0180217, IMG submission 128521) | Enriched Organic Plus compost microbial communities from Emeryville, California, USA - eDNA 3rd pass 37_C BE-Lig OP (version 2) (version 2) ... | reverse complement strand
GCCGGCAGGGATCCGTTTGTCGCCCCGGTGGATGAGCCCCTTGAGGAAGGTCCCGGTCGTGAGCACCACGCGACCGGCGAGGTACTGGTTTCCCGTGGCGCCGGTGACGCCGCAGACCACGCGGTCACGGACGATCAGGTCCTCCACCGCTTCGGCCATGACCGTGAGATTGGGCGTGGCGGCGAGCTCGGCCTGCATGGCCTCGCGATAGAGCCTGCGGTCGATCTGGCTGCGGGGACCTCGAACAGCGGCGCCCTTGGACCGGTTGAGCATACGGAACTGGATGCCAGCCTTGTCAGCCAGCCGCCCCATGAGGCCATCCAGCGCGTCGATCTCGCGGACGAGGTGACCCTTGCCGAGGCCGCCGATCGCCGGATTGCAGCTCATCTCCCCGATGGTTTCCAGCTTGTGCGTCAGCAGCAGGGTCCTGGCGCCGAAACGCGCGGAAGCGGCCGCAGCCTCGCAGCCGGCGTGCCCTCCCCCGATGATGATGACGTCCCAGGCGCTCAAGCTCGCTCACTCCACGCAAGACGCCCCCGAGGTCGGGCCGGGGGCGTGATCGGCAGGTATATAGCGAAGAGCGGCGGGTTTTTCATCCGGGCAATCGGGCGCGGTGTTTCACGTGAAACATGGGGCGAGCCCGTCGCCTAGGAGACGAGTCTGGCGTTTCACGTGAAACAAAGGGCCCCACCCGTCACGGCGCTTCGCGCCGCGCCACCCTCCCCATGAAGGGGAGGGAGGGTTACCGCGGTTCCTCCCCCGTTGTGGGGAGGTGGCGTCGGAGGGGTTCGGAAGTCCCTCCCGCTTACTTGCCGATGCAGAAGCTGGAGAACACCCGGTCGAGGACGTCTTCGGGGTCGATGCGGCCCGTGATGCGGTCGAGGGCCCGGCCCGCGAGGCGGACGTCTTCGGCGGCCAGTTCCAGATCGTCTTGCAGCGAGAGCGCGCGGGTCAGCCGCTCGAGGGCTTCGGCGAGCAGTTCGCGGTGGCGCAGGCGGGTGGCGGTCGGGAGCTCGGCCCCCGCGAGAGCATCGATGATCCGGCGCTCCAGCGCCCGTTCGAGCGCCGCCACATCGCCCGGCTTCCAAGCGCTAATGCGGAGCACGTCGAGGCCCAGCGCCCTCGCCTCCACCAGCGCATGGCCGGTCTCGGCGCCTTGCGGCAGATCGGCCTTGTTGAGGATGCAGAGATCGTGGGCGTGGAGGGTTGGCGCGGTCGGGGCGGCGTCGCTGGAACCGTCCACCACCCACAGACGAAGGTCGGCCTCCTCGGCCCAAGCGCGGGCCCGACGTACGCCTTCGGCCTCGATCTCGTCGCGGGTGTCGCGCAGGCCGGCGGTGTCGGCCAGGAGGGCCTTGTAGCCGGCGAGGCGCATGGGGACCTCGATGACGTCGCGCGTGGTGCCGGGCGTCGCCGTGACGATGGCCGCCTCCCGGCGGGCCAAGGCGTTGAGGATCGTGCTCTTGCCAGCATTGGGCGCGCCCACCAGGGCGATGCGGTATCCTTCGCGGACCCGCTCGCCACGGCGAACGTCGGCAAGAGCCTCCTCAAGCTCGCCGATAAGCGCCTGCAGCACCGGACGGGCGCGGGCCGCGACGTCGGCGGGCACCTCCTCGTCGGGGAAATCGACGGCGGCCTCGAACATGGCGAGGGCTTCGATCAGCTGGTCGCGCCAGCGCGCCTGGGCCTGGCCAAGCGCGCCGCCAAGCTGGTCGAGAGCCTGACGGCGCTGGGCCTCGGTTTCGGCCTCGATCAGATCGGCGACGCCTTCGGCCTGGGCGAGGTCGAGCTTGCCGTTCTCGAAGGCGCGGCGGGTGAACTCCCCTGGTTCGGCGAGGCGCAGGCCAAGATCGGCCAGGACCTCCAACAGGCTGGCGACCACGGCTGGGCCGCCGTGCACGTGAAACTCGGCGCAGTCCTCTCCGGTATAGCTCGCCGGGCCTTCGAACCAGAGCACCAGGGCCTGGTCGATCGGCGTCCCGTCCGAGGCGCGCAGCAGCCGAACGGCCGCTTCGCGCGGCCTTGGCGTGCGGCCGGCGAGCGCCTTCACCGCCCTCCCCGACTGCGGCCCCGACAGGCGAACGACCGCGACGGCCGCGCGGCCGGCCGCGGTGGCGGGCGCAAAGATGGTGTCGGTCATTTGGGGCGAGAGGTTCCCATGCCCGCGTCGACGGCGGCGTTCATCAGATTGCGGAACTGCTCCTGCGCGCCCACGCCGAAGGCCGTCCAGTTCTTGATCAGCTCGTCAGGCGAGAGCATCGCCATGTTGGCGTTCATGCGCTTTTGCATCTCTTCCACGAGGTTCTCGTTGAGAGCCGTGACATCGGGCAATCCGAGGAAGGCGCGGGCCTCCTGCGGCGTGCAATCGATTTCAATCGTCATCTTCATCGGAAATACCTCTACAGCCGCAGCGGTCCTTGACCACATTGTTATGAGCGCAGCCTAGCCTACCGGGCTAGTAGGCGATCGAGGGCTTAGTTTTTTAGGACGGGAGACGCCCATGGGCGAGACCATCACCATCAAGACCGACGACGGCCAGTTCGCCGCCTATGTGGCGCGCCCGGCAAGTCCGAAGGCTCCGGCCATCGTGGTGATCCAGGAGATCTTCGGGGTGAACGCCGTGATGCGTCAGGTGTGCGACGAACTGGCCGCCGCCGGCTTCCTGGCGGTCTGTCCCGATCTCTTCTGGCGCATCGAGCCGGGCGTCGACATCACCGACCAGTCCGAGGCCGAGTGGAAGAAGGCCTTCGAGCTCTACAACGCGTTCGATGTGGATGCTGGGGTCAAGGACATCGACACCGTCATCGACCATGTGCGCGCGCTTCCGGAGACCAACGGCAAGGTCGGGGCCGTGGGCTTCTGCCTGGGCGGCCTGCTCGCCTTCCTCACCGCAACCCGCACGGACTCGGACGCCAGCGTCGCCTATTACGGCGTGGGCATCGAGAAGAACCTTGTCGAGGCCGACAAACTGGCCCACCCGCTGCTGATGCACATCGCCGAGGAGGACCAGTTCGTGCCGAAGGAGGCGCAGGCGCTGATCCTTTCGCAGCTGAAGAACCATCCGCAGATCGAAATCCACACCTATCCCGGCCGCGACCACGCCTTCGCCCGTCCGGGCGGCGAGCACTATGACGCCGGCGACGCCAAGCTCGCCAACGGGCGGACCCTGGCCTTCTTCCAAAAACACCTGGTGGGATGATGAAGGCGATCTCGTTTCAGAAGACCGGCGGTCCGGAAGTCCTCGAGATCGTCGAGGTCCCCGTTCCGGCCGTGGGGCCGGGCCAGGTGCTGATCAAGCAGCAGGCGATCGGGATCAACTTCATCGACACCTATCATCGCTCCGGCCTCTATCCGGTGAAGCTGCCCTCGCGCATCGGCATGGAAGGCGCAGGCGTGGTCGAGGCGGTCGGTGACGGGGTGACCCGGTTCAGGGAGGGCGACCTGGTCGCCTACGCCTCCGGTCCGCTGGGAGCCTACGCCGAATATCACACCATCGTCGCGGACCGGGCCGTGAAGCTGCCCGAGGGGATCAGCGCGGAGGTGGGCGCGGCGGCCCTGCTGAAGGGCATGACGGCGGAGTTCCTGCTGCGCCGCTGCTACCCCGTGAAGGCCGGAGAGACCATCCTGGTCCATGCCGCCGCGGGCGGGGTCGGCTCGATCCTGGTGCAATGGGCCAAGCATCTGGGCGCCACGGTGATCGGGACGGTGGGCTCGGAGGAGAAGGCGCGGCGCGCGCGCGAGCATGGCGCCGATCATGTCATCCTCTATGGCGAGCAGGACGTGGCCGCGGAGGTGCGGAAGATCACCGGCGGCGCCGGGGTGCCGGTGGCCTACGACTCCGTGGGCGCGGCGACCTTCGAAGGCACGCTGGCGAGCTTGGCGCGGCGGGGCCTGTTCGTGAGCTTCGGCAACGCCTCCGGCCCAGTCCCGGCCTTCGAGCCGGCGCGGCTGCAGCGGGCGGGCTCGCTGTTCTTCACCCGGCCGACCATGAACGACTACCAGGTCACGACGGAGGAGTTGGACGAGAGCGCCGCGGCGCTGTTCGACGTGATCCTGTCCGGGGCGGTGAAGATCGAGATCGGCCAGACCTTCCGCCTGACCCAGGCCAAGACCGCGCACGAGGCGCTGCATGGACGCGAGACCGTGGGGGCGAGCCTGCTGATCCCGTGAGGACGTGACACTCCTACGCCGCAACCTCGCCTGACGGCGAGGCCCCCTCCGACCCGCCGCGCGGGCCGCCTCCCCCGACGGGGGATTATCTAGAGGCAGCCAGATGTTCCCCCTGCTGGGGGCTGTCAGCGAAGCTGACTGAGGGGGTTCGCCGTCAGGCGTTTCACGTGAAATACGTGTGGAAACAGCCACATAGAAAAGGGCCCGTGGGTGACCGCAGGCCCTTTGCTTTTTCGACCTGGGTTTTGGTCTCAGGTGTTCATCGACTGGAAGAAGTCGTCGTTGTTCTTCGACTGACGGAGCTTGTCGAGCAGGAACTCGATCGCGTCCTGGGCGCCCATCGGGTTGAGGATGCGCCGCAGGATATAGGTCTTCTGCAGGTGCTCCTTCGGGGTGATGAGATCTTCCTTGCGGGTGCCCGACTTGATGACGTCGACGGCGGGGTAGATCCGCTTGTCGGCGACCTTGCGGTCCAGGATGATTTCCGAGTTACCGGTGCCCTTGAACTCTTCGAAGATGACCTCGTCCATCCGGCTGCCGGTGTCGATCAGGGCGGTGGCGATGATGGTGAGCGAGCCGCCCTCCTCCACGTTCCGCGCCGCGCCGAAGAAACGCTTGGGCCGCTGCAGGGCGTTGGCGTCGACACCGCCGGTCAGCACCTTGCCCGAGGACGGGACGACGGTGTTGTACGCCCGGCCAAGGCGGGTGACGGAGTCCAGCAGGATGACGACGTCGCGCTTGTGTTCGACCAGGCGCTTGGCCTTCTCGATGACCATCTCGGCGACCTGGACGTGGCGGGTGGCCGGTTCGTCGAAGGTCGAGGAGACCACCTCGCCGCGGACGGTGCGGCGCATGTCGGTCACTTCTTCCGGCCGTTCGTCGATCAGCAGGACGATGAGATAGCACTCAGGGTGGTTGGTTTCGATCGACTTGGCGATGTTCTGCAGCATCACCGTCTTACCCACCCGCGGCGGGGCGGTGATCAGGCAGCGCTGGCCCTTGCCCAGCGGGGCGACGATGTCGATCACCCGGCCGGTGCGGTCCTTCAGGGTGGGGTCCTGGATCTCCATGTTCAGCCGCTCGTCGGGATAGAGCGGCGTCAGGTTGTCGAACAGCACCTTGTGGCGGACGTTCTCGGGCGCCTCGAAGTTGATCTGTTCGACGCTGACCAGGGCGAAATAACGCTCTCCTTCCCGCGGGGCGCGGATGCCGCCCTCGACGGAATCGCCGGTGCGCAGGCCGAACTTCCGAATCTGCGAGGGGCTGACATAGATGTCGTCGGGACCGGACAGATAGTTGGCTTCCGGCGAGCGCAGGTAGCCGAAGCCGTCCTGCATCACCTCGAGCGTGCCGGAGCCGGAAATCTGCACGCCCTCTTCGGCCAGGGCCTTGAGGATCGCGAACATCATGTCCTGCTTGCGCATGGAGTTCGCGTTTTCGATCTCCAGGGTCTCGGCGAAGGAGAGCAGGTCGGCGGGCGACTTGTCCTTCAGCTCCTGGAGGGACATGCGGGTGAGCCCCATGGCCGCGATGGCCTGGGCGACTTCGGAGGGCTCGTCGTCCTCGTCTTCGGCTTCCGCGCCGCCTTCGACCTGGGTCTCTTCCAGGACGGGGGTTTGCGCGGCGTCGACCGGGGTCTCTTCGGTCGGAGCGGGATTGTCTTCGTTCATGGATATGCTCTGGGTACGCGGGCGGCCGAACGGAGCTCGGGCGCCGGGAGAATCTCGCAATGGCGCGGGAGGCGCGCCGGTGGGAATGTCTTGGGACCGGGCCGCTGCCGGTTAGGCGCGGCGCACGGGAAGAGGCGGGGCATGGCTTCGCGGCGCGACTCCATGTGTGCTGAGCGGAACCACATGCGGGGGCTCCGGTCAAGCGTGGCGCTCGAGGGCGCCGGGCGACAAATAGTGTCAGCGCTGTCCGAATTGAAGGGTCACGGCAAGAACCGCGACGATCGCGGCCAGGAACGGCAGCTCATTGGTGGCCCGCCAGAACTTGGCGGACTTGGGACGCTGGCCGGCCAGGAACTTCTTGTAGGAGCCGGCCAGGAAGCCGTGCCAGCCCGAGATGAAGATCACCGCCGCCAGCTTCACCATCATCCAGGGCTGCAGCAGGAAGGCCCAGCCCTCCCCCACCGCATAGACATGGTAGAGGATGAGGCCGACGCCCAGCAGCCACACCAGCATCATCGACGGATTGATGATGATCTTCAGGAGCTTGCGCTCCCAGACCAGGAAGTGCTGGTCGAACTCGCTGCCGGGGGGCGCGGTCTCGGTGTGGTAGGCGTAGAGCCTGGGCAGATACATCATCCCGGCCATCCAGGCGATGACCGCGATGATGTGCAGGCCGCGCAGCAGGTCGAAATGGTTCATCAGGCTGCCCTCCCCTCGCAGATGCATTTCGCATGGGAGGCCGGGCAAAGCCAGGGGCCGAAGGGCTGAGGTTCGCCGCCGCGTTCCAGAGCTTCGAGACTGGCCTGGGCGAGGGTGTCGATCAGCGCCGCATCCGTGGTCGGGGTCGGGGCGCGCAGATAGGGGGCGACGCCGAGCTGGCCGGCGAGTCGCGCATATTCGTGATCGAGTTCGACCAGGGTTTCGACGTGCTCGGAGACGAAGGCGATCGGGCAGATGATCACGCCCTTGCCGTCGGCGGCGGCCTGGCGGATCGCATCTTCCGTAGACGGAGCAAGCCACTTCAAAGGCCCGACCCGGCTCTGATAGCAGACGCTCCAATCGGTGAGTTCCGGGAGGCGGGCGGCGATCGCGCGGGCGGTGGCCTCGACCTGGAGCTGGTAGGGATCGCCGGCGTCGACCACCTTCTGCGGCAGGCCGTGGGCGGAAAAGAGCAGGCGCACATTGCCGGGGCGGCCGGCCTTCAGCCAGGTCTGGCTGATGGCGCGGGCGTGGGCCTCGGCGACCCCCGGCGCGTTGGGATAGCAGCAGACCACGCGCCGGCGCCCCGGGCCGCCATAGGCGCGGGACCAGTCCTTGAGAGAGGAGGCGGTCGTGGTGGTGGAAAACTGCGGATAGAGCGGCAGGAGCACCAGCTCGTCGGGGGCGAAGGCCGCGACCTCGCGCGCCGTCTCATCGGCCAGCGGCTTCCAATAGCGCATCGAGATGAAGACCCGGACCTCCAGATCCGGCCGGGCGACGGCCAGCGCGTCCTGCAGGGCGGCGGCTTGGCGCTGAGTTTCCGGCAGCAGGGGCGAGCCCCCGCCCAAGATCGCATAGTTGCCCTTGGCGGTCTCCTCGCGGCGGGCGGCGATGAACTTGGCGAGCGGCAGGCGCAGGACGCCAGGCAAGCCGATGATCGCCGGATCCTTGAAGAGGTTCTCCAGGAAGGGCCGCACCGCCTCGGGGCCGTCAGGGCCGCCGAGGTTGAAGAGGACGACGGCGAGCTTGCTCACTTGCCGGTCACCCTCCGGACCGCGCGGTCGATGTGCTCGATGGGGGTGTCGGGCATGACGCCGTGTCCCAGGTTGAAGATGTAGGGCCCCTGGTTCCACTGCTCGATCAGGGCGTCAATGCGCGCATCCAGCGCAGGTCCGCCGGCGCGGAGCAGGAGATTGTCCAGCGCCCCTTGGATGGTCTTGCCGCTTGCCTGGATGCGCTTGCCCATGGCCGCCGAGGCCTGGGTGTCGAGGGCGACCGCCTGAACCGGAACCTGGGCGGCGTAGGTCTCCACCAGCGCCCCGGCGCCGCGCGGGAAGCCGATGAACGGCGTATCGATCCCGGCGGCGCGGACCTTCTCCACGATCGCCTTGTGAGGCCCGATCACGATGCGCTGGAAAACGTCCTCGGCGAGGTTCTCCGCCCAGCTCTCGAAGAGCTTCAGGACCTGGGCGCCAGACCGTGCCTGCATCACCAGATAACGGGCGGTGGATTCGACCAGCACCTCGAGCAGGGCGTCGAGCTTTTCGGGGTTCTGATAGGCGTAGGTGCGGGCCGCCTCGCGCTGCGATCCCCGTCCTTCGAGCATGTAGGTGGCCACGGTCCACGGCGCGCCCGCGAAGCCGATGAGGGCGCGGTCGGGCTCCAGTTGCGCCCGAACGCGGGAAAGGGTTTCGCCGATGTCGGCCAGCCGGCCGGTGGAGGCCTCGATCTGGTCGGCCAGGGCCTCGATGGGCGGCAGTTCGCCGAGCCGCGGTCCCTCCCCCGCCTCGAACCAGACCTCCTGACCGAGGGCGCGCGGAATCAGCAGGATGTCTGCAAAGACGATGGCCGCATCCAGCGGAAAGCGGCGCATGGGCTGCAAGGTCGCCTCGGCCGCCATCTCCGGATTGTGGCAAAAGGCGATGAAGTCGCCGGCTTTCGCCCGCAGTTCGCGATATTCCGGCAGGGAGCGCCCTGCCTGACGCATGAACCAGACCGGCGGCCGATCAAGGGTTTCCCCCGCGAGCGCCCGCAGGAGGCGCGGTTTCGAAGCTTCCGACATGCCGGCCGTTAAACCGGCTTACGGGCGAAGTCTCAAGGCCCGGGAACTTCTTCCTTCTTTCTAAGGTTTTGAAAGATGGATGTAGGGGTGGAGGTAGGGCCGTGGATGGCTGGGGAAAACCCGGCGGCCATACCTCGCGTTAACGGCTTATCAACACGCCTATCCGCCCCTGCCCAACTGCTCATCCAAGGCCTGTGGATTACGGGGAACGCCTGCTAAGGCGGCGTCCGGCTTGAAGAACCTCCACTGCGGGACCGTGGGCGGGCGCCTGAGCGAACCGGACTCGTTCGCATTAACCTCCGCAGGCCCCTCGTTAACACTAACTTAAGGTCTGAGGCCGTGGACGGCAGGCGGGCGAACGGCCTCGTTCGTCCCCCGCTTGCACAGGCGCCGGCGGAGCCACCGCGCTATTCCCCAAACCGGTCCGACTTCGTTAAGAAGGTTTCGACACTTCCATCCCCAGCTTTCCGGCCCGGATCCGCAACTTCCCCTTTACGAGGGGCCAAGGCCTTCATGACCGCCACCCAGCGCTTTGCGACCTATTTCCACGTCCATCTGGTGTCCGATTCCACCGGCGAGACCCTGAACGCCATGGCGCGCGCGGTATGCGCCCGGTTCGAGAACGTCCTGCCGATCGAGCACATCTATGCGCTGGTGCGCTCCCCGCGGCAGCTGGAGCGGGCTCTGATGGATATCGAGGAGGCGCCCGGCGTGGTGATCCACACGATCGTGGACGACGCCCTGCGCACCGCGCTGGAAGAAGGCGTGCGGCGGCTGGACATGCCCTGCATCGCGGCCCTCGATCCGCTGGTCTCCTCGCTGCAACGCTATCTCGGCGCTTCGATCAGCCGCCGCGTCGGGGTGCAGCACGCCATGGACACCGACTATTTCAACCGTATGGACGCCCTGAACTACGCCATCGGCCATGACGATGGTCAGGGGGGACAGGACCTGGAACAGGCGGACGTGGTCCTGGTCGGCGTCTCGCGGACCTCCAAGACGCCGACCTGCATCTATCTGGCCCATCGCGGCGTGCGAGCGGCCAACGTGCCCCTCGTGCCGACCCGGCCGCCGCCGGAAAAGCTGTTCGAGCTTAAGAACACCCTGATCGTCGGCCTCACCATCTCGCCCGACCGGTTGATCCAGATCCGCCGTAACCGCCTGCTCAGCCTGAAGGAGGAGCGGGAGTCGACCTATATCGACATCGAGGCGGTCCGCGAGGAGATCGTGAAGGCGAGGCGGCTCTACGAACGCCAGGGCTGGCCGGTGATCGACGTCACCCGGCGCAGCGTCGAGGAGACCGCCGCGGCGGTGATGAACCTGCTGCACGGCGGCCATGGTCAGGTGGAGGTGCTGGGATGAGCGCCGGACCGATCATCCTCGCCTCGAAAAGCGCGGCCCGGCGCGCGGTGCTGACCGGGGCGGACGTCCCCTTCGAGGTCGTCGTGGCGGGTGTCGACGAGGACGCCGTGAAGGCCTCGATGCTGGCGCAGGGCGCCGGCGCGCGGGAGGTGGCCGACGCCCTGGCCGAGATCAAGGCGCTGAAGGTCTCTCAAACCCGGCAAGGCTTCGTCATCGGCTCGGACCAGACCCTGGAGTTCGAAGGCCGGCTCTATGACAAGGCCGCCAGCCTGGAGGCGGCGGCCGAGCGGCTGAAGGCCATGCGCGGCAAGCCACACAAGCTGCACTCGGCTGTCGTGGTGGCCAAGGACGGCGCGCCGATCTGGCGGGAGGTGGTGACCGCGACCCTCACCATGCGAGAGTTCTCCGACGAATTCCTTCAGGCCTATCTGCTGGCCGACGGCGAGGAGGCGCTGGGATCGGTGGGCTGTTACCGCCTGGAAGGGCCGGGCGCCCAACTCTTCTCGAAGATCGAGGGCGACTATTTCGCCATCCTGGGCCTGCCCCTGCTCGGTCTGCTCGACCTCCTGCGGCGGCACGGGGCGCTGGCGACGTGAGGGCCGCGACGAGGATGACCGGGGCCACCAAGGTCGCCGGGGTGGTGGGCCAGCCGATCAGCCACTCCATGAGCCCGACCCTGCACAACGCCTGGCTGGCGGCGGCGGGGATCGACGGGGTCTATGCGCCGTTCGCCGTCCAACCCGGGCGGTTTCGCGCCTTCGCCGAGTCCCTGCGCGGCGGATCGGTCGCCGGCCTGAACGTCACCCTGCCCTTCAAGGGCGAGGCCCTGGACCTGGCGGACGAGGCGAGTTTCCGCGCCCAGGCGGCGAAGGCGGCCAATGTGCTGGTCTACCGTGACGACGGCAGCGTCTTGGCCGACAACACCGACGGGCTCGGCATGCTGGCCGCCTTCGCCGAACAGGCGCCGGGCTTTGATGTGAAGGCCGGACCGGTGGTGATCCTGGGCGCAGGCGGTGCGGCGCGCGGCGCCGCGGCGGCCTTTGTCGAAGCGGGCTCGCCGCAGGTGCGGATCGTCAACCGCACCCTCGCCCGTGCGCAGGAGATCGCCGAAACCGTCGGCGCGCTGGCGCTTCCGCTGTCCGACGCGGCGGAAGCGTTCGACGGCGCGGTGGCGGTGGTGAACGCCACCTCGGCCGGGCTTTCCGACGCGCCGGGCCTTGAGGTCCCGCTGGAAGCGACGCCGCCCGGAGCCGTGGTGATGGACATGGTCTATAAGCCGCTGAAGACCAACTTCCTGGCGCAGGCCGAGGGCTTGGGCCGGCGCACGGTCGACGGCCTGGCCATGCTGATCGGCCAGGCTGTGCCGAGCTTCGAATATTTCTATGGCCAGACGCCGCCGAGATCGGTGGACGTGCGAAGCTTGGCGATCGAGGCGCTGGGGCTTTGAGGAAACCGTCTT
>Ga0180217_1004259_pt1 | contig 11426 bp, 9 predicted proteins | sample eDN3rd37CBELigOP_FD_128521 | JGI IMG/M metagenome (GOLD analysis project Ga0180217, IMG submission 128521) | Enriched Organic Plus compost microbial communities from Emeryville, California, USA - eDNA 3rd pass 37_C BE-Lig OP (version 2) (version 2) ... | reverse complement strand
GCTGCCGGCAGCATCCGTGGCGCCGCAGGAGAAGACGAAGGCCCCGAAGTCCAAGAAGCAGAACGCCGACTCGGTCGGACCACGTCGCAGCACCACGCCTTCCCCCGACCCGGCGATGCAGGGGCAGTTCGTCACGGCGCCCCGCCGCGGCATCCTCGCGTGGAGTCCGCGCGTGCGCTGGGCCGCGGTGGTCTCGATCGTCGTGATCGCCGGTGTCGTGGCGGGCAGCATCCTCGTGGCACAGAACCTCGCTGCCCAGGCCGCGGCCCGCGACGCCGCGATCGCCGAGTTCGAGACCGCGGCGAACGCGGCGACCGAGCCGGTGGCCGCGATGAACGCCGCCCGCGCAGCCTACGACGCGAAGGCCGTGGGTGCGCGCGCCGCCGCCGACAGCGCCGCGGGTGCCTTCGCGGTGCTTCCCGGAACCGTCGACCAGCCCGCGCTCGACGCGGCGAACGCGGCCGTGCAGGACCTCGTCACGTTCCTCGACTCCACGGCGCTGCCGATCGGGCCCGAGCCGTACCTGCCCCCGGCGGTCGAGGAGCTCGACGATGTCGCCGCGGCCGAGGCGGCGGCCACCGCGGCGCGGGACTACGCCGACGACGTGGTCGCGACGACCGAGGAGATCGAGGCCGTCACCGCCGAGCTCGATGCGAAGACCGCAGCGCTCACCGAGGCGCAGCGCGCGCTCGCCGCAACGCTGCCCGCCACCGTCGAGCTCCTCGCCGAGGAGAACCCGCGTGCGCTGCAGTCGTTCCGTGATGCGGTGGCCGAGGCGGCGGCAGCCGTCGCCGCAGCGCAGGCCGCCGGCCGCAGCGGCGACGCCGAGCTCATCGCGTACGCCGAAGCCGTCGCCGCTCTCCGCGCCGATCAGGAGCGCGCCGTCAACACCCCCAGCCGTCCGACGACGCCGACGACGCCGACGACGCCGACCACCCCGACGACGCCCAACCCGCCCCCCACGCCGAGCGAGGAGCCTCCGCCCCCGCCGCCGGACCCGGAGCCGTCGACTCCGCCCGAGGAGCCGCCCCCGCCTCCGGCGGAGCCGTGAGGCCCCGCATCCGATTCACCGGCGATCGGGCACGTCACGACGCCGTCTCCGTCTCATAACGCCTCGCCCATGCCCGGCGGACCCATAAGCGGGCGCGGTTAGCATGGCACGGTGGAACCCGAACAGCCCTCGCCCCTGCCCGGCGACGCCCCACTGCGCCGCTCGCGTCGGTCGTCCGAGTCCGCACCGTCGGGCGGAGCGCCTTCAGCCACCGGCGGGGCATCGGCGCCGACCGATCCCCTCGCCGACATCTGGGCCCAGTCCGAGGAGCCCGCGCCGCGCAAGCGCCGCAAGTGGCCGTGGGTCGTTCTCGGCGTCTTCGTTCTGCTGCTGATCCTCGGTGTCGTCGCCGGCGTCCTGGCCGTGCAGTTCCTGTCGGAGGTCAGCACCGCGCGCAGCGCGCTCGAGAAGGCGAAGGCCGAGATCTCGGCGCTCAGCTCCGACCTGTCGGCCGCCGATCCCGATCGCATCCAGTCGCGCGCCGAGACCATCACCGAGAACGTCGAGGTCGCCGCCGAGGTCGTCGAGGGCCCGCTGTGGCACATCGCCGCGAACGTCCCGTTCGTCGGCCAGAACGTCGACGCCGTGCAGCGGGTCACCCGCGCCGTCGACATCCTCGTCGAGCGCGCGCTGCCGCCGGGGCTCGAGTTCCTCTCGAACGCCGACCTCAGCAAGATCACCGTCGAGGGCGGCGGCATCAACCTCGAGCCGTTCCGTCAGGTGCAGGGGTCCGTCCCCGAGATCGCGGCGGCGTTCGCCGACGCGCAGTCGCAGGTCGCCTCGATCGACCAGACCTCGCTCATCCCGCAGGTGGCGGAGCCGATCGACGAGATCGTCTCCATCATCGAGGGAGCGGCGCCCGCGCTCGCCGTCGCCGAGAAGTACCTGCCGACGCTGCTCGACATCGCCGGCTCGGGCGGGACCAAGACCTACCTGCTGATCTTCCAGAACAACGCCGAGATCCGCGCCACCGGCGGCAACCCGGCGGCGAGCATGATCGTCACGATGACCGACGGCAAGCTCGGCTACGCGGACCAGGCCAGCTCCGCGACCTTCTACGAGGCGGGCACCGTCGGCCAGGAGCACGTCGCTCTGCCGCCCGAGACCACCGGGCTGTACCTCCCCGGCCTCACCCGGTACTCGCAGGACTACACGTTCACGCCCGACTTCCCGACGACGGCGCAGCTGTTCCAGGCGCTGTGGGCAGACACCACGGGGGCGAACTTCGACGGCATCATCTCGATCGACCCGGTCGTGCTGTCGCACATGCTGGCGGTCGCGGGTCCCGTCACGCTCGGCACGGGGGAGCAGCTCACCGCCGAGAACGCGGTGTCGGTGCTGCTCAGCCAGTCGTACGAGCGCTACCCCAACGGCGCCGAGTCGGATCTCTTCTTCGCGGATGCCGCCAAGCGCGTCTTCGACCACCTCACCTCGGCGTCGTGGGACCCGATGAAGATGGTCGAGGCGCTGCAGAAGTCCGCCGAGGAGCAGCGCGTCTACCTGTCGTTCACGAACCCCGAGGCGCAGGCGCTCGCGACCGAGTTCGGCGTCGACGGCGCGCTGCCCGCCGACAACGCCTCGCAGACGCAGCTCGGCATGTACCTGAACGACTCGTCCGTCGGAAAGCTCGAGTACCACCTGACCACGGCGATCACGGCATCCTGCAACGCCGAGGCGCGCACCATCACCGAGACGATGACGCTGCACAACGGCATCACCGACGACATCCAGAGCAAGTACACGCTCGGCCTGAGGAACGGTCGCTACGGCATCCCGAACACGACGATGATGCTCGACGTGCTGTACTTCGCGCCTCCGGGAGCCTCGATCGTGCAGACCGAGCCCGCTGTCGGCCAGGTCGGCGAATGGGAGCGCACCGGAGTGGAGAAGGGCAACACGGCGATCAGCCATACGGTGTTCGTGCCGAAGGGTGAGACAGTCACTGTCTCGTACACAGTGCAGCTTCCGGAGGGCGAGCTGGGCCCGCTGAACCTGCGTCACACACCGACGGCGAACGCGACGTCGGTCACGATCGACGCGAGCTGCGACGCGCTCTTCCCGAAGGCGGATGCCGCGGGCTGAGGCATCCCGTTGCGGCCCTACACGTAGACGAGAAGTTCGCCTTCGATGCGTTTCAGAGTGAATGAACGCACGCTCGAGCGGCAGGGCTCTCCGATCAAAGTCGTTCCATTGCATCTATTGGATGCGTTTATGCCGGGCCGTAGTGCCGTCATTGAGCGACATGCGTAACGGCGCGGGCACGCGCTGCCCGTACACTCTGCGGAGTGCGATCGACCCCAGTGATAACCACAGAGGCAACTTCACGGTTCCGTACCGACATCCAGGGGTTGCGTGCGATCGCAGTCGGCGTCGTCGTGCTTTACCACGCAGGCGTCCCCTTTCTCCCGGGCGGGTACGTTGGCGTCGATGTCTTCTTCGTGATCTCGGGATTTCTGATCACGGCGCATCTGCTTAGCGGGCTCGGCCGCGACGGCAAGGTCCGATTCGCCAGCTTCTACGCGAGACGAGCCCGCAGAATCCTTCCCGCGTCGTTCGCCGTGCTTGGCCTCTCAGTACTGGCAGCCCTGATCTGGTACCCACCACTCCTCATGCGCGAGGTATGGGCGGGGGCGGTCGCCACCGCGTTCTACATCCCGAACTATCTGTTCGCCGCTCAGGGCACGAACTACCTCGCCGAGACAACGCCGTCGTTATTTCAGCACTACTGGTCGCTGGGCATCGAGGAGCAGTTCTATCTGATCTGGCCGGCCTTCCTCGCGGGCGGTTTCATCCTGTTCAAAAGTCGCCGCGCGTTGTTCGGCGCGACTGTAGCCGTCGTTGTTCTCTCGTTCGCGGCGAGTGTGGTCCTTACGTTCCAGTCGCAACCGTGGGCGTTCTTCGGTCTGCCGACTCGGGCATGGGAACTCGGCATCGGAGGGATCGTCGCGTTCGTTCTGACCTACCGGCCACGGCCTCTCGTTGGCGGCTGGGCAGCCGCACTAGGTTGGGTCGGCGTCGTGGGAATTGTCGCGTGCACCGTGCTGTTCGACAGTTCGACCCCGTTCCCCGGATACTGGGCTGCCCTCCCCGCGCTGGCGACCGCGATGGTGATCCTCGGAGGCGATAGCTCTCCTCAATTCGGACCGCGCGCTTTGCTCTCGACCAAGCCCATGATGTTCGTCGGGCTCATCTCATACTCGCTGTACCTCGTACATTGGCCGTTGCTGATGGTCCCGCAGGCCGTTGCCGGATTCGAGAACCCGCTACCGCTGTGGACGACGCTCCTGCTCGGCGCCGCCGCGTTCCCTGTCGCGTGGGTCATGTACAAGTACGTCGAGGAACCAGGACGCAGTGGGAACTGGCTGGCCGCGGCCCGGCCCCGGCGAACACTGCTCGCAGCAGGAGCCGCATCAACGATCGTTGCGGTCGTCGCGACCCTCGCATTCGCCTACTCGAACACCCGTCCATTGCACGTCAACGAAGCAGCACCCGCGACCGTCCTGTCCACGCCGCCCGCAGTAACACCGTATGTTCCCAGCAACTTGCAGCCGACGCTGCGAGCCGCGTCCGACGACCAGCCAGTGCTCTACGACGATGGATGCCACCTGAGCTTCGCGGAATCGGCTGCCAAGGAGTGTGTCTATGGCGACCCGACGGCGCCCCGCATCATCCTGTTTGGTGACTCCCACGCTGCCCAGTGGTTCCCCGCCCTCCTCACGTACGCGGAGAGCAACGGTTACGCGGTCGAAAGTCACACCAAGAGTTCCTGTCCGTCCGTGTCCGCTGACATGCTCCGGAACGGGGTCCCTTACGTCGAGTGCAGCACGTGGCGTGATGGGGTCGTCGACCGAATCAATGAGGATGATCCGGCGCTGGTCGTGCTCGCGAACTATGGCTCGGGAACGTTCGCTATCCCGACCGACGACTTCCCGACCGCGTGGGGGGACGCGCTCGGGAAGACGATCGATGCCATCGAGGCGCCCGTCGTTGTCCTGGCTGACACCCCCGACCTCCGCACAACGCCCTCGGTGTGTCTGTCCGCGAACCTCACCGCCGCTAATCAGTGCGGGAAGTCCCGTGTCGAGGCGCTAGCGGCGCCCACCCGGAGCGTGGAGTTCGAGACCGCGCGGCAGCGCGACGTGCCGTACATCGACCTCACCGACTACATCTGCGCGGCCGACTTCTGCCCCCCGATCGTCGGTAACACCCTCGTGTATCGGGATGCCCACCACCTGACAGCGACGTTCAGTGCAGAGGTCGCCCCGGCGCTGTGGGCGGAATTAGACCGAGTGATCTAGAGCTCTTGTCACACCGCGCTGGCGTTGACCAGGTCGGTACCTTCACCAGACGACACGCGACGGTCGGCGCCTGCGTCACACGCCGACGGCGAACGCGACGTCGGTCACGATCGACGCGAGCTGCGACGCGCTCTTCCCGAAGGCGGATGCCGAGGGTTGAGCATCCCATCACCCGAACCGGTTCACACCGGGATGGGCGGGTCAGGACCCGAAGTACTCGCGCGCGGCGCGGGTGTAGAGCAGGATCAGGCCGATGATCGACAGGATCGAGCCGCCGATCGCCGACCAGAGGCTCTCGCCCGAGAACATGCCGAGCACCTCGATCACGATGTTCAGCACGAACACGATCGTGGCGACGGTGCGGGCCGTCGGGTTGCCGCGCCATAGGCCGATGCCGACGAGCAGCGTCACGATGCCGATGATGAGGCTGAGCCAGCCGACGATGGCTGGCCATGTGAGGAACCCGGTGGCGAAGATCACGAAGATCGATCCGATGATCTGAAGGAATCCCGAGACCCACGCGATGATCGCGACGAGGGTCACACCCAGCGGGCGGTTTGCAGCGGCCATGATGCTCCTTGAGGCGAGTCAGAGGTGCGTACGCCGCTCAGGGTAGCGGTCACGCGGGCCGGGAGACAGGGGCCGCGCGGGTACGCTGAAATCGTGATCCGCTCCCTTCTGGTCTCCGCCTTGGGGGATGTGGTGCGGATCGACCTGTCGGGGCTCGACGATGACCGCGTGCGCGCCGTGCAGGATGCCTGGCGCGACGCGCTCGCCGCGGACAATGTCGAGGCAGACGATGGGACGCCGACCGTGGTGCCGCTGACCGGCCTTGGGGTCAGGGCGATGCTCGCGGATCTGTCGCAGCGCGTGACCCTCGCCGCCCTCGAACGGGCGCGCGGGAAGCTGTGGATGCTGCACGCCGCGGGCGTCGCACTCGACGACGGCCGTGTCGTCGCGCTGATCGGTCCGTCGGGGCGCGGCAAGACCACCGCCGCCCGCACGCTCGGCGCCACCTTCGGATACGTGTCGGACGAGACCGTCGCAGTCGCGCGAGACGGCTCGGCGCTGCCGTACCGCAAACCTCTGTCAGTCATCGAGGGCGAGGAGCCTGGTGCGCCCAAGGCGCAGCGCGCGCCCGGTGATCTGGGCCTTCGCCCGTTGCCTGATGCGCCGCTGAACCTCGCGGGAATCGTGCTGCTCGATCGCCGTCCCGACGCGGGGGAGGAAGCTGTCGTCGAGGACGTCGAGCTCTGCGATGCGCTGACCGAGTTGGTGGCGCAGACGAGCTACCTCACCGCGCTCGACGCCCCGCTGCAGACCATCGCCGATCACGTGGCGGCGGTGGGCGGCATCCGACGTGTGATCTATCGCGAGGCATCCTCGCTCGTCGAGGTGCTGCCGTCGCTCGCCGAGGGTGGCGAGGTGGCGGAGTACCGCACCGCGACTCGCGTGACGATGGCACCATCGACGCTCGACACACCCGTCTATGTGCGCGCCGACGCCGCCGACGCGATCGAGGCCGTCGGCGACGAGCGTCTGGCGCTGCTGCACGTCGATGAGACGGGGCAAGGAACGGTCCGTGTTCTCGCGGGGGTGGCCCCGGTGCTGTGGAGCACGGCCGGCGGTGCGACGCTCGAGCAGCTGACGGATGCCGCGGTCGCGGTGCACGGGGAGCCCGAGGGTGACCCGACCGCGGCGGTGACGCTGGCGCTCGATGAGCTCGTCGAGGCGGGTGTGCTCGCCTTTGCGGATCCGCCCGCGTGGCGCATCTCGGACTCGGTCGCGTGGGTCGACAGCGGCCACCGCGCGGTGGTGCTTGACCTCGAGGACGACGCCTGCGCGCCGAAGGCGCTGGAGGAGTCGGCGGCGCTGATCTGGTTCACGATCGCCGACAACCCCGGCACGGTCGACGAGATCGTCGCGCGCGTGGCGGAGGAGGCCGGTGCGGATGCCGGGGTCGTCGCCCCCGACGTCGTGGCGTTCCTGGATCAGCTGCGCGAGTCCGGCTGGATCGCCGCGACCGCGCCGTAGCTGTTCACAAGCCCGACCAGCGGCCGATGGGCCACAGGATGACGGCCGCCTTTCCCACGACCCCGTCGTGGGTGGCCCAGCGCCAGCAGTCTGCGGTGGCGTCGGCATGGCGGCAGAACACGGCCGAGTCGGCGGAGTTCGCGCGGTTGTCGCCGAGCACGAGGTAGCTGCCCTCGGGAACGGTCACCTCGTCGAAGCAGCGCGCTGAGCGCGGCGTGGAGGCGCAGTCGAGCTCCCCGGCGATGAACGGGTAGTCGTTGGTGATGTACGGCTCGTCGAGCGGTTCGCCGTCGACCTCGACCGCGCCGTCCTGGTCGCAGCACGCCACGGTCTGCCCAGGGGTGCCGATGACGCGCTTGACGAGCGTGTGCGCGCTTGAGGGGCCGAAGCCGCTGACTTCCCCGAGCCAGCGCAGCACCGTCCGGAGCGGATCGGTCGGGCCTGCCGGGGCTGCTTCCCAGGCGGAGTCCGCATCGAAGACGACGACGTCGCCGTAGCCCGGCGCCGCGCCGACGTACGCGAGTCGGTTGACGAGAATGCGATCGCCGGGCTTGAGAGTGTTCTCCATCGACGAGGTCGGCACCCAGTACGGCTTCGCGATGAAGGTGAGGATCAGGCCGAAGACGACGAACGCCGCCACGAGGTGGAACCACGCGCTTCCGACCATCCGCCGCCACCAGGGCTGGGGTGCGGAGGCGGGAGAGTCGTTCATTCCTTGAATCTATCGGGGGGAAGTCGGGACGTACGCAACAGACGAGGGGCGGGAACAGTTCGGTCCCCACCCCTCGCCAGAGTGACGTTGCTGACGCGTCAGAGGAGGTTGAGCCCGATCGGGGTCTGAAGCTCAGCTGCATCAGAAGTGCCGACCTGGGCGCCGTTCTTGTCGAAGACGGTCAGCGTGGCCGTGAACCGCATAAGGACGGAGACGCCGAGCGCGCCGCCTTCGGTGAAGCCGAACTGGACCGGGACGTCCAGAGAACTGGATCCGGCGACATTCGTGGGGATGATGATGTCCTGCGTGGTCTCGTAGGTGCCGATGAGGCCGAGTCCGCGATACGCCTCCTGATAGTTGGTGACGTTCGCCGCCGATCCGAACGCGCTGTAAACTCCGTAGCCCTTGACCGAAAGCAGCGGGATGCCGCCCGCCCACTTCACAGAAATGCGGCCGGTCAGGGGTCCCTCGAGGGCGCCGGGCGTCGGGTTGTTGATCGTGAAGTTGTGGGGTCCGAAAGGAAGCACGCTGACTGAGGCGAGCGATCCACCACCTTCCTCGTCGAGGAGGAAGACGCTCGCCAGGCGTGCGGAGTCGTCGCCCCACGCAACCGATGCGTCGGCGATAGAGGCGGAGGCGAGCGGCGTCGCGACGGTGGCCGCGACGACCGGCGCGGCCCAAGCTGCGCTCTTCAGAACACTGCGACGGCTGATGTCGCGGCGCGTGGGGCTGGTAGGCACTTCAAGTTCGGTCATCGGTGAGCTCCTGTAGGTGACTCGGGGCAGTCTTTGCTTACCCTCTCGAACCTGTCGAGGATCATGCGTGACTCTCCGGAGGGTCGGTCGCGAAACGGCCGACTTTCGTCGCCCAGCGCCTCGCCGTCGTGTCGGACGCCATGAGCATTTCGCGTCGGTCAGCGGTGCTTTCCGATTGCGCGGAGAGCCTGAGGCAGCGAGCGGATGCCGCGACCCCATCGTTCGAGGCGACCTTTCGCGAGTCCGAAGGGTGTGTCGGCGACATCCTGCCGCGCCAGGAGCAGCTCCGCGCGGGTGGGCCACACCGCGTGGCGCGCGATCGCCAGACGCTCGCGGGCATCGCCCCGGCGAAAGGCGTCGATCCAGAAGTAGGCGCCGTTTGACCCGGAGGCGACGCGCTGCTGCCACCGGATGGCGGCCGTCGTCGTGCGTTCGTGGTCAGGTATCGGCACGTTCACGCGCAGCCGGGTGAGAACGGGCTCCAGAGTGGCGGCGCACCCCGTTTTCCGTGCGAGTGACGCGAGGGCGGCGCGCTCTTCGCTGTTCAGATCGAGCGTAAGAAGCTGGTCGAGCTCCTGCTGGTGGCGGGCCTGCGTCGTTGTGCCTCGCAGCGAGTGCAACGCGAGGATGAGCGCAGAGGCGAGTCTGCTCGGCACCGCGCAGTCCCGGTGTGCGAAGTCCATGGCGACGCGATCTCGCCACAAGGCCTCGAACACCGTTGCGGGCGGCGCAAGGAAGCCGGGGTAGAAGGCATGCATGTCGACGTCGCAGGGCCAGTCGTCGTGTATGAAGGTGCGGGAGTGCACGCTCGTGCGAGAGCCGATGAAAGTCGACGGGCGCTCGCGCCACCCCGCCTCGATGAAGGCATGACACAGATCCTCGAATGCGGCCGGCTCGGCGAGCACATCGATGTCGGTGGACTGCCTCGGGTTGCGCAGCTTGTACCGATGAAGGGCCGGCCCCTTGATGAAGATGACTCGAACGCCTCTCGAGTCGGCCAGGTGCTGCACCCACGCGTGTCCCAGGTCGACCGCTTCGCCGCGGGCGAGGTCGGTGGGCGACGTGGACACTCTTAGACGATAGCGTCCGGGCGAGCGTGCCCCTCGCTGCGGGTAGCCTGGAGCGTCCGTGCGATGTACGGGGTCGAATCGGGGGCGGATGGCAGAACACCGGCGAGCATCGAGGTCGCATGCGGTCGCCGCGGCCGTCTTCGCACTTTACGCAGTGGCGCTCGTTGCGATCGTGTTCTGGCCGACTCCCGTGGATCGTGGCGCGGGGAGGCTGCTCAGCGCGATCACCCGGCGGATTCCATTCCTGACCTACGACGTGATTGAGTTCACCGCGAACATCGCGCTGTTCGTGCCGTTCGGAATTCTGCTCGCCATTCTTCTGAAGCCACGTCGGCGGTCGCTCGTCGTCGCGGAGGTCGTCGCATTCGCTTTCGCAATCGCTCTGGCGATCGAAGTGAGCCAGGGGGTGTTCCTCGCCGAGCGGACGGCGAGCGTTCTGGATGTCGTCGCCAACATGTGTGGGGCGGTTCTCGGCTCGGGCGCGGTGCCTCTGGCGGAGCGGCTCTCGCTCCGCCGGACCTGACACGATGAGCGGCTTCGCTCCGTTCGCCTTTCGGACGTCGTTTGATGCGTCATCTGACGACAGGCCTACATATAACGTAAGCGAGCGGGCTAGACTGCCGCGTTGAGGGGCCTCGATAACCGTGCAGAATGTGGGATTCTGTGCGGCGGAGGTCAAGGATGCGCCAGCATCTGGGGAACTGGGGAGATGACCGATATCCGCCCGCGTCTGTGGGAGACGCTGCGGATCGGTGCCGAGCTATTCGACGCCGATCCATCACACACGCCTGAAACCGTCGTGCGACTCGCGAGCGAGATCACCATCGATGTGCGGGACGGTGGCTTCGTCATATCGAATGCCTCGTGGACGTACCTGCTTGTGCTCGTCACGCTCATGGCGAAGGCTACCGGATCGAGCGCCGACGAAGCGCGCACGAGCTTGTCGCAGATGACAAGTTTTGAGGTCGACGCGCGGCCGCGTCGTGCCGCTCCGGGCAGTGCGAGCGTCGCCCGCGTGGATCCTTGGCGCGCGGATGTGCAGATACGCCAGCGCCCCACGGGGCAGTGGGTGGCGACCCGTTCGGGAACACTGGTGCTTCCACTGGAAACACATGCGCAGCACCTCGTGTCTCAGAGAACCCCTGAGCGCGGCGGAGTGGTCGTAGTTGCCGTCGCCGCGATCGGCGATGGCGCGGCGGTGGAGGCTGGACTGATGGGGGTGTCGCAGGCCGCGTTCGCGACGCTCGGCGAGCGACCCACGTTCGCGTAGGCGGCGAAGCCGAGCTTCCGCGCTTCAGCGCGCTCGGGCGGCTTGCGGGGTTGGTGCGCCGATCGCGTGCAGTGCGCGGCGCATGGCGGCAGCGTTCGTGAAACCGGCGTGACTGGCGATCTGCGAGGTGGACAGGGCGTCGTACTGCGGGTCCCGCAAAAGCGACAGCGCGAGCTCGGCACGAAGGTTGCGCAGCTCGGTCGCCGGCGAGGTGCCTTCCTTCGCGAACAGCCGTT
>Ga0180217_1004258_pt1 | contig 11428 bp, 9 predicted proteins | sample eDN3rd37CBELigOP_FD_128521 | JGI IMG/M metagenome (GOLD analysis project Ga0180217, IMG submission 128521) | Enriched Organic Plus compost microbial communities from Emeryville, California, USA - eDNA 3rd pass 37_C BE-Lig OP (version 2) (version 2) ... | reverse complement strand
CGAGGACTTCGCGCCAGTCACGGTGATCTCGATCATCTTGCGCGCGCCTTCGCCGTCGCGCACCACCTGCAGCGCGAGCTGCTTCAGGATCCGGTTCAGCGCCCGGCGGAAACCTGCGAGGCGAGGATCCTTGGCGTCGGTGATGCGCGGTGCACCGCGATCTGCAGCCTTGCCGGTGGCAAAGAGCATCAGCGTGTCGCTGGTGGACGTGTCGCTGTCGACAGTTACCGCATTGAAGGTCTTGTTGGTGCCCTTGGACAGAAGATCCTGCAGAACGGCAGCGGCGATCGGAGCATCGGTCGCAACGAAGGAGAGCATGGTCGCCATGTCCGGCGCAATCATCCCAGCGCCCTTGGCGATGCCGTTAATCGTAACCTCAACGCCGCCTAGATCAGCCTTGGCTGTCAGGTACTTCGGATAGGTGTCCGTGGTCATGATCGCCTGGGCGGCGTCCTTCCAGGCGCCGGCCTGCGCCTGCTTCACCAGATCGCCCAGCAGATGTGTGAACTTCCCCGCCTCGAGCGGCTCGCCGATGACGCCGGTCGACGCCAGGAATACTTCGCTCTCACTTCCGCCGACCGCTGCTGCCGCAGCCTTGCATTCAACCGCTGTCGACTCCCGTCCCCGCTTGCCCGTGAAGGCGTTGGCGTTGCCCGAGTTCACGACCAGGATGCGGGCGCGACCGCCCGGCAAGTTCTGGCGGCAGAGCTCGACTGGAGCCGACGGGCACTTGGAGCGTGTGAAGACACCCGCCACTTCCGTGCCCTCATCGAACACCATGACCATGAGGTCCTTACGCCCCTTGTACTTGATGCCCGCCTCGGCAGCGGCAATGCGGACGCCCGCGATCTCGGGCATGGTGGGATAACGCTTGGGAGCAAGGGGGGAAACGGTGGTGGACATGTATCTAACCGTAGATTTGAGCCTGCAACCCCTCTGCATCATGGCAAGGGGCTAGGCAAGTATGAAACTGCGTGCATGAAAACAAAAGGCGGGAACAGTGCCCGGAGAGGTGCACTTCCCGCCTTTCCATCCGGTCTTTATCGGCAGTTACTGAGCTGCGGGAGTCTCACCCGTCTGCTGCTCGTAGAGCTTGTCGACGGAAGCCTTGAGCTCTGCATCCGGAATATTCACATCAGCCTTGCCGCGAATGTCCTTGAGAGCCGAGACGTACTTCTCACGGACGATTACCGAGCGGACTTCGTCCGAGACTTCCTCGAAGGCCGGAGCGGGCTGCTGACGCTTGTCCTCAACCTTGATGACGTGCCAGCCAAACTGGGTCTGGGTAGGCTCCTTGGAATAGCTACCCGGCTCGATGGCAAAGGCTGCCGTCTCGAACTCCGGCACCATCCGGCCCTTCGTGAAGTAGCCGAGGTCACCGCCGTTGGCGGCAGCACCGTCCTTCGACTTCTCCTTGGCGATCTCTTCAAAATTGCCGCCGTCATCGAGCTGCTTGATGATCGCCTTGGCCTCATCCTCGCTCTCGACCAGGATATGGCGGGCGTGGACTTCCTCCGGCATCGTGAGCTTTTTAACTTCTTCGTCATAGCGGGCCTTCACCTCATCGTCGGTGATCTGCTCAATGACGTTCTTTTCGATGAAAGCACTATGCAGGGCCTGGTTGCGCAGGAACTCCTGCTGCTTCCTGAACTCATCCGTCTGGTCGATCTTCTGCTCCACCGCAGCGTCTGCCAGCAGCTTCAGGTCGATCAGCGCGGAAAGCAGCGCCACGCGGCGATCAGCCTCGGGCAGGCGGCCGAACTGCGCACCCAGCTGCTGTTCCGCCAGAGCCATGTCAGCTTCCGTAATCTGCGCGCCATTGAGAGTGGCGACAACCTTGTCCTCCTGCGCGGCTGCCGGATACGAGGCCGCCATACCCAATATCATTGCCAGCCCGATCGAGGCTGCGAGATGTTTGCGGAAGGATCTTTGCATGAGAGAGTATCTCCGTTGATATCGATCGAACACGGCACGATCAGAAAGGTGATAGTTCAGACGGCCCAAAAATATGGCGGAAGTTTGCGATGGCCCCAAGCTTCCCCCGAAGTTGACATCGCAACAGCCCCCTCTTATCTGTCTCGCAACCCAGCGTCCAGAAGTCCTTTCATGGGGCGTTGGCTCGTCACTCTTCAGGCATAGCTTGAAACTGGCGCAATCATGCGGCATCCCATTGTCCGAAAGACGAATTGAGAGGACCATCTGATGGTCAGTTTTGGCGGCCTAGTCCGTAAAATTTTTGGTTCTGCAAACGATCGCCGTATTCGCGGCCTGCAGCCTCGCGTTGACGCAATCAACGCTCTCGAGGCTGAGATGAAGGCTCTTTCGGACGAGGCACTGCGGGGGAAGACTGAAGAATTCCGCAAGCAGCTGGCCGAAGGTCGCTCTCTCGATGACCTGCTCGTGCCGGCATTTGCCGTGGTCCGGGAAGCCGCGCGGCGAACCATCGGCCTGCGCCCGTTTGACGTTCAGCTGATCGGCGGCATGGTTCTCCATGAGGGCTCGATCGCCGAAATGAAGACGGGCGAGGGCAAGACACTGGTTGCGACGCTGCCCACCTATCTCAACGCGCTACCCGGCAAGGGCGTGCATGTGGTCACGGTGAACGACTATCTGGCCCGTCGCGACGCTACCTGGATGAGCCGCGTTTATGGTTTCCTCGGCATGAGCACCGGCATCATCGTGCATGGCCTCTCCGACGAAGAGCGCCGTGCGGCCTATGCCTGCGACATCACCTATGCCACGAACAACGAGCTCGGCTTCGACTACCTGCGCGACAACATGAAGTATGAGCGCGCGCAGATGACCCAGCGCGGGCACCACTACGCCATCGTCGACGAAGTTGACTCGATCCTCATTGACGAAGCGCGTACGCCGCTCATCATCTCCGGCCCGCTCGAAGACCGCTCCGAACTCTACAACACGATTGACGCCTTCATGGCCCGCCTTGAGGAAGGCGACTATGAGGTGGACGAGAAGCAGCGTACCGCCACCTTCACCGAAGAAGGTACCGAGAAGATGGAAGAACTGCTTCGTCAGGCGAAGCTCTTCCGCGGCGAATCACTTTACGACGTCGAGAACGTTGCGATCGTTCACCACCTGAACAACGCCCTGAAGGCGCACAAGCTCTTCCAGCGCGACAAGGACTACATCGTCCGCGATGACGAGGTCGTGATCATCGATGAGTTCACCGGCCGCATGATGCCGGGCCGCCGCTTCTCGGATGGCCTGCACCAGGCTCTGGAAGCCAAGGAACACGTCAAGATCCAGCCCGAGAACCAGACCCTCGCCTCGATCACGTTCCAGAACTACTTCCGCATGTACAAGAAGCTTGCCGGCATGACTGGTACTGCTCTGACCGAAGCGGAAGAATTCGCCAACATCTACGGCCTCGATGTCGTTGAAATCCCGACGAACCTTCCCGTCCAGCGTATCGACGAGGACGATGAGGTCTACAGGACGGCGGAAGAGAAGTACCGTGCGATCGTCAAGGAGATCAAAGCTGCCCGTGAACGCGGACAGCCAATCCTGGTCGGCACGACCTCGATCGAGAAGTCCGAGCAGCTCGCAGCACTGCTGCGCCAGGAAGGCGTGAAGGACTTCGAGATCCTCAACGCCCGCCATCACGAGCGAGAAGCTTCGATCGTTGCGCAGGCAGGCAGGCCGGGCGCGATCACCATCGCCACCAACATGGCAGGCCGCGGTACCGACATCCAGCTCGGTGGCAACGCCGACATGCGCATCGCCGAGGAACTTGGCGACATGCCGGCCGGACCGGAACGCGACGCCAAGGAAAAGGCAATCCGCGAGGACGTCCAGCGGCTCAAGGAGCAGGCACTCGCCGCTGGCGGTCTCTACGTTCTTGCGACCGAGCGCCACGAAAGCCGCCGCATCGACAACCAGCTGCGCGGACGTTCCGGCCGTCAGGGTGACCCGGGCCGCTCCAAGTTTTACCTGTCGCTGCAGGACGACCTGATGCGCATCTTCGGCTCCGACCGCATGGATGGAATGCTGCAGAAGCTGGGCCTCAAGGAAGACGAAGCTATCGTCCATCCCTGGATCAACAAGGCTCTGGAAAAGGCGCAGAAGAAGGTCGAGGCCCGCAACTTCGACATCCGCAAGAACCTGCTGAAGTACGACGACGTCATGAACGACCAGCGCAAGGTGGTCTTCGAGCAGCGTCTCGAGCTGATGGATGGTGAAAACCTCACCGAGACCGTCGCAGAGATGCGCCACGACGTCATCGAGGACCTCGTAGCCAAGCATATCCCCGAGAACGCCTATGCCGAGCAGTGGGACATCGCTGGCCTCAAGGAAGCCGTTCGCCGTGACCTCAACCTGGATCTGCCGATCGACGAGTGGGCACAGGAGGAAGGCATCGCGGAAGACGACATCCGTGCCCGCATCACCGAGGCCTCCGACAGGGCATTCGCTGACAAGGCAGAGCGCTTCGGTCCGGAGATCATGCCCTACGTCGAGAAGTCGATCCTCCTTCAGACGCTCGACTCGCTCTGGCGGGAGCATCTGGTCAACCTCGATCACCTGCGCTCCGTCGTGGGCTTCCGCGGCTACGCCCAGCGCGACCCGCTGAACGAGTACAAGAGCGAAGGCTTCGAGCTATTCCAGGCCATGCTGGCGAACCTGCGCGTGGTCGTCACCTCGCAGCTGTCCCGCGTGGAGCTGGTTCGCGAAACACCGCCTCCGCCGGAAATGCCGCGCGAGATGGAAACCCACCACGTGGATGCTGCGACCGGCGCAGATGAATTCGATGGCGAGACCATGGTGCTGGCCGCTCAGAGCGTTGTGCCTGCTGAGGCCCGCGATCCGAACGATCCTTCCACCTGGGGCAAGGTTGGCCGCAACGAGGCCTGCCCTTGCGGCTCAGGTAGGAAATACAAGCACTGCCACGGCGCTTTCGAGTAAACTGAGATAGAGTTCAAAAGGCCCCTTTCGAGGGGCCTTTTGTTCACTTACAGCCGGCCATGAGAAGAAGATTCCAAAAATAAAGCCCCACCTCGGAAGATGGGGCTGTCAGCCGACAGACTTGGCATCGCCTATTCTGGCTCGCCACCCGGAGGTGGACTTGAGGCGCACTACGGTCTCCCGCAAGCGCAATCGATCAGAATATGTGTCTTCAAAGATGTGACGTCAAGAGACCGAGACCAAGTGCCGAGAGGATACATCTCTGCACCTTGAGAAGTTCATCAGGACTGATGCACATCCTTAGATACTTTCACCTGCCGGAAAGTCACAGATAAGGACTTGTCCCATAACAGGCGCATACTGGATATGCATCCGTCATTTATATACAATCAGAAGATGAGTTGTACATTGGGAACACGCACTGCGAAACGCAGCCTAGGTCCCGCAACGGGAGAAGCTCTACCATAAAACTAATCGGAAAATAATGGTGCCCCCGGTCAGACTCGAACTGACACTCCTTTCGGAACTCGATTTTGAGTCGAGCGCGTCTACCAATTCCACCACGGAGGCACAGCTGAAACGTTGCAGCATGGGCGGGACTATACGAAGTCGCATGGAGCCGTCAACTGGTTACGGCAATTTGAACGCGATATGTCATTACGCCCAATTGAACAGGTGGTACCAGGCGGGTACACAAGCCCATCACCGAGGGTCACATATGCTTCGCAGACTGTACGATTTCACCATGTCTCTGGCGGCAACCCGCCATGCGGAGAAGAGCCTCGCGGCAGTCTCCTTCATCGAAAGCTCGTTTTTCCCGATCCCTCCGGATGTGCTGCTGATTCCCATGGTGCTGGCCAATCGGGCGAAGTGGCTGCGCTACGCCCTCCTCTGCACAATTGCTTCGGTTTTAGGCGCTTTGCTAGGCTACGCCATCGGTGCATTTCTCTACGAGCTGATCGGCGTTCCAATCCTCAAGTTCTACGGGCAGGAAGCAGCTTTTTCAGAGATTGCCAACCTCTATAACGAGTGGGGCGGATGGGCGATCCTGTTTGGCGCCATCACACCATTCCCATACAAGGTGCTGACCATTTTTTCGGGCGCGACCGGCTTCAGCATCCCGATGTTCATCGCAGTGTCGATTGTTGGTCGAGGGCTGCGCTTCTTCCTCGTCTCCTGGCTGCTCTACTGGTTCGGGGAGCCGATCCGGGTGTTTATCGAGAAGCACCTTGGTCTTCTTTTCACCCTATTCATGGCCTTGCTCATTGGCGGGTTTGTTGCCGTTCGCTACGTTATCTGAGGCTTAGATGTCGTTGTCACGTCCCCTGCATCGCTCCTACACATTCGTCTCCGCCTTTCTGGCGGCTGCCATGACAGCGACGGTCGGAACCGCCCTCGGCTTCCAGCACATCGGCGGCTACCTGCCCTGCAAGCTCTGCCTCGAGCAGCGCATACCCTACTACATCGGCATTCCAGTCATGGTGCTGGCCGTGCTTTCGTCCGTGCTGAAGCTGCCGACAGCTGCCACACGGCTGCTCATCCTCATCGGCGGCGGTCTGATGCTCTGGGGTTTCGTTCTCGCCGGATATCACTCAGGCGTTGAGTGGGCATGGTGGCCGGGACCCGATGACTGCTCCAACCCGATCGTCTCCTCCACTAGCGGCAGCCTGCTTGACCAGCTGAATGCAGTCATTCCGCCCTCCTGCAGCGAGGCTGTCTGGCGGTTCCTCGGCCTTTCCTTCGCCGGCTGGAACTTCATCGTCAGCGGAATTCTCGCAACGATCGCGTTCGTGACGGTCGTCCGGAAGAACTAGTTCGCTCAGTTTTCGAGCGTCAGGGCTCCAGTTCGACATCCCAGTAGAGATAGTCGAGCCAGCTCTCATGCAGATAATTGGGCGGGAAGTGCCGTCCCGCATTGTGGAGGTCATAGACGGTCGGCTTGTAGGGCTTCTGACGCGGGAACATCTCAGCCTGCGCGGGAAGCAGGCACCCTTTCCTGAGATTGCACGGAGCGCATGACGCGACGACATTCTCCCATGTCGTCATGCCACCGTGGTGGCGCGGAATGACATGGTCGAAGGTGAGATCGTGCTTGTCACCGCAATACTGGCACTGGAAGTGGTCGCGCAGGAACACGTTGAAGCGCGTGAAGGCGGGGTAAAGCGAGGGCTTCACATAGGTCTTGAGGCTCACGACGCTCGGCAGCCGCATCGAGAATGAGGGTGAGGAAACCGTATGTTCGTATTCGGCGACGATGTTTACGCGGTCGAGAAATACAGCCTTGATGGCGTCCTGCCACGACCAAAGCGACAGGGGATAGTAACTGAGCGGCCTGTAATCCGCATTTAGAACCAGAGCGGGCATTCCGTCCGGCGAGAAAGCGATCGTCACGCGTTTCTAGCTCCCGTGAGCGGTCCAGTTCGATCGACAGACATATTGTACCCCCGCCGCGTCAGCATTGTGAAGCATATTGTCGCAGCCCGAGATGATTTCGCGCCCCGTTATCCACTCATCTATGCGGTCTCGGAAATGGGGATTGCGTCCCGGCCCTTGAGCTCGCGGTAATAGGCCCAGAACAGTCGCGCGGCGACGGAACGCCATGGCTGCCAGGCCTTGGCAGTGGATGCCAGGGCGTGGGCATCCGGCCGGCCATCCAGGTTGAGGCCCTGTCGGACAGCCTCCTGAAGCGCCACGTCACGTGATGGGAAGATATCCGGATGGCCCGAGGTGAGCATGAACACTTCAGCCGTCCACGGTCCGATGCCAGGCAGTCTGACGAGCGCCTCGATTGCCTCGACCGAAGGAAGCTCCACCAGTGCTGTGAGGTTCAGGCCGTCCACTTCAACCGCCGATGCCAGGGAAAGCAACGTCCGCTGCTTGGCTCTGGAAAGACCGGCACGGATCAGAAGCTCCGGGTCAGATGAAAGAAGTTGTGGCGCGGTCAGCGGCTGCACAAGCTCATGCAGCCGGTTCAGCATCGCCTGCGCACTTGCGCGGGAAACCTGTTGCCCGATGACGATGGAGGCGAGACTGTTAAATGTTGGCTCGGAAAGCCGCAGCTCCACCTTGCCTGCCCGCGTCCGGACAGGCGCAAGGCGCGAATCGGCTGCCTCCAGCTCATCCAGCGCGCGGACGAGATCGGCTTCCGTTACAATCCTCTCCATGGCATCTCCTTGACACGACCTCGTGAGGCTTTACCGTCGCAATCAAGCCGCGCCTGTCCGGCAGTTCAACCCCATTTTGCGCCAACCTGATGAGCCAGCCCGTCTTCCGCTTCGCCCCCAGCTCCAATGGAGCTCTTCATCTCGGCCACGCCTATTCCGCGCTCCTGAACTATACCATGGCGCGGGAGGAAGGCGGCCGCTTCCTGGTGCGCATCGAAGACCTCGACACCACGCGCTGCACCCCCATTCTGGAGGCCGGCATCCTGCGCGATCTCGAATGGCTGGGACTTGAATGGGAGAAACCCGTCCGCCGGCAGTCGGAACATTTTGCAGATTACACCGAGGCTTTGGAGAGTCTGGTAGACGCGGGGCTCGTCTACCCGTCATTCCTGACGCGTGGCGAGGTACGCGCCCATATCGCCGAAGCTGAGGCCGTCGAGGGTGAGCCATGGCCGAAGGACCCGGATGGTGTACCGCTCTTCCCGCCGATCGACCGGCAGCGGTCCGAGGCCGAGCGCCGGCAACGGATGGAAGATGGCGAGCCTTTCGCCTGGCGGCTCGACATGGAAGCCGCCTGCAGGCACATCGGAGAGTTCCTGCACTGGGACGAAACCAGTGAAGGTCCCGATGGCGAGACAGGCAAAGTCATGGCCAATCCCATGGCCTGGGGCGATGTTGTCATTGCCCGCAAGGAGATCCCGGCAAGCTATCATCTGGCGGTGGTAGTCGACGATGCGCTGCAGGGCATCACCAATGTGGTGCGTGGACGCGACCTCTTCTACGCCACCGCCGTGCATCGTGTCCTGCAGGAGCTGCTGAAGCTGCCCGTGCCACGCTACCATCACCACCGACTGGTGCTGGACGAGAATGGGCGCAAACTTTCGAAAAGCGCGAATGACACATCCATCGCCAGCCTGCGCGACGCAGGGGCCTCACCCCACGACATCATGCGCATGATTGGCTTCGAGCAGCCGTGATCGGAACAGTTCTCGCGCAAAATTCCCCTTTCCTTTTAGCAGCAATCGCGTGAAATCTGCGCACCTCTCACCGGACTCCCAGATGCAAAGCCTCACCCGAATCATTCCCGCTGTCTTCGTTGTGCTCTGGGCCACCGGCTTCATCGGCGCGCGCTACGCCATGCCCTGGGCGGAGCCCTTCACCTTCCTCTGGGTGCGCATGGTGATCAGCCTCGTGCTGCTCGTGGCGCTGGTGCCAATCTTCAAGGCGAAGAGTCTAAAGGCGACGACCGCCCTGCATGCGGCAATCGCCGGTGCGCTCATGCACGGTGTCTATCTCGGCGGCATCTTCTGGGCCGTCCGCAACGGCCTGCCGGCGGGGCTTGCAGGGCTGGTCGTCGGCCTTCAGCCTCTGCTGACCGCACTGATGGCGGCGGCCTTCGCGGGAGAAACCGTCGATCGACGGCTCTGGTTGGGACTGGTTATCGGCTTTGCGGGCGTTGCCATCGTCATTTCGCCGAAGCTTGGCGACGTGACGAGTGGCGTTACACCAGCCACCATTGCTGCAGGTCTTGCCGCCGTCGTCTGCATGAGCCTCGGCACTGTCTGGCAGAAGAAGTTTGTGGCCAATGCCGATCTGCTCACCGGTACCATCTGGCAATATGTCGGCGGCCTCTTTGTCGCCCTGCCATTCTCTTTCCTGTTCGAGACACGCGAATACGTGCTGACGGGCGAACTGGTCTTTGCCATGGCCTGGCTGGTCATCGTGCTCTCGGTATCAGCCATTCTGCTGCTGATGGTGTTGATCCGGGCCGGAGAAGTGTCGCGCGTGGCGTCCCTGTTCTACCTTGTGCCGGCCGTCACTGCCCTCATGGCCTGGGTGCTCTTCGATGAGAAGCTTTCACCCGTGCAGCTCGTCGGCATGGCGGTCACCACACTTGGCGTGGCGCTTGCCACCACTCAGGCAGGCGGGCGAGCACGCATTACGCGATAGCGCATGATCGCTGCATTGATTTCCGCGCCGAGGATGAAGATCGCGGAAATGATGTAGAGAAAGACAACCGCCACCATGATCGAGGCCAGGCCCGCGTAGGTTGAGGCATAGCTTGAGAAGCGCGAGAGATAGGCCGCAAAAAGGCTCGACCCGACCAGCCAGCCAGCCAGCGTGAAGACCAGACCGGGCAGGATCTCCGCAATCGTGCGCTTTCCGGCAGGCAGCCAGAGATGCACGACGATCAGTGATAACACCAGCACCGTTACCGCAATCACATAGCGCCAGAGCGTGATCATGCCCATGTAGGGCTCCAGCCAGTCGAGGTAGGAGACGGCAATGCGCGCGGCAACGGGCGCCACGACGAGCAGCAGGCTGACGGCCGTGAAGCCAAGGGTCGCCACTAGAACAAAGCCGATGCTCTGAAAGCGGAGCGCGATCATCGAGCGCTTCTCGCTCATCCGGTAGGCCCGGTTAAGCGACATGCGCAGGGCCTCGACGCCGTTCGAGGCGAAGAAAGCCGCAATCAGGACGCCGATCGTGAGGACGTCTGAACGCCGCACACCGAGAACGTTGTGGACCTCCGACGCGATTGGTTTCGCCACCACGTCCGGCCAGGTCTGGAAAATGAGATCGACAACCGTTTCAGCATAGCGGTCGGCGCCAAGGAAGCTTGCGAGAGCCGTCGCGAAGATCAGGAACGGAAAGAGTGCCATGATCGCGCTGATCGCCAGGTGACTGGCCATCGCCCAACCGTCGTCATTGTTGAAATGCCCGAAAGCATCGCCCGTGACCTTGCTAAACGCATAGAACGCGCCGCTGCCCTGTTTCTTTTCTTCCATGCTCACCAATGGCCGATCTTCCGCTAAGCCTGTATGTGAAGCCATATGCATAATTGACAAGTCACCAGCGCCAGGATTCAGCATGAATACACAAAGAACCGTCCTCATAACCGGCGCATCCTCGGGCATCGGTGCTCATTCCGCCCGAGCGCTGAAGACGGATGGTTGGCGGGTGTTCGCCACAGCGCGCAAGCCCGAGGACCTGGCCGAGCTCACAAAAGACGGCATTGAAGCCTTCTATTTAGACTATCGGGAACCAGAGTCGATTTCTGCTTTGGTAGAAGATGTGCTGGACCGTACCGACGGCAGGCTGGATGCGCTGGTGAACAATGGCGCTTATGCGCTGGCTGGTGCGGTCGAGGATCTCCCGGTGGAAGCGTTGCGCGAACAGTTCGAGGCTAATGTCTTCGGTTGGCATGACCTCACGCGCCGCATTGTTCCCGTCATGCGAAGGCAGGGACACGGACGGCTCGTTCACACCTCCTCCATCCTGGGCCTGGTGCCGGTGCGTTTCCGCGGAGCGTATGCCGCTTCCAAACATGCCATTGAAGGGCT